>Ga0210059_1014456_pt1 | contig 11661 bp, 7 predicted proteins | sample Ectturendosymbi2_FD_188042 | JGI IMG/M metagenome (GOLD analysis project Ga0210059, IMG submission 188042) | Ecteinascidia turbinata endosymbiont from Florida, USA - Sample 2 (SPAdes) (version 2) | ecosystem: Host-associated > Tunicates > Ascidians > Unclassified | place: Key West, Florida... | reverse complement strand
TTTTTTTCGAGTGTAATCTACTAGGCTGGCCGATCCGTTTGAGCCATTAAACAGCTCTCTAGCGCAATCGGCGGAGGAGCTAGGGCGTTGGTAAGGCAACTGAAATTGCTGGTTTTAGGCTGAAATCAAAGTACGAATATATCGTACCCCGGCTCTCAAAGTGTTAATAATTTCAAAATTGCTGAGTATTTCTTGTAACTGCAAGTTACAATCGTTTGCAAGTCAACATAACATTGTGCAGCTTTTAATTTGAAATGAAATGAACAGTGATGTCAATATAGATGGGCATCTGTCTATTGGACCAATAGTCAATGGTTAACAAAAATCAATAGACAATGGTTAACAAAACATTTTTTTACTATTATCTGGCGTATCATGATACATGCTAGTTATCAGTGTTGTAGAAAGATACTTTCAACTTGGATTAAAGTGCCTTATTACTCTGAAAGAAAGTTAATTTACTGTATATAAATTATGTACTAATTACATACATTGCCTAATCCAGCACTTACATTTATAAGTTCATTCTGAATATATATATATATGAAACGAACACCTCTCCTCGTAATGTCCTGCTATTCTGTTGCCGAAATGTGAATCTGTTTTTAAGAAGAGCTTATTTTTGTTGCTATGTCTCACTAGATTTACTACATTACTGCTGGTGGCCAACAGGAAGGGTAGTTGGTACAAAGTGAGAATTAGGTAGAAATGCTGTGCTCACCCCTGGACTGTCTGGATTTTAACCACATAGCTGGAAAAATAGCTGAAACACAACCATAACAAACAATGATAAAAGACAAAACCCAGCCACCACAACTGTGGTTTATTGCACCATAATGTAGGGTGATGATTTCCAAGTTTAATCAATAAAGTAATCGTTGATTATGATTAAATTAGCAATGCGATTGATTACATTTCATTTTTGGCCAGTTCAATCGATCAAAAAACTGTAATCGATTACGATTGACAATTATGATTCCCCCCATGTCTGCTTACTAAAGCATTTCTTGAAAATTATCTGATTCTGTATTGATTAGATTGGGAATTTTTATGCTAATGAGCAAGCTCGAGTTTTCCAAAACTGGTACCTTGCATGCACTATTCATAATTTGTTTTCTTTTCATTTTATTGTTGTTTCACTGCAATATCTCATAGTGGGTCCCACGAAAAAATTTCAGTAAAAATGGGTTACAAGCTGGAAAAGATGGATCTAGGACAGTTCAACAATGTTGTTTCGGTGATGGTGGTCGCAAATGTTTTATGTGAAAAAAGTGTGTTTTTGAAATGCAGTAGAATTGTCCTGCAATATCACTTCAAGGGATTGGAGAAAAAGCGTCGCTATAGGTGAACTGACCTCATGACCGAGCTACAATCAATAGTTCCTAAAATGGTGTTTTAGTTGAAAGCCAGAGCCTGGCAGGGGTTAAAAGTGTTCTTTGATTAGGATTGCCGCTTACTGTATTGTGTATTTGCGAATACTCTGATAAGAAAAACACAAACAAGAATTTTGAAAACATTGGCAGATTTACATGTAATACAGTAGAGTACAGTACAGCAGCACGTTCGTGCAAGAAGTCACTAAGTGTCATTTGTGCTGTTCTTGAGCCAGCTTTGTCTAGCACATGTTTTGAATGTTGTTAGAGAATTTTACTGCTTCTTTTACTCAACATTCTACTCACTGCTCCACCAAGTCTTGGTCAAATTGACTACGGTTGCAAGAATCCCCAATACAGTAATACAGTACATTATCTTAAAACATGTTATGATTTCCTTCGACTCCCTGATGTCATCGTTATGGCTCAAACGATTTCCTGCTTATTACTTTTCGGTCATAAAAGGTTTGTATGGCAGCTTCACAGCTGTCCTTAAACTTTAAGCTGTGAAGAAAACTTGCAACTGTTGTTATGCATGAACAAAATATCCTGCGGGGACTGATAAAAAGCGTTGCTATGGGCGAAGTGACAATATTGCTGCACTTTAATGCATGTCAAAGATAGGGATTCTGCCGGGATCGAAGAAAAAGCATCATTATAGGTGAACTGTTGTTATAGATAAATTCTACTGTACTTCAAAGGCTGTATTACAAAGGATATTTTTTAACCTAAAGCTAAAACTTAAACCTTAATTAATCATCAAGCTAAAGCCAAAATTTTTTGAAAAAGTAGGTAAAAAGAAGTTGCATCAAAAGTGTCATCTATAACCGATTTATTGCAAAACTTTCCCATTGCAAGAGTGCTTGCTGCTTGTATATATGCGAGAGTGAGAGGTTGAAATACAACGCTTTACCAAAGAGCTGACACTGTTTTATCACAAGAAAATGCAGTTCAAGAAATAACAATACAGACAACAATAAGTTAAATATGATCGCACTGAAAGGAAGTTTCATTTATACTTGCTTTGTATCTAGAGTGTTGCAAGTGGACTGCAGATACTCGTGTTCTTTGTATCATGGCCACACAGCAAGTCCTTTAGTGAATGCTGCATTGTTGACAAGACAATGACGCTATGGCAGTACTACGCATCAACTTTTCCTTGCACCATTCAATTAGCTGCAGGCACGAGTCTGGGTAAGTCACAATCACCATTTTTCAAATCTTTAGTTTCAAACAACTAGTAATTAAACTCTGCCTGCCAGCTTAAGAGGTGCCTAATCACCCCCAACATGATGTTCAGCTTAATCACACTGGATATTTATAAAGCAATTGTTTTCATCTTCAGGTCAGGATTATCACTAGTTTCCACATTGAATTTTTGTAAAATTATTTTGGTTAAAGCCATGCTCTGATGCTGTGTCATGGAGGATCACTCTGTAAAAAATGTTTGCACTGCTGATGAAACAAGCAGGATCAGTGCATTGGACTTGTATGAAGATCTGCTTGTCAGAGATCTAAGCAACAATGATTGCCTGTCAGTGCATGAGGTAAAATTAGCCGACATGGTGTGCTTTCAATTGCTGTCAGAATATTTTATTTCATGGGTGTAAACTGTGATGTTTTATTGTAATCCCCCAAGAGGTCAGTGTTTAAGTGTAGGTAAAAGCCTTAAGTAATGTTTGTTTATTATGAGCTATCTTGTTTGTGTGAATTACATGAACTTATATAGCTTTGTTTGACATCATCTGTTTATATTTTGCAGTGATAGCAAAGGTAATAATTATTGGTGTGAATAATTTGAAAAAATGCATGTAGAGATTATTTCATGCTCAGCAGTTTTTACTTTTCCTGCTAATTTATAAGTGTTTACATGCAGCAGATATCAATTTCAGAAATGTCAGCTTATGTATAGTCAGAATTTTTACTTGTGTCTAACCCCACTTGCCACTGCTCAACTTTCACAATTTACAGATCAAATTGAACATACATGGTTGTAACACGGTACTTAATTCGCCTTGTCTGACAAAACAACTCTCATCTGCCAAGTATATATTAGCCCAGGGGTGGGCAATTATTTTTGCTCAGGTGCCACTTTGAAAAGGCCGCATTTAGCGGAGGGCTGTGCCTTCTTATGAAAGTAGAAGCTAGTCTCGGTTTATAGCCTCAGCAGTAATATTTACTGTGAGAAGTTGGAGGAACTTTCAGATTTCAAGATTTTCCTGAACGCATCTGCAGGCCACTGAAAATGCTGTGGGCGGGCCGTATTTGGCCCGCAGACTGCTATTTGCCCACCCCTGTATTAGCCCAATGGTGGACAACAAGATATTGCAAAAATGTGAGTAACCAACGGAGGAACTGCAAGTTTGTGCTATTATTTAGCTGATACAGGAGTGAGCAAACTTGTTCAACGGAAGAATCATTTGCAGAAAACCAAAAACACCAGCGAGCCGCAAAATCAACTTGTAGTGTCCATACAAATACAGTAAAGAAGGCAAGTTTTGTATAAAATGACCAGACAGCAATTGAAACAACGAACACATTATTCATCAACACTACCTTTTTCTTTGATTCCCTGATCTTCAAAAATCAGGGCCATACATTGTTAAAGCTCGTGAGCCGCATGCATCTTGCCATCATGTTTTGTTTGGCTCTTCTAGTTGAATTGCAATATCTCATTGATAGCGAGTCTATTCCTCACATTTATTGTTTGTTTCATTTATCAATATGTTTACACAAATTCGTAAGGTCCTTTACCAGGGAATCTACACAATATTTCAGTCAGTGCCGTGGCAACTGGTTGTAGAATAGAAATACCCCAAACTTAAAAGACATGTGTACAATCTGTTTCTGTATTTAGCATGACATATTGCTGTGAAATTTTATTTGTTGCAATGAAGTTTGTAAAATCATAATGTGCAATTGTAACAAATGAACACTTTGTAGAATTAATTCGCACAGCTTTAACAACGTATGGCCCAAGTTTTGAAGATCAGGGAATCAAAGAAAAACGTAGTGATAAATAATGTGTTCGTTGTGTTTCAATTGCTGTCTGGTCATTTTGTACAAAATTTGCATTATTTGCTGTATTTGTATGGACACTACAAGTTGATTTTGCAGCTCGCTGGTGTTTTTGGTTTTCTGCAAATGATTCTTCTGTTGAACAAGTTTGCTCAATCCTGTATCAGCCTAATAATAGCACAAACTTGCAGTTCCTCTGTTGCTTGCTCACATTTTTGCAATATCTTGTTGGGTTGATTAAGCTTTTGAGATACGTTTGAGAACATTACTTAATTTGGTTTTTGGGGCGGCACTAGCTCAGTGGTAAAGTGTCTACCTCTCAATTGGAGGTTGGGTGTTCGATCCACGACCACTGAGTGAACTGCCGTAGCACTCCTTGGGCAAGAGTGTTCACCCAAAATCGCCTCGGCAGGGGGCAAATTTCAGGCTTCGGCCTGCCGCTAACTGCCGTCACCAAAAATTCGAATTAAAAAAAATTAGTTTTCACTACCTGGGTAGCATCAGAAAACTTTATACATGTAAAATGATTTCCTTAGTAGTACAAATTATCCTACTCTGTTCCAATTTTAACTTTCTTTGCTAATTACAGGGTGTTAATTTCCTGTTTTAAAGAAAACCATCACAAAATTCACAGCTACATTTGTTTCAAAGGTCATTTATGAAAAAGATCAGCTGAAAGAGAAAAATCGTCTACTTCAGCAGGAGTTGTCACAAGCTACTGAATGTGTAAGTTGTCATCTTTTTTTCGTTTTATGGATACTAAAAACTGAGAGTGAGAGATAAAAAGATAGCATTTTCAACGTTTCATTGCTGTTAAGTTTAACAAAAGCGTAATAACTTTTATTATTTTTGCCAGTAGTTCTGGTTTTCATAATGCATCTGAGTATATTTAATTGCGTGTCACTTTTGGTAATGCAGTTATGCAAGAGGGTGTGTTAGGCTAAGTGTGTGTTTACAGTTTTAAAATTTTTTTCTTGATGCACAAAGTAAACATATGTGGTTGCTTGGGTTGTGCCAGGCAAACTCATTTAAGATTTGTTTACATTTTTAAAAAATCTGTCTTTGTTTATTTTCAGCTAAAAATCATCACTGAGCAGCATAATGCTTTGAAAAAAAATTATGCCAGTTTGCTTCAAACTGCGAAAGCAGAGCTTACCCGAAAGAGCCGAATGCTTGCTCAGTCAGCTGGTTCAAGCGGATCATGGTTTGTTGCACAGTTTTACTGCTGAAGAGTAGTTCCTGTTTATTAAAATTAAGCTAGTTGGGTGTTTAATTTTAATTTGTTTGAACAGGCTCACCTTTCGAATGTATCCGTGTGCCCGGGTACTTTTCTGCCATATCTTGCACGATCGTTCAGAATCAGTGTGCACTTGACCTGATGATTGCTTTGTTCAGCAATTATAAAAACATTAGGTTGTGTATCCGACTTTCAAGCTTCCTGTTGCAAACCTGTTTGAAAAGCGGGAAGCAGTTTGTCGTTATCTATTCTTTGCCTCATGACCTTATTTCTTGAAGAAAGCAGCTATAACGTGCTGGCAACTAACACCCAACAGCTGCGTGTGTCGTGCACTTGCGTTTGTTCAGTGATTTCATATGTGTGACAACTTGAACAATTGCCGTCAATCTCTCTAACGATTTTGGTTTAGATGCGAAAAGTGGCGTTACAAACATTACACGCTCATGGAAGAATCCCTACTTCATCGGGATTATTCGTTTGGCTCATGCGTTGATTGCCATCCAAGCAAAACATAAAAAATTGAGAGTGGGCAAATCGATCAGTTATCGCGCTAAGGTCTTCACTTCTGCGCTTCTGCGAGCGAAGTAAAATAGCAGTTGTGTGAAGGTGATGGAACACTAACTTTGTTCAAAGTTGGGTTCCTCATTTTTGATGTTTTACAGTTTGCTGGGAAAAGAACGGTCTTTTCAACGTCACAATGTGCGGGCTGAACAAAGGACGTCACTAAAAGGAAAAAGGGTGGGTGATGAGACGCCACAGTCAATTTCTCAGAGTCTTGGTAAGATTGTTACGGTTTACAATGCAAATTGGTTTCTTATAAGTATGTTTATTACCTTCCATCGATTTTCTTTATTATTTCTAATGTTGCAAACTTTTGCTACTTACCTATGCTGGTAAATTATTTTTCTATGGGTTGTTGACCATGCATTCGCTGCCGTACGTCATTTCCTGTAATGCAGTTTGCTGCTGGTCGACTCGGGGCGTGATGTCCTGTAGCAGAATGAAACTTGTCTGTCTCGTATGTTTTGATTATCTTGTTGTCACGGATCAGAGCTTTAACTGTTGAACAACTCACTTGAGTGTTGCTGGTTTTTCTGCAAACAATATACTGTGATCTAACCGCATATGAAGTTTATGAAAAAATTGCTAAGAAAATATTTGACATCGTTAAATAATTTCTCAGGTTATTATTGAATAAAAATTTGGAAATTTCTCTGTGATTGTGACGTTGCTTTCACGTGACGTCACGTTGTGTCAACTCCGCAGTTTCACTGAAATTCTTCACCACTGGCGAAATATTTTTCGGTAGAATCAGAACATTGCATCCTAACTACTCGTTGTCAGCCAGATGTCGTAACCAAGTTCTAAACATTGCTCGGTTCATGCAACATGGAAATGCCTCATAAATCATGTCATTTAAGTTTTTCATTCTTTTTGTGAAAGGTACATTGTGCCCCGTTGGTTGTGCATTTTGGATGACAAAAATTTAAGACAGGGGTGCTCTTTTTCACATCACAAAAGCATTTACATCACAAATGCTTGCTTTTGTGATGTAACGAAGACCTCTTGGTGGTTGCAGGCGTTAAAAATTAACTGGAATTTGCCACACATGTCTGTGCTATCTGTGAGAAATAGTAATTGGACGTGCTGGTGCGAGCGAGGTTTCGCATGCGGGAAATCACCCATCGTGTCGGCCATATTCCCAGGCGCCAGCAAAGCGGCGAATAATTGAATGTCAGACTATGCTCTGTCCACTAGACAAAATAAGCGTGAACAACCAACAAAGCTCAAACTCCCCCAAATTAAAATATGAAACACTACAAATCAGTGGAGTTTTTGTCAATTTTTAGAATGCCAGCCCCCTATTGAAGACTTTCTAACGACGGTTCTGTTTTGGACTTCATGGTGTTTTTCCCACAAACAACAACCCTGACGATGACCTCGTTCTGTAGCGCCACGTAGTGGCAAAATATGGGCCAGAATCAGGAATTTCATTAATGTGCATTTGCTGTTTAAAGAACGCTATGCTTCATGACGATCAAGAATTGTTAGTTACGATAGCTGCGGTTGTATTTTCACAATTTGTAAATGCGTTCCGAGCCGCTTCGTAACATAAATAGAAACACTGCACGAACTTATCGTTGTGTTTTCAGGTTCGCATGAAAAAAAGAATGACTCAGCAAAACTTGTGCCGAACAAAAGCAGCTCGACCACGCAATGGCAGAAACAGCGTCCGCACGTTGCCACGACAACGCCATCTCATGCGGAACGAGCGGAAGCAGCGTCACGTCAGAAGTCTGGCCATGCGAGGTCGGCTGATCAAAGACCTGTTCCCAAACACGACGGCGGTTTCAAATCATTTGAATGTGGTCGTCATGGAAACAACAGAAGCGACCCGCGTCACGCGCTGGCGAGTACCGGGAACAATGGTCGGCGGTCACGTGACAGAGCTTCACGCTTCAGTGAGCACGAACGAGTACCTGCTGAGGAGCGAAAGTCCGCAACTGACTGCTCCGGAAAGGGTCTGACGCGTGAAATGCCTGGCGGTGAGCAGGATAGGTTTTTGACCTCCTCAGCCAAGCATCCGCGACCTTTGACCCCACCCACTAAACAATCGTATCCTGATTTGCGCGACGTCCTCAACAAGAGACACGACGACGATAAAAGGATCGCCTCGTGGTCGTCGGGAACCATTGTTAGCGGCGATGAAAGGCTTTCCGATAACACACCGTATTCTCGAAATGTCATCGACAGTAAAAAGTCGCGATTCACCGACGAAGTTAAATCAGACAGACGAAGACATTGCGATGACAAAAGTGGGTCAAGGGAAAGCGTAAATCACCGTCCTCCCCCACGTGACCGACCTCACCGGTCTTTGCATAACAAGAACCGGCCATCACCCCCTCGTAGGAGGACGAACCACGTGAAACCCCGACCCCTCGATCGGGAAGGGGGGAATTTTTTGGGTAAATCCTCCCAAAACTGGCGCAGAAATGAGGGCGACCTGGTTCCTCCGCACAGGACAAGGGAACCACTGAAGCGTAAAGCCGACTCCTCCACCGACCCTGGCGGCACCGATTGCACCCAACGCGAGGTCGGTGTCGTCGAACACGTGCAATTGCCAGTCGCTGATGGTTCGCTATGCGGTCGCACAAGTAGGGGGAGGGCGGGGGAGGCTGTGCCACGCAAGCGAAGACATGCTGGCGACAGCATTGCTGATGAAACAAAGGAAGGGAGCAAGGTCGTTGATATCCCCCCCAAACACTCAAACAGGCGGTTGAGTTGCGATGATGCAGTTTGCCGCTCAAGGCAGGATGATGGATGTCGAAAGGAAAGGGGTGAAATGCGGAGGAGGAGTAGGGACCCCGCGACTATAAGCGACGCATCAAAACGGGACAACCTTGGGACCCAGTGCCAAGGTGATGGGTCTGCTAGGAAACCTGATGAGATGTTAACTGTTTCTGATAAGTCCAGAACGACCTCCTTTCGCAATGCTGCTGCTTCAAATTATTCCCATGAAAGCAAGTCGAAAGAAACTGGAAATCGAAATAACTTCTTCCCCAACCCAGGTGGAGTCAACGACACGCCTGACATCGGCCTGCCTCGTGCTGTGATCTCCGACCAGGAAGCTTCTCAGTGTCGCGTTAACGAACCTTTCTCCGGGAAAGATTGCACAAAAGAAACAGTTGGGCAAACTGTTCTGAAGCCGACCTCTGAAAGACCTCTTGCGCCAAGTTGTGTTCCTCCTGAAACGAGGTCACTCCCTAAAAAGCAAAGCGACACTTCTGCGAATGTTGAAATTGGCGTGAACGGTATCGAATCCGGGAAATCCCCGTCAGCTCTGCAAAGAAGCCGGTTGAACAAACAGAACATGGCGCCCAGTGTTGGCCGGAAAGCTGATGAAAGCAAAAGAAATCGAAAATTGTCTGCCAAAAAAAGCACAGATATTCAACAAAACACCACTTCTTGCAAAGACAAATTAAAAAAGGGAAATTGTGATAAACCAAAAATCGGAAATGATGTTGAAAAAAAGGAAGAGGTTCAAAGTAAAAAAACACGATTAAAACACTCATCACTGCCGAGTGACGTTGCCCCGAAAATCAATCACGGGCGCTCTTCTGGTGACGTAGCGCAATCACCCCCCAGTTGTTTGTCCTCTCCCCCGAATGGAGATCGTCCAAAGCGTGTCGATCACCATGGTGCGCGTCATCTGAACAAGACTGTTGTTGAGGATAATGGTTCCAAAACGACCGACCTCCCCAGCTCTGGTCAAAACGAGGCCACATCGGGCCAGAGGGATAAGGGCGCTTCTGTGTCATCTGCCAGTACCCGCCAGGCAGCTTCATGTGATTCACACAGACCGATGCCTGAACATTGTGCATTAAACGACAGTCATGCACCAACAGTTGTGTGTGATGGCGTTCTTCCTGGAGAAGTGGAAGTGATTGTTGATGTGTCGACAAAACATGTGGAGGGTGAACATCCTGGGCGTGGGGAAGAGGGAAGGACTCATCCGGTTCCAACAGTTGGTCCTTCGCCGCCGCCTGACGTATCACTGTGCTCAAAAGGTGAGTGGTTATGTAGTCTGCAAAGTTTTTCGCTTGGAAATAATTTTTCATGATTGTGCTGAAGGTTCTTCTTGTGTTTCAGTTGGATGCATGGTTCTAGGGACCTGAATCGGGCCCCTAAAACACCTTAAAAAAACCTGGTTTCAATTGGATGCATATTTTCAACACTTATTGTAGAATGTGCTGAAAGGCTTTTAGAGCTTCTTGGTGCATTATAACATGCGATAAAGTCAGCCACAACACGTGCATGCCTTTGAAGCAGCTGCGACTAAGATGTTTGTCCACCAACATGTCTTTGATGCACTGGTCGAAGTGATGAAGACCATCGTTGCCAGGATTTCCATTCCTCATCAACATGTTGTTGTCTTTGTGGCAGGAACACCTGGGTTCAAGGCAGGCCGCAGCTTCATGCATTATTACCGCAACGCGTCCTTGCACTGCTTAGTGCACCTTGCCAGGAAATCACTGAACGACCACAGGAATGGTGAGCCCTCATGTTCGGCGTGCATGCAGCAACGATGGTGATGTGTTGCTTGTCACGCGGCTCCTGACTTTCTTTCCAGCTTCTTTGACGAGCGGTCATTCGTTGGAAGCGAATAGTGGTGAAAGGATCTGTGACGACAAAGCGAACATCGAGACCCCCCCGACATCTGGTACGCCTGTTGCAGCTGTGATTGTCTAAATCTTGATAGTTATTTCGCAATTTGGTGCTTGTGGAAAGAATAGTTTGACATTTTTTGCGAAATTTATGAATGTTGCGAGTGCGATCCAAGAGTGACAAAGTGCGCGCGAGATCTTTAGAAAGCAACAACGATTCCTTCGAACCTGTCGCTGTCCATCAAATCGAGACTGGCCACCAATGCATATAGTTTTGCAGTTCAGTTTCATTTATTCACGCTTGTGCTCCTTTCGGATTGCCACGAGTGGCCTGCAGCGCCCATCTCCATTTACTTGCCCCGTGGACCACGCGGCTACGTTCGCAATTAATGCTGCGTTTGTGGCAAGTTATCCATCTGTTAACGCACGAGGCTGTCAAGTCCCGCTTTCCAAGTCTTCGCTGTGACCCGATCGGGAATCGAACCCGTACTACTAGCATTGCTGGCGCGTGCTCAACTATATGCACCACTTAGTTGTTTTGCGGAGCATAGTATATCGTTCGCCTGGTAAATAAGGTACCCGCCCCTTGTCCGCATAGATCTGAACAATCTTGGTATTCTCGTCTTCACACCAAGTCTTGCATTAAAAGAAACAGCTGCTTTCCAGAGACGGGAGCGCGTGCTGTGTGGATGGCCAGCCTCAAGGAATGCCAGGAACGCCGCAAACTGAGAAGTCGTTGGATGTCGGAGCGCACCGACGATGACGTCACGTCCGGTGTAGATGTTCCATGCGGGAATCCCCCGGAAGAGAAAGTTTCAACGGTCACTTCAAATGTTTACGGTATGCGTGCGGTCGCTTAGGGGGGGGG
>Ga0210059_1014455_pt1 | contig 11662 bp, 6 predicted proteins | sample Ectturendosymbi2_FD_188042 | JGI IMG/M metagenome (GOLD analysis project Ga0210059, IMG submission 188042) | Ecteinascidia turbinata endosymbiont from Florida, USA - Sample 2 (SPAdes) (version 2) | ecosystem: Host-associated > Tunicates > Ascidians > Unclassified | place: Key West, Florida... | reverse complement strand
GTTGTTGGGATGGAAGACTGCCGACACCGTTTTCGTGGTGCTGAGCTTTAGCTTCCAAGTCTGGAGGTATTCACCTAGCGTTGCCATGTCCTTGCTCAGAGCCCCTTCCACTGCCAGCCAATCTTCGTCACCATGCATGATTGCTAGGTCGTCAGTACTTGTATACTTTCTGGAGACGTTGGTTGGCAGTTCAGAGATGTAGATGTTGAAGAGAAGGGGCGCCAGGACAGATCCCTATGGGACACCGTTCTTGCGGCGTTGTAACCTGCTCCTTTGGCCATTTCCGGTGGTAAGGGTGAAGCTGCGATTGCCAACCATCTCCATGATCATGTGAACCATGTGTCTATCAGGCAGCAATAGCAACAGCTTGGAGGTGAGGCTGCGGTGCCATAGAGTGTTGTAGGCCGCTGTGAGGTCGAAAAACACAGCTCCGGCCTTCTTTTTACAGTAGCTGAAAAGCTATCCTCTATGTCCTGTGTCAACAGGGTGACCTGGTCTACTCTCGACCTCCCGTGTTGAAAACCCGCCTGCTCCTGTGGGAGCAGTAGATCGATGATTCTTTCGACACGAGAGTAGGTGAGTCTCTCCAGGACTTTAAAGGGGACACACAGCAGAGGTATAAGGCGATAGCTCTTTGGGTCTCCCAATGGCTTCTCTGGCTTAGGGATCGCAACTACAAGTGCTCTTCTCCTGATCTTTGGAATTTTGAGTTAGCGCATGCAGGAAGTGAGGAAGTCGCAGAAAACCAAGATTTGAGAGCCGACCCGGTGTGGAGCATGAACTCCGGGAAGATAGAATCCAATCCTGCAGACTTTCCTGGCTTCAGGCGTCTGAGGGCAGCTCCGGCCTAAATTCTTCAGAGATACTGTAACCCCCAGGTGTTGGAATCTTCTACAGGTCGGACAGCTGCTTGTTGGCGAACCTGGTGGACTCGCGGCCGCTGGTCTTGTGTGCCCCGTTCTTCACGAGCTGCGAGGCGATGGAATTTGCCGAGACGGGGCACAGGCGAGAGGAGCGTCTTAACCTGTCAGTAAGTTTGCTTGTGGTTCTACAGGCCTTTCGGCTAGAGTGCGAGAAGTCGATGGAGTTGACAGCTTCCTCCCATCGCTCCTGCTTCTTCTGTTGTAGTCGGGAGAGTAGGGACGAGCCCCACTGGGGCTCGGATCAACCAGCGATAGAGAGTCTCGCTCGCACTCTTTGTCCCAGCATGGCACATAGTTCTTCCGACGGCCACGTGGGATACGTTGTTTACCCGCAGAAAGTAGGCTCTCGCAAAAATCCTGGTACGCCCTCTCAGTATTTGGTGTGTCCGGAGGTGGCAATCTCTCGACGGATTCACCTGTGAGAAAGCAAAAGCCTTCTAATCGGCCTTGCGAAAGTTCCATCGCTTCACTGGATCGCTGTGGGCAGGAACCATGAATCTTGGTGGCGTTATGAGGGAAGGCCGACGTTGTGACAGCGGGAACTTTCCTAGAACACGTCTGTCCGGCAGGCGGCTGTCCTGGCGGAAACTCGCGAAGGCCAGGTCTGGGTTGGTGCCGCCGTTCCAATGGCGAGAAAAGAAACTGACTGTTTTCTTTGGGTTGTACAACTGTCCAAGGTTGTTGGATGTTGCCCATGAGTCCAGGCTCTCACTGTCCAGGGATGTTGTGTTGTAACCCCAGTTGACATGCTGGCAGTTGAAGTCGCCAACATACAGACTGGGATGTGGGAACGTGGGATGGTCGTTGGTGTGAGTCGCGAGCGTGGAGGTTTGTAGAGCGTGGAGGTTTGTGATGATCTTGTATCCTGTGACGTGTACGCACAATCACTCAGTCTCTGATTGTACTGGAGACTGATGGACCAGTGGCTATTCCAACCGCTCGTGGACAAACGTGACAAGGCCGTGATTCCTGCTCAGGATTGACCCAGCTAGTGAGAAGTTGGGAATCATTAGCTTGTCTGCAGTTGTGCAGTTGGTCTCCTGTAGGACGATGATGAAGGCCTTGTTCTTATAGGGAAGCTGCTCAATGACGGAGATCTTGTTTTCAGTGAGCCCCTCGATGTTCAGCTGGTGTATATTGGGTCGTGGGTCATCTTCGGCAGCATTTCTGCTGCCGCACCCTGAGGAAGGTGTTGTTTGACCCATCCTACGCTGAACACATCCAGCGCGGGTCGCAGTGGTTGCTCTCATGATGACAGATTTGGTAAGCATTTCAAGAAATTCAGCAACAGGGAGGGCCACGTGAAGGCATCTGTCCTCCTCCCGTGCGAGGAAAAATGGATAAGTTTGTAGTTGTACAACGCAAGCGGAAAAGGAGTTCGCCAAGAGAAAGAGACTTTTGCAAAAAAGATAGAAATGACACTAGCTCGTGCTCAGAGTCTGCCAGTCAAGTATTCAGTAGTGAAAATGATATTGGTAACTTCGTTGGAGTTCCCCTGACTGATGCTGATCGACGAAAGTTATTGTTTAATTACTGGTCCCCTCCTTCAGGTTTCTCGTTTCCATATATAACAGCTGGTGCTCAAAATCGAAGTTTCCAGAAGCAATGGTTAAACGAATTTACATGGTTAGCGTATAGTAATATTTGCAATAGAGCTTTTTGCAAATGGTGCCTTGTGTTTGCTCCTCAGACTGTCAGTCGTGGCGCAAAACCTCCCGGCTCATTAGTTTCGGGACCAGACTGCGATTATAAAAAGGCAAAGGAACATTACAATAATCACCAAAACTGTCACTATCATAAATTATGCGCAGTCATGTTCGATAACTTTGTGCAGACAGATGCCGACGAATCCAGAGATGTACGAAATGCCTTAAACAGCAGTCGACAGAAGGCTGTCGAGGAAAATCGAAATCGTGTTTCCCATATCATCAGAACTATTGAAATTTTGCGGTCGGCAAGAAACACCATTGAGGGGTCACAGAGACGCTGGTGCATTTTCACTGAACGAAACTGATTGCAATGACGGAGTTTTAAAAGCTGCCTTAAGACTGCAAGTGGAGGCTGCTGACAAGCAAACATCTGACCTCTTTTTAAAGGCTCCCCGCATCGCTTCATATTTAAACTGGAGAGTGCAAAATCAAATTGTATCTTTGATGGGTGATGCCATACAAAAGCAAATACTTTCCGATATTTCCTAATGCAAATACTTTTCGATACTAGCGAATGAAACGACTGATGTAAGTCAAACAGAGCAACTTAATTTATCCGGACTGACATTCTAAAATTGACAAATCCGCTGAGTTATAGTGCTTCATATTTCAATTTTGGGGAATTTGTAGCTTTTTTGGGGGTTTAAGCCCACCAATGCCCCAGTGGCGACGGGACTGGTTACAAACAGACGTCTATTTCGAAAACTGTATTACCAAACGATGCCAGCTGTGAAATATAGGCCTTTTGGATGCTCAGCTGTGATTACCTCTTACGTTCGACGGTTATTGCGATGAAAAACTTTATTCAGTGCAGCTATTGCCAAGCTGCAGTGGCGTAGCCAGCCCAAAAACTTGGGGGGCAAAATGTTTGATTTTAGGCGAATAAGACTATTTTGTTTAGAAAAACGCCTCTCTAAGCACAAAATCATTATATTTTCTGAAAATTTGGGGGGGCATGTATCCTTTGTCCTCCCTGGCTATCCCTATGCCAAGCTGTACAACCATTTCGATTAACGCTCTTTTTAATAAAAGCGTTAGCCACAATCATATCTGAACATATCGTTTACCCTTGCATTAGGTTTTCAGACCAAGGTTCTTGCTTCAAATTCATCAAAATGAAAGCAACATTTTTTTAAGTTTTTCTTGTTGAAATAACTTTTTCTATTTAAAGTGCACCGTTGAACAAAGGCGACTTCACGAAAACCACGTTGCCTATCGGCTGGCTCTTATTCACTCTACTTGCAATTGTAACCTACAATCTGAGCTCAAAGTTACCCACGAAAATGCACCAACTGCACTACCCCGCTTCAAGAACGTCATTTTCCGGCATCGTTAAGTCATGCAGAAAAACAGCAGTTGTATTGAAATTGAGAAAAGTTATCTTTGCAAAGTTCTTCACTTCAACCGCCAAAACTTGTTGATTGGCCCACATAATGACTGGGATACAGCTTATGGCAGTTATTGAAAATATCCCACCGAACATTAAAAAATAGCATGAGATTTTGTATTGTGTAACGTCTTCACTCCCACACGCGAAACGCTAAACTATTCATGCATCGCAGTAAAGAGAAAAAAACACAAATACACGAAAGAAGACGAGGATATATACATTGCTGTAGTATAGAGTATACGCTTGATGGCGCTAATGCATTTACTGCACTTTGATGAGATACAAGCTTTTAAGACACACGCATGAATGACGCCATCATGATTATTATAATGAAGAACTGCAATGACTTCCAAGTACATCGGTGCATAAAATGCATGAGGGAGTTGGAGGCTGCGAAGGACCCAGTGTCATCTAGGCTGCAGACCTCCCAAGGACAAAGCTGCTTTCAGTGCACAGTGTATAATAGTTAGTAAAAGTCTTTTACTCTGGGTATAAAATGTAATATGTGCAAAGCGGTTATATGGTAAATTGAAGTCAAATGCGTTGCTGGCAAGGACAAGCCACCAGAAGAAAACGGTTTGAATTGTGCCAAGAAATGATTTTTTATAATTTTGGCAACGGCAATTAGCGGCATGCCGGCGCCTGAAATGTGCATCTTACCGGGGCAGTTTAGGCTAGCGGTCTTGCCCAATGAGTCACTCAGTGTCTGTGAATTGGACACACAACCTTTCAATTGAGAGGGGGACACTCTATCACTGGGCTATTGCCGCCCCAGAGAAATCTTCGTCGCCAATGCCTAGGTGTCAGGAGAATGCTATGTGCAGTTGGGACGTTACTGAGAAACCAACGATATGAGAAAAAGGATTAAGCTAGCCTTGACTATATACCGTGATTTCATGCAAAAATTTGTATCAGATTTTGAGAGGAGGGGCAATATAAACCGAAAACAACTGGAGGTCCTAACGTTTTTAGGTTGCAGTCGCATGTCATCTCTTTCCTTTGTGCAAAGGACTTTTGACTGCAATGGCTGTAATGCCTTTGTCTGTCGAGTAAGGTGTAGGGACTGGGCCACATTTGGCCCCCAAGTAAGCATGCCCGTAAATAAGGGGAGCAGGAAAATTTTTCGCCCCCTTGGAAAAATGTTTTGGATGTAGTTTGAAACTATTGAACATAGTTTAAAAAATTTGGGCCCTCTCAGGAAAGACTTCCTCCCTCAAACATTTTGTCAATTCACTCACTCCAAATCCACGTGTCGTGTTCTTTTAGGCTAGCCTACCAGTCTAGAGCTTGCAAACATGAAAATTGAAAAGCGGTAGAAAATGTATTTAAAATAACAGAGAAAAACTAGAACTTTTAAACTGCTTTCAAAAATTAATTTTTTGTCAGCGAAGTGCCCCCCCTGAAAGTGCCGCAAGGGCCCCCAGCCCCCCTTTGCTACGCCACTGCTTGTAGGAATCAATATATCTTTAGATCAATTAAACCAGTGACCAGGGTAGAATTTTGGGTTGGGGATAAAATCTGGAGTTTGAAGCCTGAGTTCTGCAATATGCATACCGATTACGAAATGCCAAGTTCTTTTTCTTTATGTTGATATGAGTGTAGATCCATATATGTCAGTGTGTATTCTAGTCATTCTAGAGTGGCTGACTTTAAAGCCGGGCCGTCGAACTTTAGTCCGGGCCGTCAGATAATACACCTCCCTGTCCGGGCCGTCAGATAATACACCTCCCTGATCTAGTATGATCAGCTCCTTGTTACAGAAAAAATAGTCCGGGCCGTCAGATAATACACCTCCCTGATCTAGTATGATCAGCTCCTTGTTACAGAAAAAATACTACTGTACTTTGGATAGTTACCTAAAAATTTCCAAACCAAATCTGGTACAATAGACAAGGGTCTAGCGCGCCCCATGCAACCAACCATTTCAGGAGTTGAATGGTGAATTTTTGTTTTTTTATCACAGAATTGCCAAAAACGTAAACGAAAAATTTGCAGGTGTTCAGAAAAAAATATCAGATGGAATATCAAATCCAACATTCGTAGATGACCAAGCATGCTGCAATGACAAATCGCTTACCCCATATTGTATTGAAGACGATGATCTGTGATGAATACAGCCTGGCAGCAGCTCGTTCGAAATTTCCTCTTGTAAATCAGATTCTTCGCTTTTTTTCTTCTTATTCATGAGGACTGGATGAAGATACTTGCTGAAGACAAGATGAACAAAAGAGAGATTTCCTCTTTCTTCAAAACTGGGAATCAACCAGTTAAAGACGCAATACTTTGTCTCACAATGCACAGTGTTTATAGTAAAGCAGGGGTGTGGAGCATTTTTTATATTATGGGTCGCATAAATAGTGGAATATCATGGCCAGGTCGCAAAAATTTCTAAATTTCATCTTGTGATGAAAAATACAATCAAGTGCACATATTTTGTCTTTAATCCGAAAATTCAGCAATATTTGGGCAATGAAAATTCTGACGGAGACCACATGAAATGTTCACTCGTACCTAAGGTTCTCCACCATCACACTAAAGAGTAAAACGTACAAGAAGATGACAAACAGCAGCGTTATCACAGAAGCAAAAGCTATTTGCAATAAGAGCAAATGAAATTTTATGAAAGTTGCCTTTATTGAACCTACTACCAGTCTACAAAACATGTAGCATAAAAGCAATGCAGGACAGTTTATGCAAAAATATCGTGCTGTGCCTTGGTTTATGTTGCTTTCAGAAATCTGCCATTCATGTTTTTACTTGGGCCAGAATATGCGGAACAATCTGCAATATGTACTCGTTCCCACACATGGCAACAGGCGAACATGTAGTGTTTTCAAGCTCATCCTCGGATTTTTTGTCATTTAATGCAACAAAAATATGGACAACTTTTTTATAATTTTCAAATCGAATTTGTACCTAATATTCCAAAACCGCTGCAACACTTTACGTTTGTATGCTCCCACAACACTTAACTCTGTTCAATCAGAATTTCACACTACAGAGCACTATGAACTCTTTGTCGACTAATTGGTAACAATCAACAGTAATTACATGAAAACACGCAATATTCTTGAAGGAAATACTATTGACAAACCTACGAGAAAAACTTTGCATAGCTTTTTTATTATAGTTTCTTTGTTTATTAACGTTTCGTTTTTCTTTGAACTGTATCTGTTTTGTCCACCCAAGGGGTGGAACATCCTCTTTATCCCTTTTGATCGAAAGATGATATATACAGTGTTATGCTTAGGCTTAATCCTGAAAGCATCTAAGGAGCAATGGGTCCAAAGCAACAAAATGTTGCTGATATTTCTCTTAACAAATAAATACGAGGAAGTTTGTGTTTCAGCGAAGTACTAGCAGTTGGTAGAAGTTTTAATGATCTAGCATTGGCGCATCTTAAGTCTAACACTGTGTTGTTCCGTTAAATAAATTAGACGCAAGATGCTTACGGGAAGCGATTTTGTGTTTGTCAGCCGCGGGTTGAATTACTGGTGAAAACGACGATAGTGGACTGGCCAGTAGCCAGGTGTTAAGGTTTGAGGGGGCAAAATACACTTTCAGAGGGAAAGATTTTTGTTTTTATATTATGTTTAATACAATTTTTTTGGGGAACAACAAAATTTGGGGGCACAAACATTTGGAGGCATTATCCCCGAATGACTAGCACTGCATATAATATGAAAACACATCAATTCTGAGAGATTGGCTTAAATAGGCATAACTGTGCTCAAAAAATTGTGATAGTCAATTTACGTTTGGTGAGTTCTGAAATAAAATGTGCTGCTACTAAAATCCAAAAGATTCTCACTATAACCACAAAACCACATAGATCAAATTAAAACCACCTATAAGATCTTTTGGAAAACACAATATCCTACTGTACATTGCAGGCTATAGACCAGCGCAGGAATGCGACTCACAAGAACATGACAAGAATCATTCCCATGATTGAGCAACATTTATGTACACAATGATTCGGTTAAATGAAATTAACCGACGCAATTATCAACCAGGGGCGGTTAGCAAGTGCGGGGCCCGATTGGAAACACTTCTGTGGGGCCCACTCAGTGGTGTGTAGAACTTTGTGAGGGTGTGCATCAAGTCATAATGATAAAAATCGGTGATGTCAAAAAGGCGAGGTCCGAAAGGGTGACGCAAAGACCTCTCCAGCAGAGACTTCAATGGACAGCGCCGTAAAACCCAATTAATCAAAGAATTACAACCGTCTTAATAACTCCTCCCTGGCCAGGTACATCCCTGACCAGAAGGAAGGTACGAGTGTAGTACCTGCAGAGAGGTATTGATTACTACTGGGCTAGTGCATATTCAGAGCTGAAAAGTTTGCAGTGGTAGCAAAAGATTCCATGTTTGTTTCTAGGTCGGGAATACTAGCCACAGATGACCTATCGCTTCACCATTTGGTGGTATTCGTTTGCAGCGAACTTAAAAAAACGTGCCCCACCACTCTTGTTTCTAGGGCCAACTTCTATTTTGATTATAGGCGGTCCTATTTGGGCTAAGTAGTCCAAGTTAGTCCCTAACATTTCGACATATGACACCTGGCTAGTGACTAAGTAGCAGGATCATTTGTTCATCCAAATTTTGAATTTTCTTGCTCGCATGCTTCATCAGATCCACCATCCAAGGACGTTCTTTCTTTGTCTGAATCACCACTTTCGGAACGACTTATATCACTTCCCGCACATAAACTTCTACCTTGTCTCTCTGGCATAACATGACCCGCCTGGCTGCCTACATTGCCGCCATCTTAAATGTGGTGTGTCATAAGGGTATACCCTCAGTTAATACTTGTCCAAAGCACCTTTATTTTTTCTGGTTCGGTCTGTTTTTGCCTTAGCTGAAGGCTTTTTTTGGCTACCTGTTACTTTGTATTTTCGGCCTATGTCTCTTGGTCTTTGACTCATAATATTTAGCTTAGTTACAGGCAAAACATATTTTTAAATAAATAGCTCAAATCTGACTGTTGAAATACCTGCTTATCACTATATACTTTACACGTGGAAACTGATTACAGTGAAAAATACTTCATAGAGCACACGTAAGGAGTACAAACATTATTAGAGCAGGTTCAGAATATCCCGGAGAAATTAGAAAATTATTTTCTGTATTAACACTGATGAAATATATGAAGTGATTGTCGATCTCCCCAATAGCTTTAAACCTACTTTTTAATTTTTCAAAGCAGGCAAGTTTTGTAGCAGACTCAAACTTTCACGAAAGTTACCCCACTTTTCAAACTTTTTACAACCTTCAATTTGTTAGGCTATATCTCAGAAATTACGGCGTCAGTCTGTGATATTAATGCCACAAGTACATCATGAGGCTTACTTCACTTGAACCAAATTGTCACTTCTGTTACTTTGCAATTTTCTGTTACTTTTTAAGAAACCGTTATCTATTCTCACCTGAAATAGTCATTCATAATTAACACTAGGTTTGCTTTAAACGTTTTCGCCAATCTCTGGTTGCCTCATCAAATCTTTACGAGAGGGAAGATGAATACAGATATTAAAAAAACTGGCCAAGCCAAACATTTGCAATTACGAACTAAACGTTACCTTCAGAAGACAAGTAGTAGTATCTACTGAAACATCAACAACTATCGAACCGTATTTTGCAGCAACTATTGAAACATGACCTGCCAAATACGAAACGCTTTTATAAATGAAATAAAAAACAGCTTCAAAACTTATGCCCTCTCTGCCTTAACGAGGCACTAGCGAAAAAACTTGGCTATACATTACAGTACTGAAGGCAATGGCCATCCTTGCTATAGAATTTTAGTAAGGGCGTTAAAAACCGCACAGTTCACTTCGATATACATTGGCAACAGATCCCACACTTACAAAGTACTTGCAAAGTACCGTGGGCCCCGCCAGGGCTTTTTTGAGGCTTTGCTTGCTGACCGTGCTCAACAAAACGTTGCTAACTGCAAAGACATTTTAAGATACCGCAACAGTCTTACCTGAATACCGAGATGATTGGTGGCAAGTTTTGGTGTACTTTAATAGTAGTAGTAAAGCGAGTTTGTACTGCATTTTGGGAGACCATTGGAAAAATTTGAGAACCGTTTCGATCTTTCAAAGCACTAAAAACACTGAACTCCGCACCGGCACTATACATAAGCATCTTCGATAGAAATAGTAAATTTACCTAGGTTGGTAGGGGTAGGGCTGGACCCTTTGGCGCGGGGCCTGATTGGAAAAATCAGTCAAATCGACTTAAAACCAACCCTGTTGTCAACAATCATGATAATATTGTTTATATATTAAATCTATACACTGTGTCCAGGGCCTGCCTTAAGCCGATGCAACCGATGCAGCTGCATTGGGCCCCGCGCCTCTGGGGCCCCTCGCCATGGTGTTTCGGTAGATTATTCATTTTTGTCAGATACACCGTGCGCTTGAGAATTCAGTAGAAACGCCATATAAATTTCATTGTTAACAAAGAACGCTCTCGTCAGAACTAGCAAATTTCTTCTCGAACCCCGTGTTAGTGCTGTACTGCATATTTGCGCTCTACCACGATCGTAACACGGTTGACTGAACACGATGACGTCATAAAATCACTGCCCAGAGGGGCCCCACACTTAGATCTTGCATTGGGCCCTGCGACCAGGGCTTGCATTGGGCCCCGCATCTACTAGGGTCGGCCCTGACTGTGTCTACAGATAATCCAGTGATAATGTCAATTTTTCTTATTTATTACTTGGCTTAATTCCGGGGGTTTCCAACAGTAATGTATGAAATTTGTACACCTACATTATCTTGAAATTTGTACACCTACATTATCTTTATCACGAAATATTGGGGGGACGAAGGATATTGTGTGTGTCCCTGTCCAAAAGTTGGGAGGACATGTCACCCCTGAAACTTGGTCCCTGCTGCAAGCGATGTTTACAGGAGGAAACGCTAAAAGGCTGCAGTGAGAGCAGAGAGCTAGCAAAATCAAAACTAAAATGGATATACATCAGAACACACGCTGCGATAAATATTGGAAATATGTCTTTCGCAAATAATTGCTTTCACTGAAATAGAAAACTATCTGACACCAAATGTCGAGAAAAGTAGCCGACAAACACTGCCGTCGTTATGACGCAAACACTGCCGACACTGGATTGGCAGTTGAACACTTCAATAAATAGTCAAATAGTGCAAAAATTCTGGGCCAGTAAAAGGCCAAACCGAACACTTTGAGAGCCGGCCTACGTTATATTCGTGCTTCGATTTCGGCCTAAAAAACAGCAGTTTTCGGATGCCTTACCAACGCCCTAACTCTTCCGCCGATTGCGCTAGAGAGCTGTTCAACGGCTGAAACGGATCGACCAGTCTAGTAGATTGTACTCGAAAAAAATTTTTTGGCTGGGGCGTGCGGATTGTTTGTGACTGACGTCATAAGTGAAGTAGTTTTGGGGTCATTTTGGCTCATGTTGTCTGGCCTAGGGCCCAACCGCTAGTCCAAAATATTTCGCTAAAGTTTTCATTGGAAACTAGACTCGAGTCCGAGTCTTTTGAGCCTTTGATCGACTTTCTAGCGTTTCTGGTTCAAAAGTTATGATCTAAAATAAACAAATTAATTAATTAACTAATTAGCTAATTAGTCAAATATTTTTACTA
>Ga0210059_1014453_pt1 | contig 11663 bp, 5 predicted proteins | sample Ectturendosymbi2_FD_188042 | JGI IMG/M metagenome (GOLD analysis project Ga0210059, IMG submission 188042) | Ecteinascidia turbinata endosymbiont from Florida, USA - Sample 2 (SPAdes) (version 2) | ecosystem: Host-associated > Tunicates > Ascidians > Unclassified | place: Key West, Florida... | reverse complement strand
AAGAGTGTAGTGCGCTAGGTGGGTTAATAGAACCACCAGAAACAGTTAACAGGTAACTTTAGGGTGATCGAGCACAACTACAAGGCTACTTCCAACGGTATTCCAACACATGAAAAAGAAGGGGGTGGAAGAAATCTAGCTCTCTCAATGCTGTACAATCTAACTCAATCGCATGTGATCCCCCCCCTCCAACATTAAAATTTTGCCAAAAACAAATTCTTTGCCTACTAAAGCTCAATTGAAGGTGGAACTAGGCTAATGTGAAGTATACTAACTTCAACTACCACCACGATCTGAAAATTGAATTGTGATTTGTGAAATATCAAATTATGACGTAACAGAGTCTAGCATGGCCTAGATATGAGCGTAGAAATAAACGTAATAGGACTCGCTTAAAAGGCTAACAACCTCTAATTCTCTGCTGTAGTTACAAAAGTTGGTTATATTTTGAGAGACCATTGGAGGAATTTGAGAGACCGTTTTGGTCCCTCAAAACACCTTAAAAAAACACTGAAGATGCAACTGTAACGTTTACTAGATTTTTTCTATCGTAATAATATTTCCATGTAGTTAACCCGTAACCTTTCAGCAAACTGAACAAAAGGAATTGTAGTATGTACTGTAAATACAGTTTCGAGTGTGTAGAAAAGATTTGCTACCGGTTTTACGTTTTTGGTTGCATTCTATGAAACATAACACACAGAGTCGCTTATTTGCCGTTGATTTTCATCAGATATTGTGAATACCTTGATTAAACGTAGACATATTTAACTTTGTGCGCTTTGGCTATGCGTTTTCTTAACTAATCAAATAATAATAGTAGCGCTTTTGCAACACTACCATGTTTCATTTACATGTTTTCAGTTGTTTTTTTGTAACATTAGAACGTACACTAATGTATCGTCAAACAATATGTATGTGAGAAATATTCTATATATTATATCTGTTACATTTTCATGGCTTTCATGTTCTGTTGCATATGTATGTCCCATGAGAATTGTGGTGGTAACGCCTTGAGCGTCAAAGTAAAAGTTTGCTTCTCTTGCAAGGTTTGACTGCAGTGACTAACGACAAGTGTAATATCACCAGAGAATATCGTTTTCAAATTTGATTGATGGACTAATAGGTGGTCATTTCGTTGTTGCATTGTGATGGAAATTTTCATGTGTGGTGGTTTGAACTAAAACAAAAAATTATTGTTATTTTCTTTCTTTTCCTTGTTGTGTTTTATGAACTGTATCATCTTATAGTTACCTATAATCGTGTAAGCATTTATGAATGCTGGGTTGTAGCTTCATCAAAAATAACGATGCAAATTAAAGGTCAACAACAAAAACAAACAAATAATTGCTGTTCATGTTCGTGTCAAATTTCTGAAACGTAATATTCGATGCCGCTAACACTAGCGCAGCAAAAAATTTGTTCTGGAGGGGCCAGTCAGTGACATCGTCAGTCACTTTCTCACAGTTGAAAATTGATGCAAAGCGCCAGTACAAATCTTAGCAAGTTTTGTTTCGGGGGAGCCATGGCCTCTTCGGCGTCATTCTGGCTGCGGCACTGGCCGCTAAAAATTTGACTGTAAGGAATCCAAGCATCAGCTTTTTTTAGGGAATGTCACATATTACTTTTTATTACTTGACCAAAAACCGTGGTGAAAATATGCTTATACCATTGCATCAAACTCAACCACACAGAAAGCTAAAATTTAGAACATGTGCAAAGTCACGGGCCAACACTTTTATATTTACTGAAAAACTCTTCACAAAAGCTAGATGGCTTATCCTCATGGGCGTCCGCAGAAAATTTTCCAGGGGGGGGAACGTTGACATATTGCTTATCCTTTTCAGGTTGCTGACGATGCAATGCAAATGGACGTTCAAAAAGCGCTTTAGCTTTTCTACACCACAAAGAAAATTACCCATGATACAAAAACAGTCCCAGAAAATGCGCTTCGTTGGTAGTGATAGCCAGGTGTGTTGCGATAATTTACACTATGGTGCACAACCTTTTCGCTATTGCCGGCCGCATTACGTTTATTTTTATGAGGTACGGCCGACACAGATTGTTTCCACAAGTCTGTTTGACTGTCTTTCTACTAAGCATGCTCGTAGAGTAGACCAGGGATCTCAAACACGCCGGCCGCATGTGGTCCCCGAAGGCATTTTGTGCGATCCACGACGCGTTTTGGGAACATTCATACAACCAAAATTTAAGTTATTTAATTTATTCACCGGCGTTTAAAAGTGCTCGACTAGCGAGTGAACAAGTTCCTTTCATATGAATGTACAGTAGAGACAACTCTTGATAACTTTCGCAGGAAATAAGATGTAAAAGCCGTTTCTAGTAAGGTTCAGGTACAGTCGTTGTTGCGTCAGCGTAACAATGCGGCGCTAGGCGGAGCCAGGGTCCAATCCTCCCAAATTTGTTAGCATATCTTGTCATTTTACGCTTTGAGAAGCGGCGTCTTTAACGAAAATACTGCTGCCCCCTAAAGACAAATATTTTTACCCCCGTAAAACAAATTTTGGCCTGGCTACGCCACTAAATGCGGCCCTCGGGCTACTGAATAGGTCCATTGAGACTCTTGCAGTAGACAGAGTTTTTCTTGCACCGCAGCCATAACTACTTAAATATTAGACTACATGTGCATGGCAGCATACATTTTTGTCACACCTGCGGTTGTGCACCCCTGCAGGGACGTCGGAGAACGGGAGCATTGCCCCACTGACCTTGCGTAAGTGGAGCAATGGGGGCGGAGGTGCCATTTTATAAAAGTATTATAGGTAATGGTAATTTCATGGTTTATCAAGATAGACTTGAAACAAATTTATTGCAGCTATTCACGCACCCAGAAAATTCAGAATGGTTTTCTATAATTTCTGCGATTATTTTTAAGGTCAACATTGCTCATGAACAGAAACAAACACAATTGACAACAATTTGTTTGTTTTTTATAAGTTTCCATTGTCTTCAACTCTTTTACTGCGTCGCTCTACCGTTTCTGCGGCGTCTCTGCACCCCTGATTCGAGCATATAGGCTATCTGCAGATTTTCAAAGCAGGGCACTTTTCAAAGAAACATTGAAATCGTCTTTTAACGAAAGCACAAATTATGACTTTATTTTACTTAGAAAGATTTGTCAGTGTCACTTAAAAAACAAGAGCTGCAAACGTCTGGGATCTTGCCCAAAGTTATTAATCACCATTACAAATAAAACCTTGCTTGAATACTGATTTTTTCACGGTGAACGCTTATCATACATCAACCGCACAATCTCACACTAAACAGTGGCGTAACTGACGGGGAGCAAGGGGGCGACACGCCCCCCCTGGCAAGCTAAATGTCAAAACTGGGTCCCCTTTAGCTGAAATTTTCATATTTATTATTATTTTGTTTTTCAGTTGGTTGCTGTTTTTTTGCGTTTTTCGGGGTGTTTTCGTCTTTTTAACCAGTTTAGACGTCCACGACATCTGGGTTCACTATCATGTCTTAATTTTTTTCTGAGAGTTGGTTAGTGGCTCCCATAGGTGGTCAATAGGCCCTCTTCAGCTAAGTTTTCTCCCCCTCGCCCAAACCTCTAGCTACGCCACTGACACCAACAATGGATTTTTCTAACTTTTCGATTCATTGCTGCAGTTTTACTCATGTTTCTTTTCACCCAGTATAAAACTGCATGGCTTACTGCGATCGGCAGTCACTGTCTCGCTGAATTTCCTGCCAAGATGTATTGTCTGCGTTCAACAGTCACATGCAGCAAAACTCCTACTACGGTAACTTGAAGTCAAGCTTTGAGGATTTGTTGCCATATTATCATAGACGAAGGCGCAGGCAAATTCTTGGGGGCGCGAAGGAATTTTCCCGGGATTGTCCCAAACTTGCCCGAAAAATATTTCAAAAAAAGTTACCTCCATAAAAAGTCTTCACGTCAATCCGGCGCCATTTCACGTCAATTCGGGCGCTGTTATTTTCAAATCAAAGCATGTTGGGCTCCATTTTGGCTCAGATTTACAGGGAGTTTTGTAAGGCTCTCAGATATTTTTCCCGGATTTTATGGTATTTTGTCAGGATTTTCATCAAATCAAAACTTTTGGGGGTGCGATTGCATCCCCTCCTCCTACACCAGTGCATGTTAATGTTACGCAATAAAGGCCAACAGGCGAAAACAACGGTCGCACGTTTCATAACCTACCTCTGCAAGCAAAGGAGCAGACATGAGTGAGCTGCAAGCTTGCAACTGCATGATACCAGAACACGGAACCTGGCTCTTGTGCAGTGTGAGTGTCTTACCGGGAAACAAACTGTCATTGCAAGAATTAAATTAATTAATTTGAAACAAGCTGCTGACTTAAGGTTTTCTAGAAAATTTTGGTTCTTAGTCACAATTTCCGGGGGGGGCAAATGCCGTTTTGCCCTCCCACCCTGCGGACGCCCTTGTCTATCCTGATTGACTCGCCCAAACACAAACAGTATATTCTGGGTTTTGAAGTTTTAAATGATACATGAGCTTTATATTACAGGCGGGCAAGCTCTTGTAATCATATGTCATTGGTTTGTGGGCGAAATATAATTATACTGCGGGCCACATTTGACACCTATGCTATAGACCAAGACACGATTTTACTCAGATAAACGCAATGAATAAGATCTTGTTAGAACCAAGCTGCTGCTTATCAATTAGAAGAAATCATTTTAGTCAATTTCCACATGATAAGCCTTAAATCGTTGTATTTTCTTTACGGGAAAAAGAGGTTCTCACATATACCTTTTCGAGGAAGTAAGCAAACTTGTCCGCGGGATGCTCTTTCCTGTTACATTCCATGGCAAATTCCACGGGATTCCCACTAAAGTAGTACTGTACTACGAAATATATTATAACATGTCTATCGTCGAGATTCTACAGATCCGTGCCTAGAGCACCACAAACACTCGGAGGGGTCAATGAAGCACACGTCACAATTTTTGATGCCATTTTAAAATGAGCTCAAATATTTTTTTGAGGGCCTAGCATCTCAACGCCCTGCCATTGAGTCTCTTCGTCTACGCTGTGAGCATAAAATTATGGAAAACATTTTCAGAAAATTCCTGTTATATGAAGATAGAATTACGTATGATGAGACATGGGACAAATTTCAAGTCCACTGTACCAACTCATGGAACACATTTCTATGGGAAATGTGTTCCCACGGATAATCCTAGCGATGATCAAGTCATTTGCATTTTTAAAAAGTTTTCTGCAACCACACTTGAGTAGGGTCAGTGAATTTGTGAAAAGCAATTGACTTAAAGCTCTATTTGGATTAAAAAGCTATTTACACATGTGGACAAACACGATCTGTGTTCTGCGATCATATTATTGTAACCAAGGCATGTGCATTGCGAAAAGGGAAACTACGGTTCATCACAATTACTGTGTGTTTTTAAAACCTGCAAGTCGTTTCGGAGATAGACGAATTGTATAAATGTGGGCATTTGCAGCTTAGCCCACAGACCGACCAATGTTTGTAAGTTGGCATCGTGCGCCAGTTTCCCAACCAGAAGCTTTACAACCACAATGCGCGATGGGAGAAACTTTTGAGGAGATTTACACACTGAATTTCTTTGAAAGGATCACATCTATTTCTGGAAAGGTAGCAATCAGTCGGGTTTTTTACTTGAACAGTTTTGTTTGTAAATAAAACGTTGCGTCGCGATGTTTATGGATATGATCCCATCACAGAAAGTCCTATCAGGGCCAGTGACCTTAGATCGTTCTCAAAACCACCCACCACCTATGGAAAAAATCTGACCATTTGTTTTCCTGCGGTGGATCCGTTTTGACCATTTGTTTTCCTGCGGTGGATCCGTTTTGACACGCTCCGTAACGTCTTGTGAAATATACAACGAAAAAGAAGAAAAAAATCCATCACTGAAAACCACAGTGTGGAATGTGGTTGATAACTACAGAATACACACATGTTTTCGTGCCTCTTTTCTAGTGATGAAAACCTGTGTTTTTTTGCATTCTTCCACCACCTTGGCCATTCTGCTTACAACGGGCCGCAGCGTACGGTCGTGCGACGTTCGACAACATTACTACGGCAAGTCGCATATTAACCCAACAAAAGCTTTGCATGGTATAGAAAAACAGTACCTGCGTTTTTCCTCACAGCCGTTAAATCTCTGGGAGGATTTAGTGTGGCTGAATTGAAAAGATGTATGAGAGTAGCTCTGCAGTGGAAAAAGCAGATGGTGAAGCTTTCAACGTATTGTCATGCATCCCTAAAGAAGATACTATTTAGGCTGATTGCAAATGTTACGCAAAAAAGCAGGTGGAAATGTTATAAATACGGCAGATCAAACCAACCCGTGGGCAATGTATGTAAGCGCACAAGATACTGCGTCTGTAAGCTGCCTGCGGAACGAATGCTCAGTAAAACTTGATATCTTTACGTCTCGAATCATGCAGTGCGTGTTTCCGAGCACGAAATGCTCATCCGTATTAAGGGCATTTCAGGTACAATGAAAATAAATACGGAAATTGGTTTCATTTCTACCAAAGATTGGGAAAAGGTTGAAAAAATCAAGTTTCTGCAGTCACAGTGGCGTTATAAGTCGGTCAACAAGCATGCCCTACATACAGCACTCTAGGAACATTCACTGCCAAGACAAGTCACAAGGAAGGCGAAACATTGTGTGACATGCGATCTGTGTGGCCGACATTCTGAAAATCATTTAACAGGTCAACCTATTGGGAAGAGAGAGAGAGAGAGAGAGAGAGAGAGAGAGAGAGAGAGTTTACTAGCACAAACATTAAACAATTTCATGCAAAAATAAAATTAAGGCGCTGGGACGCCGAAAAAATCCTGCAAAACAGGTTGTCTCGTCGGGCGCCCCTCGAAAGTTTCATAAATGTCTATCGTGGTTCAAAGTTGATGGCCGAATTATTGCGAATTTAATAAGGTTATAATTTTGAAGAGGTTGCAGTCTGCTGGATGATCAACACAGTTGCGCGGGAGTGTTGGGTCTCAACCGGTACCTATCGTTGTGTGCTCAGTTCCGCAAGGAGCTGAGCGTGGCAGAGAAAGTGTAAACCCAGCTAAAATGAAACGCTGCCCGTATTTCCATAACCTTTCGCATCCAAGCAGACGACTGTTGCTCTATAGCAGAAGGGTTGGCATGAAGTCGATGAAAATTTTTATAGATACCATTCTTTTATCCTCGCCCTGCTTTCCAAACCCAAACGAGGCTTGAACACTAGGTCTGAAGAGTTCAAGCCAGATCAAAGTTTGCAACAAACATGTACCAAACTGTGCAGTGAGTACTGATTCAGATCTGCATTAAGTTCTTTCTCCAAGTAAATCCAAGGTTTTAGAGTATTTGCATCGACTTACAAGGAACGATTCAACTCGAAAGCGCTGAAGCAACAATCTACGTTGTATCAATGCAAGCAATTACTATCAGCCTAGACCAGGAGTTCCCAACCTTTTTACGTTTTCGAACCACTTGGGCATTCCGTATTGTCAACCCGTACCACTTCTTCCAGAACAACTAATTTGATCGAATCATAGTTTATTCAGAAGAATAATACACAGTAAAATAACAATAAAAGACCATAACTAAATTTTATGAGATATTGGTTTTTGTTTACATTCCACCAATTGGTCGATGCGTGGCGTAAATTTGCTAACAGTGCATGGAAAGTCATGATGTTACGATACAATAGGAACAGCAAGCTACAGGAAAATTTATTTATTCAGAAACAATACCCGATACGTAAACTGGAAAGCTGTGAATTCAGGTTTTTGTGAAAAAGTTACTCGCGTACCACCTGGAAGACCTTTGCGTACCACAGGTTGGGAAACCCTGGCCTAGACGATCACGATGCTTGTGAACTTTGATCTGGTGCTACCAACTGAAATTGCATTCGCTACTTCTAGGGTGGATATTCTTTTCTGCCGAAATCCTCATGGCAGTTAACATTCAGTGGCCAGCACTTCAAAGGCTTTGTTAAGGAATCAACAAAATTACAGACCGATTCAAAAAGGTTGCTGATCGCCATATTTGAAAACCACTTGCAGCAAATGGGTTGGCGCGTTTGGCTTTGTTTTTGCGTCAGTTCAATTGCAAAGTTGAGTGCAAGGAAACGGATGATCGCACATATGTTGACTGCCTTCATCAAGCAACCCAGTTTTGATGGTCAGGATACAGCAGATGACAAAGCTATGTGCCAATTAAGAACGTTATGTCTCCATCCATTAGACCATGCTGGTGCTGATGATATGGCATTGCGGAAGGAGAATGCAGAGTATCCGGTTCCAGCAACTGCGGTGCGAAGTAGACGAGAAGGCTGGCCCACGCGTTCAGATGCAACAAATCAACCTGTGAAATTCGCAAAGTGACGTAGTCATCAGTCTATGCAATGGGTGACTTTTGAACGGTTCTCGCAGAGTAATTCCTGCAAGCCTACGGCAGCAAGTTCTGTTGCTTCCTAGTTTGGGAAGCAAGGTATGAAGCATCTCGCTTGAATGGCGGTTTACTGGCCCAACGTCGATGCTGATGTTGAGCAACTCTGCAAGAGAAGCAGTGATTTGTCTGAACATCGCAAACTCACTGCGAAATGCTGCTGTTCATCTTTGGATGATGCCACTAACAAAATGAATTGTGTGTGCGGATCGTGCATTCAATTTCCTTGGTTTGAATCGGCTACTATGTGTTGATGCCTATACAAAGTATATTTGCATTTATCCAACGCAGATAACATCAACCAAAACAGCAGTGGAAATTGTAATGGAACATTTCGCACAACAGTGGGATATACACTTTTACCGACAACCCAACTACATTCAAGCTCAGGGTCTCTGAGACATTTTACCAGGGATTACGAAGACCAACGCCGGGCCCCGTAGCTTCAGGGACCCTCGGCGAAGCTTGTACAGCTTGTTTGTATAGTAATTAGAATATTAATAAAACGGTTACCATGCTAATATTTAGAAGTAGATTAATTGTTATACTGACAAGCGGCCTTCATTAGTGTTTTTGTCTTAATTAGAGAAAAACGTAGCGTGCGTACTTTCATCCTCACGGGCTCCAGTACATACCAGGCCAGGGAACGATGTACCTCTTGTAGCCCCTTCTCGTAGGTAATGTTCAAGTTCAACAAAATGTTGATTGCCTACAATTTAAGTTAGTTCTCGTAAAAGAGCCTTTCAAGCGTGTTTTTGCTATTGAATTCTGTAAATTAATGTGCTTCACATGTTTCCCAACATAACACGAGTCAGGATTCAGGAATGGAATCAGGTCAAGTCAAGAGCGGAAATATTTAAGAAGTCGAAAACTCAAAAGTACAAAAAGCCTTTCGTATCTCATAAAGGAAAACAATCTCAACATAATCAACTGGTGGCTAAATCAATTGCAATTGACAATAGACCAAAGATTGAAGATTGAAGAAAAACGTTCAAACCCCGGTGAAAATACTGCAAAAGAAAAGAACTATTCAAATTGAAGAATTACTCCAGACAAATTCTGAGCCAATTAACTATATTGTACTTGCACCTGTGTGCGTTGCATTTTTAGTGCGACTGACCAAAAAGGCGATTACAGAGTTATTGGAAAGAAGTCGCAACGATGTGTGTTTCCCGGAAAAAAATTAAACGTCACTGCTGCGCTAAATGCCATTAACCGCTTAAAATGAAAGGTTATAGATTCTAAGCAATTCGCACTGCTGGAAAGACACGTCAGTGATGTGTTTTCAACCAGTGCACTGAATTATTGCACTGATTCAAGCGTTTGTGGACCTATCTGCAATTTTTCCAGACAAATTACATTTTAGTGTTTGTAGCCGTGCAGATTGAAAGAAACAATTTTCGATAACAAATTGTTTTAATTTTAAAAATTGTGTTTTCACTTTCGAATGTTACAACCATGATGATGGTGAAGATTTAACAATTTGTTTTTGTTAAAATGGTCCTCATGAACTTTCTCGAAAAGTTATTGTTCAGAGCATTTTTCCTTTCCTTGTTCATTTTACTTGGAAAAAAACTTTTATTTTTGGAGGATGGTTTTGTGGTCCGTTGCAAAAATATGTCGAAGCTCAATCTTTATCATATTCACATATTTGACTCCGGTTGTAGAACCATATAAAAAACAAGGCAACTCCATGAATCCGATATATATTTTAATAGCGTTATCAAGATAAAACAATCTTGACAGAAACACATAAGAGAGCTTTTCTTATTTTTTCCTGTTTTTCAATCAAAGTTCACTACAGAAATCATTTGAAAGATTCAAACGTCATTGAAAATATTGTTTGACGACCTCAATGTATATAATTTTTGGACTGGAAAAAGCATATATCAACCGTTACAATTTAGCATAAAAATTTGTAAAGAAACAAAAGAACATGTATGAACAAACGAACTGTCGTTAGAGAAACAATGAGTTTCTTATCCGCAATTATTCGAAAAAACTTCAAAACACTTGCATCAAACTTGTGCCGAAGCGTGATTGGGAAACTTAGGTTGCAGAAAAAATTGCGTTTATCCTGTTTTTCTCAATTTTCACCATGGACAAAATTACAAGCATATTTAAGGTGAACGTTTTTTTGGGTAATCATGATTTGAGATTTCCGCTTATGTGGCAATATCAAAGAACGTTTATTGATATTTGCAGTTGGCCAAGTTTAGGAAAAACTTTAAAATACTGGAAAAGCTTTCAGAATACTTTTGTATAAAATTTTGGAAATATTTTATTAGAGTATTCGTGTATGACCAAAGACTTTTTTTGCAGAATAAAGCTCAATCCTTCCTGCTTTTGTCATTTTGATATCTATGATCGAACCCTCACAAATCATTAATGAAAAACCTGTTCAGTCACAAGCAAGTAGTTAGCAAAATTTTGCAATAACTTTGCAGGTACAATTAGGTTTTGTGGCCTATCCATTTTTTTGTGAGGTTTGCGGCTTGAATGCAGACCTGTAACGTAAATTTCGTAACCCTGGAATACCATCGTGGGTCTGGCAGACCCGGGTCAAATGAGGTCATTCACGTGAAACTACGTAAGCGCGCATCGGCGCGCTTTCAACTCTTCAGTAGCCTCTTTTTTGTATTACTTGTAAATATGTGCGCTTGCGGTCATCCACACTCTTCAATTTTGCGCAGGGAGTGAGTTTGGGTCTGGTAGACCCGACGAAAGTATTATTGTGAGGCGGCATGGGTCAGCTTAACCCACGTTATGGTTAAAGGGAGAAAAGTGCCAGGTGGCTGCAAAAAAAAGCTGAAACTCACTCAGCGCATGCTTCTACGGTCTTGTTAGCTGTATACAAAAGGATAAGTTCTTCACGCCCATATTTTTTTATGAGTAATTCAGTTCAGACTTATATGACACCTTCGCTATATTTAGCCTACTTCCTTTTATCAAAAATCGTATGATATTTGAGTAAAGCAACTTTGATAGTGCTCAAACTGCTCAGTAAGACTTATATTTTCAGTGTAGTTTTTGTGATAAGCTCCAGTTGAAGGAAAGTATATTTTGTTATTTTTGAAAACCGGGTCTGGCAGACCGAGACAATCAGCCACATGGTTACAGCAGGCCGATCTTATTTCCGCACTCTGCGAAATGCGTGCGTGACTGCAGGCAAAACCACCATGACTGCAGGCAAAATATACCATGGTTGCTTTGAAATGCTC
>Ga0210059_1014452_pt1 | contig 11664 bp, 9 predicted proteins | sample Ectturendosymbi2_FD_188042 | JGI IMG/M metagenome (GOLD analysis project Ga0210059, IMG submission 188042) | Ecteinascidia turbinata endosymbiont from Florida, USA - Sample 2 (SPAdes) (version 2) | ecosystem: Host-associated > Tunicates > Ascidians > Unclassified | place: Key West, Florida... | reverse complement strand
CTTCAACCGTTGATCAACTAAGCTTAGAAAACGATCGATGACTGGAAGAAATCTCTGAATTCTAAGTTTTCCAGAGTAGGAAAAGACTGTTTCTTCTTCTAATCGTCCATAATCCAACGGACTGAAGCGTAGTCTACATTAAGCCGACGAATGCGCGCCTGAAAATAGCTGTCAGTTCCAGATAAATCCTATCTCTTCTTATGAACACGAGAACAACCTCGCTCTTCACATAAAAAAAACATTGCAAGGACATTGACGTTGCTACTGTTGTGTTTAGATCAAGTCGTGGATCTTGCAAAGTGTGACATGTGGCCAGGCGCGTAACGAGGGTGGGGGCAAGGGGGGCACATTCCTCATGGCGCTGAATCAATGTGCGGACGCCGAATTACTGTGGGAGGCTCCGAAAATTCCCAACAGTGTCACAAGTACTTTATTCAATACAGTAAATTTGCTTCCGAAAGAGCTGAGGTTCGACCATGTGGGCTCCAAACTTACTTTTTGTCCCAGGCGCCATCTAACCTCGTTACGCCCCTGCGTGTGGCGTCAACTCTACCAAGAATGTCTTATTAAAATGCAGCATAGATGGCAGTCTCTAGAATGTACATCTTGTCATTAGGTTCTTTGACCTCGTATCGTGTTATTGACTATTTCATCATCATTCTCATTAAATATGTTAAATAAGCCTTAACCAGGAGGCACACGGCTCATGTCTGAGGAGGCCCCAACTCTGTGGAGGTCTCTGGGCAGTTGCCCACTTTGCCCTTCCCCCTAGAACGTCAAACCGGGTTTGAGCCAATCCCATGTTACGGGTCCAGTAGTATTCGCTTATGTAAACAAACGCAGCAGCGCCCTCCACACTTCCGTAGCTGCCGATTTTTGTTTAACATCTCGACTGGTGCGCGTAAGCTCATGCGCGCTGTATGCACTTTTCCACTATGGAGAAAAGTTCGTGCTTGCGGGTTGAAAAAAAGCGTTTGTGATAATTGTGAGTTTTTCGCTGGTGTGATATAGCGCTGCAATTATGCCAATTAAGGGCTGTAATTTACTCAGGGCGTGCATCCCTCCGCGCCTACTTCCTTACCAGCATGGAGCAGGAAGGGTTCTTGAAATGCAATATATATTTTAACCATCTTACATTTTGGTCTCTTTTCTGGATACTAAACTGGGGTGAGGTCACCCCCACAGGTTTGAGTCTCCCCCGCTCAGGTGTGGTTTTCCTTTTCATCAATACAACATCAAGTAAAAGTACATAGTAACTTCATTAATGCACAAACCACGGCATGAGAGCTACGTTTCCAATGTACTTTGTGTATCTACCTAATTGAATGAACAATTTTTTTTTATCAATGGGTTACATTAACCCCGTTTGCGATTCACGTGACAAAAAGACGTCAGGCGTTCTAGGGTCTGGCTCTGCCGGTAATGTCAAGTGACTTCTTCATTGAATGGAGAGAACCCAGCTAAGGCGTTTCTGCCATGTGTCCAGAATGCCCCACGAAGGAGCGGTGAGGCGATTCCTACTGGCTGCACCCACGCGAAAGCGGCGCAGAGGCCGCCAAGGATCAGAGATGATCACTGAACAGGAGTGTCGCAGTGGAATTCTGCCGGAGTTGCATTTTACGCCGAAGCAGGAGCCGGGTGCAGTATTTCCAATGAAAGCAGGAGCAGGGTCCGAAGGCATCTCACCATAACAAGCAACTGAGCACATGAAGTAACATGTGTTGACTCATTCACTTGAAAAGAAAATATTGGAGATGCTATCATTTTAAATAAGTGCTCTCCACGATGTGTGTAAGCAAGGAATCGATCGTCAAATTTTTTATAGGACATCGATTTCATGCAAAACTACGCATCCTCTGTCCTGAAAATTAAAAGCAAAGCTTACGTGTGAAAAGTTGAAAGGCTAAAGTAATGGCAGAGAAAAAAAGAAAATCAAGTTTACAATCAAAATATCACTAGACAAGCTCAGAAATTATAACAGCTTAACAAACTGACTGACATAAAGAATACCTCTTGCGACAAAAAGAAACTGTGAATAATAAAATAAGAAAAGCTGTTACTTAAAGTGACTATAAAATTAGAAAGACGTTTTCTCAAATGAATAAATAAAAGACTGAAACATCTAACTAGTTGACGCTAATGGCTGAAAACTTCTCCAACTAAAATCTAACTCATGGTGAAATGACTAACAACGGTAGAAAAATTTAGCAAACCATGCTTGGGCAGTAAGCCTCTGGGGTACGTATTTAAACCATGCGCTTTCTACAGATGAAAGCGCATGCCTATGTACACAGATGAGTGAATCGAAATTGATTGAAGGAATTTGTTGTGGTTAAGAATAGGTTTGAACAAAATAAAAAAATAAAAAAAAATGTAACAGAAACTAATTAATGAGGTACAAAAGAGAACAAAGCAAAACAGAAAAAAAACTATGGAGTGCACTTTTATGCCGGAAAAAATGTGATATGCACAGGGAAAAAAGACAAAAAAGAAAATATGCATAATAGTAAACACGGCTACAAATACTAGAACCAACAGTATTTTGCTCTAGATAAGTGAAATGTTGCTAGAGTTCATAATTGTGTATCTTTTTCATGTGGGAGTTGTTTCTTAAGTTTCTATTTGAAAGTAAGAGTGGTTAAAGACAATATCGTCTGGTACTGAAGACCACACTTTTGGGCCAACAGAGGTAAGAAACATTTTCCTAAGGAAGAGTTAACTCTAGGTAGAAACAGATTGCTAGATGTTGATAGTCTTGTGGAATGGGAAAGAACTGAGCTGATTGCAATAAAATAGTCATCAAAATGGTTTGGAAGCAGTTTGTTGTAATGAGAATGCATGAATTTACCTACTGATAAAGTATATAGTTTGGGAAGGCATAATGTGTTTAACTGTTGGAAAGTTTCTTCTAGAGATGCCATTATAGTTGGTCTTATTGGTTTTATAGCTTTATTTTGGAGTGAGAGGCTGAATGGTTGCGTTTGAAGCGCATCCCCAATTGAGGATTGAGTTGTTAAGGTAGGGGTGGATTAATGAGTTACAGACAATTTTCAATGTAGATTGTGTTGTGTAATGTTGAAGTTGGGATAGAACTCCACAAGTTCTTGATAGTTCAGTTTTTACCTTTTGTATGTGAGGCTTCCAGCTTAATTTGTTGTCAAGAAGAACACCTAGGTATTTTTAGTTATCTGTAGGGGAAATGCTATGGTTATTTGTAATATCTTTAGAGAAAGTAGAATTGTGTTTTTGAGAATTCAATCGCATAACATTAGTCTTATTATAGTTAAGAGAAAGTTTGTTGGCTCGTATCCAGTGGTCAATTTTGCACTGTTCAAGATTAACATTTGCCTATAGAGCATTAAAACGGGAGTTTAACATGAGAAGATTAGCATAATCAGCAAATAAAGTAGTATGAAAAGAGGGAACTTCTGTGATATCGTTAATGCAAATAGGAAAAGCAAAGGCGGACTGAGTCAAACAACACGAAATATCCTAATAATTATTTCACAAGGGGAACGATCATGTTCTGAATGTTAATTTGCGCGTCAGGTAGGTGATACCATTTATTTTCACAGATATCCAGAGAGTGAGAACTTGGTTGTTCGGCAAAAGTAACGGTGTATGCTTCGTGTAGAGGTCTCTTGCTTATAGTGCCATGGCTCTTTGAATAGTGTCGCGAAAAGGCCATCTGGTCCTTGTCACTGTCAATGTTACAATCTTGTTTGTTCCAATTACTGCGATGCGCTGACCATCTTCCGGAACATTTGTTGCTAGTTTGACCAACATACTGTTCATGACATATCACACAAGTCGCTACGTAAATGCCAAAATTTGCGCAAGTCAAGTGTTGGTTCAGCGGGAAGGTTCTGGTTGTAGTTAGCAATTTATTGTGAAACATTTAGCACCATGGATTTGTTAGTTTTTCCACAGCAACCACAAAGTGAAAAGTGCTCACATGGCCTTGAACCACCTTTGATTTGCTTTCTTGTCTTGTTTAAAGCAAGGTCTTTGTAGTTCGTTAGCTTTTGTCCAATTGTGGCAGATCTTTCGTAGGTACCTGCCCTCGGGTAAAACGTTTTTTCTTTTTGTGTTAGAGCAGGGTTTCCCCACCTTTCTCTGACCATGCACCCCTCCAGCATTTCGAAAGATAAGCATGTACCTCTTCAGTATTTGATGATGAACATGTACCCCTAAAATTTCTTACGACAAAATAATTTATCGTGATATGTATACATTTTTGGAAATAAAAGACATGTAAATATACATTTCTCTTCTATTACTAACCTTGAATGTACCCCTTCGGATAGACAAATGCACCCCTAGGTGTACATGTACCCCAGATTGGGAACCTCTGTGTTAGAGTAAGCAGATGGGGAAAAATCATTTCATTTATTACCTGGTCTTTCACATCTGACATCCTGAAATGGGCCTTTGAATTGTATCGCTGGAATGAGATATTGTCTCAATTTTGCCTCACTAGCTTCTCCAAGAAGCAGTGTTACTGTTTTCAACAAACAGGGTTTCACAAGCGTTTATCTAATCGTGTGGGGTATTATTTGCTTGGCAATTTCAAGTTCGAATTCATATGGTGCCTGTGTTTGTAGTGAAAACTTGCGGCAAGATAAGACTCTGACGTTTCAAATTCGCTTCATGGTGTCGGAAACCTTTTGTGGCGTAATTGTGATGATGCTACCGTGTGTGTGTAAGTGCCAAAAACTAAGCAATACCTTGAACTTCAAGATTTACGTGCCGGACTTTTATCCAGCTTCTATTATCGAACAGTATCAACAATGCTATTCTTTTGTAATCATACAGTAGGTAAGCTGTTCCATTATTTCTTTCCCGCGTGAGAGCTACCCAGTCTTACTCAGATTGGGTAACTAAGCACAAAAGCGTTCGCTTTCGCTAGCACAGTTCTCAACTTGTCCTTGGCCTGTGCAAAATTGGTCTGATTTTGTAACAAGTGGATTTCTTTAACACCTGATGGCAGGCGCGGATTTACCATGAGGTTAAAAAGGCTTAAGCCCGGGGACCCCGAAATCGGGGGCCCCAACATTTTTAGAATAGGGACAATTTCCAGCATTTCTGTAAGAAATTATATTTTTGTTTTGGTTCAACGCACGTTTTTACTATCCTGCTAACAAAAGATCTCCATAGAACAGTGGTTCCCAACCTGGGGTGCTCAGACCCCTGTGGTCCGAAGCAAGATTTTCGGGGTCCGAAATGCTATTCTCGAGGGTGAGAGGTCGTATGTTCTTGGACGTAGCCTACTTTTTCCAAAAGGACCGAGATTTATGTAAGCTTGCAAGTGCTGTTACTGAAAAGAACATTATCCAGCCTAATTCTTCCAGCTAACCTTGTTAAGTTAACAATTGCTAAATGCGTGCATTGCTATTTCTGATTCACGCTGCGGTTACCGCGCAAAAGATGGCCGGTGATGCGGTTGTAAGTGCATTGTGACGTCTAATTGTTTATGGCACAAATATGGCGAGATTGTTGTTTGATGTTACAGAACTCGAAATTTTCCGGTGTTCAACCAGGCAAAGTTACCAAAATTGTGTGCAAGAGCCCTGCCATTCTAGTGCCCTTTGCAACAACATATTTGTGCGAATCTGGATTAATTTGAAAAGCAAGTATTGGAACCATTTGAACCCCTCCACAGAGATGAACGGGCTCTCATATTTTACGATCCAGATCCAGTCCTGAACTTTTAAACTAATTCCAAGTCCAACCGTATTCCAAAACGTTTAATCATTTTAAAGTTCAAGTCCAACTAAAGTCCATAAAATTAACAAAATTTAGCTTTTTGACAACAAAAATATGCAATTCTCTTTCTTTATCTCAATCCATATCTGATCTTGATCCTAAATTCATAAAGCCATTTACAGTCCGGATCCAATCCAAATCCGCGGAAATTCATTATAGTCCGGAACCAGTCCTATATTGAAGTCCAATTCAATGATTGGTCATCTGTGCCCCTCGAATGATATGCGCTTGGCTTTGTCCACCAATTGTGTGCCAACGTATGAGCGGATAATTTCACAGAACTAGCAAAAAAGTCGCTAGGTTTGTTTGTAATGAGCAGTAAGTTATTAAAGCTAAACAGTAAAACTGAGTGTTTTCTGTTGCGTTGTCAGCAGTCTTATGTATTGCGAGTGGTAATTTTAAGAAATGGAAATACTGCAAAATCTGGCTATTTTTGTGATTTCTACGCTTTGTTCAAAACGAGGTGGTGCGGATGTCGCTTTATTTTTATGAAAACGGTGCCATCTTCAAAAAAGCGTGGGAACCTATGCCAGAAGAATGAGCGCGAAAGATTGAAGTGAATGACGATGAGCATTCTCTTTTCATGGCATTGAGAATTGTTTATTGTTACGTATAATGTGCGGAAAAACACGCCTAAATCCATTTTTCAAATTACACGTGGTCAGTGAGGTACTTCATAAATATGTAACGTGAGTGTGGTCAGATACCTCACCGCAGCCTTTTTCATTAATTTCATTGTGACTGTTTTTGTTCCTGATATCGAGGGAATTCAAAATAAGGTCATTTATTTTTGAATTGGAACAACTTGTTCAGTGAATGTGACGAGCACGTGCAGTGCTACTTTGCATGATATCAGTCGTCGCAAACCTTCCAGAAGGACCCCTCAAGTTCAAATAGCCTAGGGCCCCGAAATGAAAATTCGCCTCTGCCTGATGGGAGCCTTGAAACGAACGGCAATAGTGAAAATAGGAATGCAATATGAAAAAGTTATAACTGGGAGGGTGGCGGGGGCAGCAGCCGTAGGGAGACTCCAAGTACCTCACGCTTAACAGCAATCCTGGAGGGTTCCGCTGACTCCACACAAAGAAAAGACCAGCCCAAGCAAGGTAGGACATCTAATCACGCCAAGTCATTGGCAGAAATGAACGGAGTCACATTTTTTAGACTCAGATTCTGCTCCTGTATCCTGCTTAAAAATTCCTGCGCCTGCTACGACTCCGAAAAAATTGAAAACATTAATCTTTGACTCCTGTCAATGCTCCAAAATTATCCGAGTAACTCATATCAAATATTTAGTGTCGATTTTGCCTAATAAAGCAAATCTGTGCTTGGGCTATTTTGCCTTTAGTTGAATATGATTGGTTGAAGTGGTCACGTGACAAATTTGATACGGAAAGAAACTATGGGTTCCGTTTTTTGGTCGGGGTTCAAGGTCTTAGGTTTAGGGTTAGGGTTAGCTTCCACTTCATGCAATGCAGACAAGAAGTCGCAAACAGCTTGCCAGCATTGAAACTATGACAACACTTGTCCATGCATGTCAGACTATGTTACGTTAACTAAGCAGGTCTTAAGTCGGGCGTGTGGTGTATCACCATCGCCAGAACCACCAAATATGACAAAACTGTGGTATTGTGACGCAACACGATGGTCAGACGTTGTGACAGAACAAGAACGCTCGCTTGCCATATCTACAAGACCTCGTCCTTCTCACGTTATAAACAAGACCAGGGCCGGCCTTAAGCCGATGCAACCGATGCAGCTGCATGGGCTCCGCGACATTGTGTTTGGCGGGTTTTTCCTTTTTGCTAGGTATTCCTTGCGTTCGTGAATTCAGTAAAAACGGCTTATAAATGTCATTGTTATCAAACAATTAATCTCGTTTCAACCAACGATGAATTTCCTCTTATTGTCGAACGCTATCAAACGTGCTCACTTCTCATGCTTTGGCGTTGTGTCTGCCCTCCGCCATGTTCCACTCTTTGTGGTTGGAACTTGGTTGTTACTAGTGCCAGTTTGAATGCAGTAGACCTACAGCCAGGGGCGCAACCAGCTCTTCATTTCGGGTGGGGAAATTTTCATAAAATTTTATTCGATGACGTCATCGTGCTTATTCAACCGTGGCACAACTTTTTCGCAAACGGTCACATATGATAATAATGTATTTTTACCCACAGACACGAAGTCCATAGTACAAACACACACATTCTGCACAACGCTGGTTAATAAAAACAGACAAAACAGAACGTTTTACAACAGCATTGGAGGCTGAATCACAGTGTCAAGCAAAATTTCTGACTTCACGCCGGATGCGCATGCACAGAGCATCATTCAACATATCAAATACGCTGAGAAAACTGATGATCAGGGCTTAGGATTTGGTGTTTAGGTAAGTGTGTCGGGTTAGGTTTTATATTACAGTTAGAAAAAAAAATAATTGAAGTCTAAGGTTAAGTCCAATATTTTTCATTGGTTTTACTTATTGCCGCACTGTACCTTGTTGTGGGTATCTGACATCTAACCAAAAAGTTTTAATTTACACAACACACATCAAAAAAGTAATTGCCAAACTTCATTCATTTACTCTGAGAAGCAAAATAACTGACAAAATAACTGACAATCTGACTGCATCAAAGCAGGTAACCATTACGTTATAAGACCTTCTGCATCTTTCGAGAAGCAAGTGCATATTTTTTCTTATTACAGCCTCAAATGTAGGAATGTTACATTGAACCTGATGAGTCATGACTGCTAGCACTCGCTCTCCAGGGCAGGTTGTACAGAGCTCTGCATCCAAAATTATAGACCAAACGCAATCTTTGCATGCATGACTTTCTGAAATTCCACCATATTTGTGATGCATACATGGGCGTACAAAAGGAACGAAAAAGTACATTTTTAACTGCATTTTAACATTGGGAGAAGAGGCTCGCAGCTTGTTTGCTGCACAATATTTTTATCGCAGTTGTCTCTGAATGTCTTTGTCACCTGAGAGCTCAGTATCCAGTACAGCTCCCAGATATTTGTATTGGTTAAGAGATTTTAGATTTTTGCCACCTCTGTGTCAGTAGTGGGGTGACTGTGCTTTTTGCACTCTCAGCCTCAAACCAAACAGTTTTCCTCATACAAATATTTTTGCTGTAGTTGAAAATATTTCCATGTGATTCTGCATAAGTCTGACACACAGATAAAAGTTATCTTCGCAACATTTCCGAAAATGGGAACTTTTCAGTTTTAATCAAAATCCAGACCGAACGATCAGGACAGGGTAAAAATTAGTATTCTCATAAAAACACCTGGTTCCGTACTCAACTAGTGTAGTCATGGCTTTAGTGTGACAGATACATAAGCTTCTGCAGTAGTAAACCTGCCTAATTTTCGTCTTGTTTTAGCAAATTCGTTCTGGTCCTATGCTTCTAGCATGTGCTTGAATTTCTATCACAAATGAAGATCCCAAACTTGAAAGATAGCCTATGTCAAGGGTGAGGGGATCTTTGAATTCTACCATTTCGGGCAAAACGGATCAGGCGTCTTGTGCCTTGGCGCATAACGGATCAGGTGAGTTTGGTGGAAAACGGCTTTTTCTGGCATCCATGAGTTGTTTGAAAGTATTTAGAAGCACGTTTAGGGCTATGACCTTTCAGTACTTGCACTGGTTGCAAACGTTACGACCTTGTAAAGCGTCATTTGGAGCCAAAGTGGTCTAGTAGGTACGTTCAACACTTGACTAGCACTCATATGACACTTTACTGAACCTTTTTCCCAAGCCGTGGTACTGGGATCAACCCAGAAAGACACTAAAATGTGAAACAGTCCTCAACCCAAATTTAGTTAAAAACTATCAGGTTTCGAAGCGAAAATGCAGCTAAACAACGCTTTTACAAGAAATGTACTACGTTAATAATGGTGATCCGTTTTGCCCCTAACAAAAATAATAATCAAAAGGTCGTAGAAGAACAAACGGTTTGACGAGACACCAACTGCTATGTCAAGATTTCTCTTATCAATTTGAAATTTCCAGCAATTTGCACGGTTTAACGGTACCCTAACGTTACAAAGTTTCATGAGGGCAAATTGAGGCCTGTCTAAGACAAAATAGTACACGAACAAATAGACAAAAAATGTCTTAAAAATGCGAACATTTTAAACTATATTCCAAGTTGACACTTCCAGCTTATTTGTGGTTGAATACCAATCATTCATGAAATTTTCGATCAGATAACCTGTCTCAAGATAAATCTTGTAAGGAGATAATTGACGAGCAAGACAAAGAAAAATTCAAGTAAGGTTTCCTAAAAATGATTAGAATACAAAATTTCATCTTTAATCTTTGAAAGTTTCTACAAATGTCAAAATTGCTATGCAATGTTTTGAAAATTTCGGGGGGGTCAAATGCCCCAAATGCCCCCCCCTGGTTGCGTGCCTGCCTACAGCTATTGGAAACAAGGTGTGTAGTGATTCAACTCGCAATGAACAGGTAAAGACGAGTATTTGTCGTAGTAACTTTGGATGCAATTCAGCCAACATTGCTAAATTCCTAAAAGATCCTTCTGTTTTGGATTATTTTTGATTGGTTGCGGGTCATCTGCATTTAGACAAAGGCCTGTAGTTTTGCCTCATGGGAGATTTTAATATAGATAATATATTTTAAGATTTTGTTTCATTAACTCTACGACATTCAAACAAAAGACGTAAGACCAGAACTCGTGAAAGCCAAATCACATAAGAAAGCGCAAAATTTTGTGAAGTGTTTCGTTTAAATTTGCCACCTTTTCTTTGTCTACAAAATTGTTCGGTCGTGCAAGTACTTTTATCATTTGCCGCTCCACCATACGTTTATTGTGTTTTGCCTGTTTGCGAGCGCAAATAGGTAGAAAAATCACTACTTCAAAGTTCAGGTTCATAAACGTAAAGGACGCTACACTTGGCCTGCAGCTTAACTGGAGAAGGCAAAAAATTCTGAATGTCAGAATCATGGGCGTCCGCAGGGGTGGGGCAAAACGGGCATTTGACCGCCATGGAAATTGGGACTAAGAACAAAAATTTCTAGAAAACCTGAAATTAGCACCTTAATTCCGACACATTCACTTAATTCTTGCAATGACAGTTTATTTGCTGTTATGACACTCACACTGCACAAAAGCCAGGTTCGCTGTTCTGATGTCATACAGTGATGAGTTTGCAGTTCACTCATGTCCGATTCTTTTTCTGCAGAGGCATGATGACAAAACTTGCGAGCGGATTGTTCCGATGTTGGGCTTTATTGCGTAACAATAACATGGCAACAATCTTCGAAGGTTCACTTCAGGTTACGGTAGTAGGTGTTTTGCCAGTTGTGACTGTTGAACTCAGACATCTTGGCAGCGACTGCTGATACAAGGGTAAGCCACGTCGTTTTATACTGTGAAAAGAAGCATGAGTGAATCTGCAGCAATGCTGTTAGGTTCACATGCGACTGCAGTTCAGCGCTGATGCCATGTGATTAGTGGCGAGCCGATCATTAGCTTCGGAAGCGGCAAAGCGGGTTTTGCCGTGGGGAGAAGAGTGTTGGCAGCCAAGGCGGCATGCAAAACATCCTGATTACGAGGTCACTTGTTTTTTTTGGACAGCGTGGTTCGGTTGGGTTTTTTTGCATTCGCTGGTGGCCTGTGTCCAGAAACACTCCTAATATTGCTACGTTGATTCGTGACTGCCTTGGTTGGGCTTAGCCCACCTCTACGATCTTTACGTGGTGTACAGCGGATTGCCTTTGCTGTGTAACGAAACTTGGAGATCTTCCGTGTGAACTGTTGTGGTCGTAACTCGTAACGCTGGTGTGTTTCTGCTTTTCGAAAACATCGGTTGAGTAGTTGCTGTAACGTGTGGGTACGGACTAGCGTGTGCTAGGCAGCAGTTGTGTGA
>Ga0210059_1014450_pt1 | contig 11666 bp, 8 predicted proteins | sample Ectturendosymbi2_FD_188042 | JGI IMG/M metagenome (GOLD analysis project Ga0210059, IMG submission 188042) | Ecteinascidia turbinata endosymbiont from Florida, USA - Sample 2 (SPAdes) (version 2) | ecosystem: Host-associated > Tunicates > Ascidians > Unclassified | place: Key West, Florida... | reverse complement strand
ACTTGTGTTTCTTCTGTGCAGTTCGACTGTGTTTCGAGGGGGAGGATGACTCGAAGACCTTGCGGTCATTCTCCTCCCCCTGATATCTGATTTTTTCAGATGTTAAATAAAATTATCTGTCTGTCTATTGTAGTGGTACGATTTTTTTATCGTTGGCTCGTAATCAAGATGAAACTCAGTGGTCTTAGCCCTACGCGTTTGATTTCTCAAACTGGACGAGTCTCAACGTGCGTCTGCATTGAAGCTTTTTACTTTCCGTCGGAAGTTTTCGAAACCAAGTTTGATTACCTTGTCCGTTAAATCACACTTAAGAACATTTCGCCGAATCTTGTGAGAAAATGCAAGAACAAAAAACGCTCAAAAGACATTGATGCGTCACCCCTGCCGATGATTAGGCCATGCTTAATTGTTAACGCGAGTTTTGCCATGCAAGCATTCCTCTGCAGCTGTTACCGTCGTTTACGTAGTGTGCTTTTGCAGCTTTTCAGTTCGCTATTTGTCATAATGTTAAACAAAAAGGTTGGTGTGAGGTTGCAGTTTGGAATTGTCAAGAGTTTTAGTTTTAACTGCAGTAAACAGGGTTCCCCCTGTTAATCCATTCAGACCCAAAAAAGTACAGCTAAAATATTTTTGGAGGGCCGCGAAGCATTTCAAAACCTTACAGTTTTCCAATATTCAACTACAACGTTTCTTGGTAATTTGTTGAGTCTTTTTCCCGTTATATTGCATGTGTTGTTAGTATGTGCATTGTTTCGCTCACGTCAATTTTTTCTGTTGTTGTTTTACCGCAATATTTCATTGTGGGCTTCACAAAAATGTCAGTGACGGTGGGTCGCAATCTGAAGAAGCTTGGAAAGCACTGATTTAAATCAAACATAACTTAAACTGTGTTAATCGTATATAAACAATTACCATGTTTGTTACCACAAACAATCTGCGCCAACAAGGCTTTGTTGTTAGAAAGTGCATTGTACATCTCACTGCAGCTCATTTTAATTATTTATTTTCTACGTTTAGTAGAAATAAGGGCAAAACTCAATAAGGACGGTATGGCAAATATTGTGCTGAAGAAGACTGCGTCTCCCAATATTTTAGTAAATCATATGCTGTAGTCGCATACCCTCAAGATACAATTTTTGTTTCACGAAAGAATGGCTTCAAGTTGTGCGTTGAATGCTTTTTTCGTGTTGTGTATTTCAACACATGCGTTTGGGTTCGTCCGCTTCAGTGTTGTGTAAGACTTCGGGTCTGTCTATTCATGAAAGTCCCCAATGTGCGTCGGAACACCATTAGATGAATTTATCGACAGTGTAAAATGATTCATCCACCTATTTTTGCAGGTGTCATTCAGAACGAACAGTTGGCAGCAGAGCTTTTCAAGAAAGTTGCTCGTCGGGGCCACCAGGGCGCGGTCCAACGGTATGAAGAGCTCCGCGAGGTGAAATTAAAGAAAACAGCAGCAGGCTTGCCACGACATCTTACTCCCGGGCATCCTGCGGGAGCAGTGCAGAGCGAACTTCTAAGCCTATTTCCAGGTTTGCTGGAAACGGTCCAGAACTTCGAAGAGAAAGTGTTTCCAAATCCGCCCGGTCTACAGTCCGGCGCTTACACTCCGTCTAAGTTGCATCGTCAGTTCGTACCCCTGCCGCATTTGACCCGGGTCGCTTCGTGGCCGAAAGCTATAGGAAAAGAGTGACAAATTCTCTTCACTTAATTCCTCCGCGTTAAGTGCGCATGCGTGACGCGCAGTCGGATTTCTCAGCGCTGTGCCTTAGTTTTTGATTTTTTTGCTGCCGCTCACCTGAAAAAACGGCATGTCTGCGACACGTCTTTCCACCGAAAACCAACGGTGCCGTTGGATTCTAGCGTAAGCCTGTGCTGAGCATACTGATTGGGTGTACCTGGCTGGCGTCCTGCAACCTTCTGATCAAAAATCAACCCATCTGAACTGCATTCGATATTTAACAGAGCCCGCTTGCTTGTGACCGCCATTTATTCGTTACTCTTTTTCGGACACACTGAGTTGCTCTTGCTTCTCTGTGTTGCTTTGTGCGTGAGTGTCGCGAGTTCGCCGGGCGCTTCAGGTACCGGTGAAACGACTGCGAGCAGAGAATGGCCTCTTCCTAGGCGCGCTTAATAAACTGTCGTCTTGGGTATGAACCTGCTTGCCCGGCACAGAAAGTTTAGCAAAACACGTACGATGCGTTCTACAACTTGACGCTGTCCAGACGCAACAGCGCGTGATCACCTCACGCCACGGTTGTGTTGTCGCAGGCAGACTAAGCGACGCGTCCTGTTATAACAGGGTTCTCCAAACTACGGTCCGTAAAGACACTATCAAAATTTTAAAAAGCGTATTTGCGAAAACTTTTTGGAGAATGTAACATCTCCCTGAAACAATAACCATACGTAAGACAGTCATGTGAATATCTTTTAGCTAAGTGTCACTGCATTGCTGGCTGGCCTAACGTTGGGTAATATATTGCCGCAATCAGAGGTCCATGTTAATATTACGTATATCCCAACTGAAGCCAGATTGTATCACTATGCTAAAATCAAAGAAGCAATTTCACCATTCTTCTTAATGTGCTTTTATTATTAACCAACATGCAATGTTTGACATCCTTTCATTTTAGGCTGGAAGTTTATGCTCGGCCCTCGAACGCTTGTGTAATAGCTTATGTGGTCCTCGAACAAAACTGTTTGGAGGCCCCTGTGTTATAAAGATGCTCTGCTCACTTCCTGTAGGCTCGGGTTGTTCTGTGCTAATGCAGTTCATGTGGTTGCATTGATAGAAACATAAAAGGGCCTCTGTTGTTTAATATGGAACACCACTTCTGTCCTAGTAAGCTCCCGCTGCTTGTCTGGCAGCAGGCAGTGTCGATCGCTTTTGCTGACACCAGACGGCTAGACTCTGTTGACCGTTATTCTTGACTCGCTCTCCGAACTGTTCCCACTTCCCAGAAAAAAACAAACTGCCGCCATTTAAGGGATTTTGCAATTGTTCGGTTTGTGATTCCTCGAATTGCTAAATATTAAAATTATGTAACGTCTATGACATGTATTTTTTTAGAACTGTTGGCCTCGCTTTTAGACAGAATTCTTACTTTTTCCAGTCTTATACGTTTTTCATCGATACCTTGTCCCAAGGTTTCAAGCTTCGCGTGTGTGCCACAAAAAACTTAGGTGTGTTTGCGTATTTAAGTCTTCCACCTGGTTTTTATGTCTTCATTTAGTAGACAAAAGCTTACGTTGTGTTGCAAAGGTGTAAATACACAATTACGTTTTTGACAACACCTTATCTCGAATAGTAAACTGTGTTACATGCAATACTCGTCATGAAGTTCTTGCTCCTGGGCAAAACTTGCTTGAAGAAATACTTAAACGTAGTCCGCAATGTGGCGTGGTTATTTGTTCTATTAAAAGTTATCTCCGTTATGCGCATTGCGCAGCATTGTAAGTGATACTGTAGTTGAAAAATAAGAGGCGAAAATCCTTAAGATGATTAACCTGAAACTGGGGAAGTTCCTATGTTGGCAGAAGTTTCCGCACCCGACATCAAACGTGACAGTGATGTCCACCCGCTACGCACACAATGAAGACAATTTCAACCGATTGCTTTTGTTGCGAGCGGCAAGTGCGCAAAGCTTCACCCTGTGGCAGCTAGCAACATTAGAGATCATGCGCCGCAATTGCTTGTTTGTGCCACATATATATATATATGGGTGATGGGTGTTATTCTTCTTGCACATCCCGTTCGTGGTGAATGGCACATTCAACGCAACGCCAACGGAGAGGTTGCAACACTTTATTGCGAGAAAATATTCAAGCGGCATTTTGGAGGCGTTGCGTTGCTCCGACCTGTTATTCTCTGAAAGTCACTTATTTTCTCGATAGTTCGTCGTACAGTAATGTATTTCCTATATTACTCTAATTTGCACGTATGCTCGAGCAATGCAGTGACAGCCGCATCTATATTTTTCTTATCAGTCAGCAATGGTTCGTGCAAAATTGGAGTAAACCGTCTCATTAATGGATTTAAGTCGGCGCTTCTCAACCAGGCTGCAAAGCTCTCATAAGTGGGCCATGCACCTTAAGCCGAACTATTCCAATTTTTCCTGCTGGTCCAAACAATTATTTTTTCGTAAGAAGTTACGCGTTAGCTTGTGTCCAATCGAGCCTCGACTTGATCTGACCACATCCAATGCCAATAAGCAAGCTCAAGCTTCGAATTAAAAATAAAAATTGCATGCGTTCGTTGCGTTGTTTTTTGCCTCCAGGTGGGCTCCGAAATGAATTTTCGGTAAAACTGGGCCGCGGAGTTGAAAAGTTTGAGAGTGAACTGTCTCAAATGGCGTCAGGGTCACAGAGATGTGCTTTAACTGCATTTGCGAATGCTGCACTTTTGCACACGCATTGAAGATAATTTTTTTAGGAAAAACGTCAAATCACTTCGTGGAATGAAAATTAGTACTGAAAAGGCCGAGGTATTATGTCTTTCCTGAAATGCATAAGACAGTGTACACTGCAAGTAAGCAGCCGCACACTGCGGTCGGTCGGCCGAGAAGTTAAAGTACCTGCGGGTGGTATTCACTAGAGGCATAAGACAGGGCGAAGAGATTGACACACGGGTCGGCAAAGCAAACACCTAGCGTGAGCAACTCTTCCGTGGTCACAAAAAGGCACCTTTCAAACACCCCAAGCTGTCAGTTTTTGTTCCGGGCCCCATCTATGGTCGTAGAAATTGGGCAGTGACCCAAAGAGTATTATCACAAGTTCAAGCGGAAGCGTTAGCTTTGAGACAAAGTGCGAAGTTCATAAAACCGAGTGTCCACCCACTTCTACGAATATAGAAATTCCAGCGACGATGGGTTGGCCACGTAACCATAATCCCCAAAGGAAGATGGGCGAGTGCTGCTGGTTACACGCGCGGGAACACGTCGTAGAAGTCAACCAAGGGTCTGAGGTAACTGCATCTCAGACTTGGCTTGGTCGTACCTTCGTACGGAACCAGCAAAACCAACAGAGGTTCCTGAAAACCATTAGCTATGTCGAGACGTGGGGCTGCTGCAACTCCAACCCTACCGAGAGGAAATATAGTTTTGAAAATGAATGAACAAGTCCCTTTTCAAAAATCCTCTTCGCTCAGTGTTTTCGGCTAAGACTGAAAACTTATTCGACACCATTTTTCTTTGGTAATATAATATTGCGTAGAGGCTTCGAAGCTCATTTGAGAATGAAGGAAGGCTTGAGAAATTCTAATTGCAACGCTCTTGCCCAAAACGTTGCCGATCAACTGCTGCCGCTTGACTGCATCAAGCAAATGATATTACCATCGGCTGTGAATAAACATGCGGCGCTGTGGCAAATGTGGGTGAAGTTGCTGCGGTTGTACGAGAAAACTCTCGCAGGAAATGGCCTCGCTGCTTTTTAACCAGAAGGCTGTAGGACAGGGTTACCAGATATTTTCCGTAGCTTATGGCCAAAATGGCTGTTTTTGAAAAAGTTACGGTCAAAGTCACAAAATGTTTTAATTGTGGTGATTTCCATATTCATAGGTGTCTCAAATTGTTCGGAAGGCAGTATATTTTTGCCGATGAAATGTGGTTTTGTCAAAGGAGCAAGTTTTTACCCTAAAACAGCAATTTCTTCCGTAAACTTCAAATTACCTGTTGTCTTTATTTACCCTAATAAAACTTATGACCTTATATTAAACACTACTGTAGATGCATGCTTCAAATCTGACCCATTTCTGGGTTAAACAATTGAAATTAACTTTCCAACTCAATGACACGGCTAGAATTATCTTGATCTAGTCCTCCAAACATATGAAAAGATTAAACTCATGAACTGCATTAAGTTGATTATCATAATGAGTTAACCACATGCTCAAAACCATCATAAAGTTCACATATGAACGAAAGGGCAGGTAGGAAGACTTGAGAGCAAACACTGACTCATGACAGGTCCGATGGAAACACTTGCACAAAATCTACAAGATTGCAAGGGCTAAATAATTGCTACACACTTTGAACATTACAAGGTTGAAGTTACTACAGAACGTTACTGTAAAAGTGATGAGAAACTTCTAAAGGTAAAATCTTACAAAAATGCGAAATATTTCTACTATAACATTATCAGTCACACAACCAAGTGCAGCAGTCTTCAAATACAGTGCGAGCGCAGCAGATACCAGTGGTAACCAAAAGATTATCACTGACTGAAACACCTGTACAAAATCTGCTGACTTCCAGGGGTAAAGCTAAATCATTACTACACACTTCAAAGCAACATAAGGTTGCAGTACTGCGCTGTTACTGTAACAATGAGCGACATGAAGACCTTCCCAAAAAATACAAAAAGGCAAAATTTAATGAAAATTTTATCTTACAGTGACAAACCGAAAAAATGGCCAAATTTTATAAAATGGCAAAATGTGTTTTTTCATGGCCAGTGCAGTTCATAAATGGCCAAATTTTTCGAAATTGGCCATGAAATGGCCAATCTGGCAACCCTGCTCTAGGAAATCACAGCTGTACTTTAACGCAATGATAAAAATGGGCAGTCGAGTTTTCATTGTATTCTCGACGCGCAAAAAAACATTTGGCAAAACTGGTTGATTGCAATCCCATGTCAAGCTTCGAAGAGATCTATACTGGAAAAGACGTTTGGTGGTACAGAACTTGAAGATGGCGTGAAGTAGGAGATTCATATCGTCAGAATGAAGTGGAGATACTACCGAGCTGGTTTATATACAGAAAATAAGAGATCTCATTGGTTAAAGCAGTGGCCAATAAGAAAGGGTTTAGGAGATAAGAAAAGGCGAAGCTGTCATTGGTTGCAGATGTCATTTGGACCTCGTCGAAACGTACTGGGCATACATGAGAAGTTTTTGCACAAACAGTAAATGTTAGTGTAAATCATTATCAAACCATTTAGAACGTTAATACAGAGTTCCTACGGAGTTTGAAAAAGCATGGGAAATTTTGGTCATTTTCCAACCTGAAAAGGTCTTGAAAAAGTTTTTTTGGTCTGTTAGTATGGACAAAGGAAGTAATTTTCCACACTTGATCTTTTGTCATGCAATGTGATAATATTTTATTCCAATACTTTTGATAAGATTTCTAATTTTACTTTCATCATGTTGACTATAATAGTGCTTGTATTCGACCTGGGTATGTCATTCGGAGAAGTTATGTCTGAAAAAGCCCGAAAAAAGGTTGGAAAAGGTCTGAAAAAAGCCTGGAAATTTATGTTGAAAACTGCGTAGGAACGCTGTTAATATATCTATATTCTTTACCGGACAACAACAACGTAACTGTGGCGTAGGCTCACCAGACCAAAAAAATATAAATTATTTTCAATCTATTGATTCATTTTCACAAACGCTTTTCCTCTCAGAAGGGACACGGGGGCAGCAGCCCTCGGGCTCGAAATGCTTCAACAGTTTTCAGCAATGTCTAGCAGTCTTGCTGGCTCCGTACACAGATGGGACCAAGCAAGGTCGGAGATGTAGTGACGCCACCTGATCCTTGTCTACCTCTGGGCCACCTTTCTCTTGTGGGTGTAACCAGCAGGATTTAACTCGCCGATCTTATTTGGGACATTCTGGACACATGGCCGAACTATCGCAGTTGAGATAATGAGATATCACTATTCGGAAGAAAAGTGGCTCGACTTTCAGGGCTTTACGAATTTCACAGTTTCGTACTTTTGCGGAGTGTCACGCCGTGACCTCTTCGCAAAAATATCATCTATGCCGCTTGTATTTGAGATTTCAGTCACTACCGAATATTTTTGGCTGTGAGTATTGGAACAAATGTCGATTCAAATCTGACAGCATTCCGGTGTTTGAAAGCTCACGCAGAACTGCGTTTTCTTTGGCAATCCGTGTATCAATCTCCTTGTTCTGTCTTCTGTCACTCGTGAGTACCATCCCAAGGTGCTTGAACTTCACCCGTAACAGTGCAAGGCCGTTTAAGCTACTTGCAGTGTGAACTGGCTTGTTTTTTTGAGACACATAAGACCTTGGTCTTTTTGTTGCTAATTTTCATCGCAACTGAAGCTGAAAAGTTTTCAGCTTTCGTCGCACACAGTTGAAAACCGATCAAGTGCAAGATGAAAACCCTGTTCAGAGGATGTAAGCAGTACCAAATCGTCTGCACAAAGCAAACGGTTGATCATACAGCTTCCAACAGTGACCCTCGTCGACCCGGCTGGGTGAAGGCAGAGTTTGATTTGTACATCATTTTGTTTTCAAAGTCAAAGTTCCAATTGCTGCCTTAAGTTTTATATTGTTTGAAAAACACTGTGGAGTTACTGAAACATGGTCATTGCTGAGCTTTTCTAAGGCCAAACGTCAATTTTGAGTCTGTGGAGTATAACACCGTACTCCCATACCTACTACGTTTAGCGCAGTCTTATATTATTTTTTACTGTCTGTCGGAAGGATTCCTTTTACAGCCAAGACTCAGACACTACGTTCTTATCTGAGTATATATTTCGTCTACTAGACTTCATCAGCTCTTATTCAAGTAGAAATAAGGTAGGCATCACTACCTCTTATTCAAATATTATGTTTTACAGCAGATTCTTCTGCTGAGTTCGATTGTAAAGCCAGAAACTCGTCAATAGGGGGGCTTCAAGTTTGTGCGGGGAGGCCTGACGTTTCTGCAAGGGGGGGCTTGACATTCAAATTTAACAAAAATTCCACTGATTTACAATGTTTCATATTTTAATTTGGGGGAGCTTGGAGCTTTGTTTTGGGGGCTAAGCCCACCAAAGCCGGCCCATGGCGACGGTATTGTGTAAAGCGCCATGGCAAATATATTTGTATGGGACAAGTGCAAATGTTCTTTATTGAAAAACTGCTGCGAATTCATTGGTTTCGCCACAACGTGGGGTCATAAAAATCGGGGGTCCTAGGGCTAAAGGGCCTACTGGACCTAATGGAAAATCCGCGTATAGGTCAAACTACGCACAGAGAATAGAAAGAAACGCAATGATAAAACTATCTTTTGTGTTGAATGCGGATCTCCTTGCTAAAGGAGAGCGGAACGTATTTTGTAGTGGAATCCGATGTACGCCTACAATATACAGAGGAATGTCCTTTTTGCACATTTTTAAAGGTTGAAATGTGAGAACGCACTATTCGTAAGACTTTGTATCCTTAGACTCTGCTCACGAACGTCTCCAAGACGTAATATGCGTGTGGACCTGCGCATTGTTAAGTTTTACTGCACAAATGACCATCCCGAATTTCCTCACTGTATACATTCTCTTGATTAATTAGTCACAGAAATGTTTTGTACTAGGATATCGTATGAAAAGCGGAGTGTCGTTTGTATAGTAGATCGACATGACAAGGCTAAGATAAAAATAAGCTTGCCATATCGACAAGATAAGGCACTCAGCAAAATTTTGAAGATGGTGTACTTTCTAGCGAAAAACTAAAACTACTAGTGAGGGTTCCTTTGCATGTCGTACCCCCTTGAAAAATTGTGGGGGATCGGACTCACCGGACCATCTTCTTGTTTGTTAAGCGGAGCTTGCATTTCATCGACAGCAGTCAAGTTTTTCAATTTTCTAGAGATACAATTTCCGCTTGGCGTCTGTCATGGTGCGGTCTGTAACGGTCAGGGAAAGTTCGGGCTGACCATTCGAGACCGATGGCCCAGGTCCTAATTGGAAAGATATAAAAAAAAGATAATAAGACTGTCGATCCGTCAACTTAAAGTTGATCATAGTAAAAATAAAGACAAAGAATGTTAAGATTAAAGCAGAAGCAGGGAAACCGGAAAGAGCATTCCTACCTTTTCTTGTAGAAAGCCCTGTTGCCAAGCTCGCATGGATCAACTGCATGAAACAAATACAGATTATACTAAGTTGTTGGTTGGAAACAGTCGATCTGTTTCGTAAAATGCAGCCATTCTTTGCGTAGTAATGGTTCTGTGTCATCAAATATATTAAGTTGTTCTCAGGATTAATTGCGATACGAATTGCTAAAATGGTGATCCAGCATAATTCATTCCAGTGAACAGAGTCCCAGCTGGGTAGGCAGTTTCACAATGTTTAATCTGTCGAAGATGGACAATGTAGGCTCAGTTGGGTGGGCTTAGCCCCAAGCTCAGTTGGGTGGGCTTAGCCCCAAGTTCCAAGCCACCCACATTGAAACACGAAACACAAAAATCAGTGGAGTTTTGTCAATTTTTAGAATGCCAAGCCCCCCGCAGAAACGCAAAGCCTCCCTATTGAAACCTTTCTGGCGACGGTTCTGTGTAGGCTACCATTCGCTGAAAAGGACGTTCATTATGCTTTATCGGTCTGCAACGCCAGAACAGTGGATATACAGGGTGGTCCAAAAATATATCCGTTGTTCATTATCGCTATCATTTCATATCAAATTCACCCAGGTTTTTGTTCTCCAGGTTAATCATAGTCAGAGCTCCAAATTGTATTTCCCAGTTTCAATGGATCACGGAGCAAGATATTCCGTGCAGGAGAAGGTCAACATTGTAGAGGCCTACGTCGCGACGAAATCAGTTGTCCAAACTCATTGTCAATTTTTGAAGGAGTTTCCAAGCAGAAACACTCCAACCACACTCACAAAGTGCCTCCTGGACAAATTATGGGAGACGGGAAGTCTACAGGATAACTGTGGCCAACCATGGTCAATCAAGACAGATAATCGCATCGTGACTGTGATACAATTTTTGAAGCAGTCCGCAAGGAAGTCCGCCAGACGCTTGTACCAGGAGACAGATTTTTCAAGGAATTCGGTTATGCACATGATGCACAAGGATCTCCACCTGTTTCTGTATACGTTACAGATTTTATAACTTCAGACCGATGCAAATAAAATTGAGAGACGTGCCTTTAGGCAAACCATCAGTCAGCGAATCGAAGATCATTCTGATTTCTTAGACTTCATTTTTTCAGTTACGAGGCAAATTTCCACCTTAGTGGTTGCTTGAGCAAACAGAATGTGCGTTTTTGGGCTCAGGTTCAGCCCCATGAACAAGAGTGGATATTAGGGGAGGTGAACGAAGCGGTCGCTTCGGGCCCCCTTTTTCAGAGATGCCGTGGAGGGCCCTGTTGAGAGTTACGCACTTAGTTTTTGCATTGTTATGTTAAAAAGCTTATGAACCACACGTAATAAGCTTTGAAGCAAGTCAAACGTTTTTCAAAATAAAACGAAATTTATGTGCAAATGTGCCAATGGATGCTCCTCAACAACTTTAATGTGTAGACAAAGAACAAATAAAAGTCAAATGACTTCAAGCAATTTACAAGGTGAAATGGTCTTTCACGCAGAAGCCTTTCCTACAGTCTTCTAAAGAACAAATGGCATGCGATCTTTTCTTGGAATTTATAGCTCTTTCGTGTAGTTCAGAAGATCTCTTCGTTAAATTTCCGCGATTTCTTGTGTTTTTAGTATGTTCGTTTTTCAGATATATACATTTTGATGCGGGACCGTGTTGCCACCCTCTAAAATATCGTTTAGCTTTCGATCGGATTACCTGCATGTAAACTCCTTGTTTAGAGCAATAGTAACCACATATTTTATGAACCCAACAACCACAATCCATTCAGTGGACACAGGGTTTATTTATATATAAATGATCGCAACGCAGTGCACAGAAAAAAAACGTGAAGTTTTAGGGTGC
>Ga0210059_1014449_pt1 | contig 11667 bp, 9 predicted proteins | sample Ectturendosymbi2_FD_188042 | JGI IMG/M metagenome (GOLD analysis project Ga0210059, IMG submission 188042) | Ecteinascidia turbinata endosymbiont from Florida, USA - Sample 2 (SPAdes) (version 2) | ecosystem: Host-associated > Tunicates > Ascidians > Unclassified | place: Key West, Florida... | reverse complement strand
ACTCCACTGAACCTTCCTCATATGATATTTCGCTACCTGCCTTCAAGAGGCAGTTAAAAGACAAACTGTTTAATGAATATAGTGATTGATTACCCTATAAGATGTAAGAAATGACGCTAAGGTTAGGGCTGTACAACTTGGATTTTTCCCGCTAGGCACTAGTTGCTACTTGCCAGAGAACTGAGTCCTGAATTTGGCGACACAGCTGAAGTCGTTACTAAACTTAAAACTTTGCTAAAACACGGCCGTCGAGGTCAATAGCTTTTGTTGCAGCGTGCGCATCTGGAAGATGTCAGTGCTTTACTTTCTTGTCTAATTTGTTTGAAAATAAATGTATGATGCTGCCTTCAAATCTATAAAGTTTAATTGTGTAACGTCTGTCTTGTCTTTATTAGAAAATTACTCAGTGTTTGCCGGAGAATTTATCAAGTTATGAATGGATTAGCGATCTTTTCGTCCAACCTACCGCATCCTCCTTGACCCTACCAAGAAAAATAAAACTATATTGACATTACTTGTGATAAGCCCTGAAAAGAGTGTTTAACCCAAGAATCTCAGGAAATTTGTAGATCGCACTAAACACGAATATCTAACTTTGACGAAAAAAGCGCTACGAATGGTTATCCCTTTTACTGCGTCGCATTAGCCGGGCTTAAAACTAAATACCGATCACGAATAAACATTTAAGAGGGAAATTGCTAGTGGCACTTTCAAAAAGTTATCCAAGGCTCGACTATCTAGTGAAAATAGCACGCCCGCACATCACATTAAATCAGTGGTTCTCAAACTGTGGTACGCGTACCACTAGTGGTACGCGAGGGCTTTTCAGGTGGTACGCGAGCAGCTTTCCTGTCACATTCAAAAAGCTTTGTTAATTCGTTTCTGTGCTATAATTCGTTCGTGTGTTATGCTAATGTTGCTAATTCGTTTATGTGCTATATTTATCTTAAATACATTTGAGCAAACTACGTTCTTCTGAAACCAGGCGTGTACACTCCAACATTAAAAAAACATCAGGTGGTACGCGATCTCAAAAAGTTTGAGAACCACTGCATTAAATGATAATAATTTCTTTTTGTTGTTTCATGAATAAAAAAAAATTGTACGTTGTGTGTATTTAGCTTGTGCGTCGAAAGTTCAGAAAACTTTTCCAAAGGCGTCACAACGAAAAACGTTTGTGTTCTCTTTCGATCCCTGATCAACAGGCAATTCAGTAGAACGATCAAGAAGTTGAAATAAATACCAATATTCTGTGCAACAAGTACCGATGCATGAGACAATAAAAGAGAGCATAATAGCAATGCCGCTAACCTGAAGACCAGGAGTTGAGTGAATTGTCGCTAAGATCTTAAACCCGTGCAGAAATTACTCCAACGGAGGACCGAACAGGACGTTCCATATTCCAATCAAAGTTTTCCTGGACGGTCTCAGAATACTTTTGACTATGCCCTTGTGTTCTTCTGAAAACTTTTCAGACAAATGGAAAGATGATTGCCAGTTGTCAAGCTTTTATAAAATCATAAAACAATTGTAGGCCTACGCTTTTTTTGTTAGGCACAACACAGACGACAGCATCTCTGTCGAGACTGTGACGTAAAGATTGCTTTTAAGAAAAAAGGGTAGCACTGCACGTGGCCAGAGAGAAATATCTGCCTGATCAACTCTTCAGGGAAGATGCAAGCATATCGGTACATGTCTCAACTCTCAGGCACTCTCGCCACAAACACAAGCCATACGGATAAAACGTGTTACTCTTCGACTTTACGGGTTGAGCTTGATATGCAAGACACGCATAAACGGACACGCATAGAGCTTGATATGCAAGACAAGTCTCTACACAGGCACGTACTGTATTTGTGTGGGATCGCGTGCACACTGGCGTAACTAATGGAGGCAGAGGGGTGGATCACCCCTTAACAAGATAAATGTAAAAAACGAGTCCCCACATACCTTATAAATCGGTTTAAAGTAGGATATTCTTTGGTTTTTCAGTAGGTTGTTGTTGTTTTCTGCGTGTTTAGGAGTAGCCTATTTTCCGGTGATTTAGGGTTTTACTACAGCCATCCGCATCCGGATTCACCATCACTTCTCAATTTTTTCTGAGTCATGCCTAATTGGTTCCCACAGTGGTCAGTGGGCCCCTTTCAGCTAAGGTTACCCCCCTGGCTTTAATCTCTTCTTACGCCACTGCGTTTGTTCGTGCATAGTTTATGCGTTCTCATAACTTGCATAGTTTATGCGTTCTCGTGTCTTGTACTTGTGTGCAAACTTCATTACTCGCTTAAGGTATTGAATTATCTTGATGTAACCGGTTGACGCGTACGTCTTTCCCCGTAGGTAAGTTAGGGACGGTGATGGTCGACGTGGATGGAATTGGATATGCACGAAGGGAGATCAGGAAACTGACTGATAGAAATTTCGGTTTGCTGCCGCTCATCACTTCGCTGTCGCCAACCAGTGGATCGCGCGCCGGTGGAACAAGGCTGACAATACAGGTTAACAAACCTGTGTAGACGTAACTTGTGTTGATTAGATTATATGGCTAAGTTTTACTGTAGAATTTATTTTCGTTTCTTGTGTAAAGGGGTCATGTTCAATTGACGCAGAAAAACAATTAGCAGAACTTTTCCAGTGGAGGACTTTGCTGTTTAATCTGGTGTCGGAAAACAGGATGCTACAAATACATTGAAAGCGTGAAAGTGTGAACTCTACTGCCAATAATTCTAACATACAAGAGCAACTGTCGGTTAAAGAACGTGGGCTGATTTTTCAACGTTTTTAAAAATAATACTTTGTTTGCCTTGTGTGTCTTACGAACAAGTAGAGTTTTGATACATACCCCCTCATCAATTCATAGGATCTTTTTCATCAAAGGCTTAACCATAAGGTGTTTTTGGCTTTAATGTTTGATTACTAAAGCTTTGCCGCCAATGTACGTAATTTCGAAAACATAATGCAAAAAAGACTATTTCATATTTTGTGATATCATTATTTTCCATTCGTGTCACGTTTCGTTTTTGAAAAAGAGTACTCATAACGCACAAAAACAGTGAATTGCCGACGTGAGGGTGCAACTGTCAAAGAGAAATCTACTGCGTGATTGTTCTGTTGTTGAGAGATAGCTATTTATGATATGGTGCTTTTTGAAATAGCTACTGTAAAAAAACAAATCAGTTTGTTTTCTTTGAAGAAACACAATCTGTGCTGAAGCGATGTACCACTACGCAATGAACGGCTATGCATTTAGCTGACCATTGCAAACAACGCAGCAGCTAGTTGCGATGAAAGATACAGAGCATTGTTTAAATTTTGAGGCAACAAAGTACAGTATTATTGTTTAGAAACAGACGCAGAATTCGCGAACAAGCAAACCTATCCAGCGCATGGATAATTCTTGCAGAGGGTGGCTGGTTTTTGCTGTTAGGTGTTTGTTGGAAGTTGTTTGCGAACCAAAAGTATACGTCACTTGAACATCATAATCTATAATACTTTGTGCTATCAAAAATATTTTGCCTCTGACATCAAATGACCTTAAACTCTCTCCAAATCTACCTCTAGCAAAATCCGTACATACATCTGCCTAAAAATTGTTTTCAAGAAACACAAAATTCCCTGCAAAATTCCCGTCCCTTGAAGAAATACAAAATTCGTTCGTTTGATTTTGTTCTGGATGTTTCGAAGTGTATTCCACGTCAAGACCACCACAAGCTTTGCGACCGACTTTTCTGCTGCTGCGAGTGCGAGCTGATCTGCAGTTCCTCGCAGCATTCAGTTCTCACCTAATGTCTGTATCAAGGCAAATGTGATTGTGGTCAACTTTACTGTAATTAATCACTGTAGTTGATTATGCATTAGTCACACATAAAAAAGAAGCATGATTGAAAACTTGGTTTTATTTCCGTTTTTTTTTATGATTTTTATTGTTTTTAGGGTTCCGGTTTTTCATCGTTGCCTGTTGTGAAGATTGGAACGGTCCCGTGCGATGTAGTAAAAGACGAGACCATTTACACTACGATCAATTGTGTAACACAAGCTGTTTCTTCTGACATAACTGATACTTTATCAGTGACGGTGAGGTATTCAAATCACGATTTTGTTTCACCCGTTTAAAAAAATAACTAACGTTGATAGCTGCAGCCATTATCTACTTTCTGACTTAAGTATTGTCGATTCGAAACACCCATGGCTTCAATATTTATTTTGGCGTTGCTGCTGTACCGTGTACTTAAAGTTGTTCTAAAACAAGGGTGTGCAACAGGCGGTCCGCGGGCCACAACCCGGCCCTCCAAGCCATTTAGTGTGGCCCTTGCCAACACTCTGATTTTTCCCCATCATGCATGAAAATCTTAATACGACAGTTTATGTTAAAAAACTAAATTTTTCGTGTGACCCAGCTAGATGTCTGAAGTTGGTTATATGGCCCATCGACAAAAAATGTTGCACACCCCTGTTCTAAAACTTATTTCTCCAAATGCGGCGGTACTTGATTATACCGGAATGAGAAACAACCACACAGTGGTGCTTGACGGTCGGTTCGACAAAAAACACAGTGGTTCACACATTGCGGCGTGTCTGAGTTTAAATTATACGCGTGCTACATCACAAGGAACTGAACATTGAACTTTCAATAAAGTGCAGCGTTGGTTCTCATTACTCATGCACCACGTACCGATGGTTTGGAACTGTCTTATCAAGTTCCTTCACGATGTCAAGCCCAATTATTGTAGTGCACGCGAATAATTAAGTTGTTTGCTGGCAACAAGAAAATACTATTTAAGTTCAGAAGCAAGTCAGACGTGAGGTTCAGTCGCAGAACGTTGCTATTCTTAAAAAGCTGTCGTTTCTTGTGAACCCTAACATTAAAAAAAATTTACGTCGTTTAGGGGGTTTCCCGCAATTTGCTCAGGAAGCTGCGAGTTCAGTTACGCGACTGACTCTACACCAAGAGTTACGTCACTTGCGCCAACACAGAGCACGGATTTATCTTCGACGGATTTGAGGTTTACCGGAGAAAGTGAGTGTTGATTGGTCGGTTGGCGTATTTTTGTGAGATAAGGATCTTTCCAGATGTTTCCATGATTTTTGGTAAGTTCCAACCGAAAGCTCAATTTTGCCTGTCAAGACTAGAGAAAAAAATTTCTCCTTGACAGCTTTTCTTCGCTGATTTGTTGATTAGAAAGATAGAATGCTTAACATTGTTCCGACGACTTGTGTACGTTTTTGTGCATAATTTTTGTTAGGTTTTGTTGTAATTTTGCTTGTGCGTAACGCGGCGTAAGCTACGTTTGTTTGGTTAATGGGGAGTTGGAAAACGCTTGAGTCGAGAAAGAATTTCAACCTTTGCGCTTGCCTCAGGTTGAGGGTTAAAATTCAATTATTGCCCAATCCTTAAAAGACAAATTTTGGTTTGAGTTGCGCGTACAACGTTCACCTTCGCAAACACACATCAGTCATATCGACCAATAGGTCATAACTGAGGGTCTCTTGCAGGTCCGTAACTAAGGGGGCGAAACCTACTCTAGAAAATGTTTCGCCCCCCTAGAAAAATGCGTTGGACATAACTTAAAACTATTGGACCTTGCATAAAATTTTTGGGCCCCTCTCAGAAAACTCTTCCCGCTGGTGACCCAGGTTGGTTACTGGCCTGGTTTCTTGTGTATGGGTTAGTAGCATGCCAACCTCTGAAGTTTTCATTCAGCGTATTTGTAAATCATAGATCAGACGTTGTTCGAAAAGGCTGCTGATGCCTACCTGATACTGCCCGATCGTGAGAGGTGAATGATTCAGCTGTTACCCAGCAACAGCTTTACCTTGCCGTTCGTCCAGGAACGTTTCGAATATCGTCGCCTGACACGACTACTTGTTTTTTTTTCATTAGATTTCGGTAATGAAGCAAAAGACGTTGAGGTAAAGGTTGGTTCGGAGATCTGCGCTGTGACGTTAGTCACCGACGCGGAAATCACGTGCACGGTAGAACGGTTTGCAGTTGGAGCCAACCTTGTTACAATGCATGTCACCGGTAAAGGTACGTTTGTGTTCTGCAAATGCACAAATTCGGCATTTGGAGCCAACAGAAAGGTTGTAATAAAACTCGTCTGCCTGTAGCTAGGATAAAGATGTATGTTCTTTCGACATGCTGCTTGTGAAAATTATTTTTTCTACTTGTAGTTGTAACCGGCATAAACATAATCAGGGATCAATGTTGATCAGTTGTTCGTAAGTTTTGGTTCTGCTATGTTTTTTGCATAGTTGAACAATTGAAATTGATGTACTTCCCCGGAGTGGTTAGTTTGTGCGTTCCATGCTTGTTGATGGACTGTCAGTTAGAAAATTTTCAGTAAGCGTTTAAGCCTTAAATGGAATCGAGTTGTTGGTAAAGGATTGTCATTAAGCGGAGTTGTTTTATTTTCAGGAAATGCTTTTTTTGACGAGGTCAAGAGAACAATTAACAATCCCGAAAAAATAGATAGTGTTTCTCCCAATACGGGAAGTACAAATGGAGGAACAACACTATCAATTAAAGGTATTTCTGTAGAAAAGGTTAAGGCGACTTTTTACTACTGCGTAAGTTACCCGAGTGTCTTTTGCGTTGTTAGTTAAGTGTTTATCAGAATCCGGTGAGAGCGTGCGTTGAATCTGTTTTCGACACTAAACAGGAAACGGCTTTGTTTGCGGAGACACAACGGTATCCATTGGAGGCGGCGATTGCAGAATTTCCGATTTAAAATTTCATCTTATCCAATGTTTCACTGAAGCTCGTGATGTTGGTTTCTTTCAACTTGTTGTAACATCTGGAGGAATCACGTACCCGTCACAGTCGTACGCACATGATGAATACGTCACACCAGTTATCACTGGAATTACACCACCCGAAGGTAAAAAGATATTTTGCCGTCGATGCTGTGAACTGGTTGACTCCATTCACTCTCTTCAACTTGACATAATTCGTAGAACGTCACAGTACTTGGACCTTGCCACTTTTCTTAACTATGTCTAGAAAAGAGCGAAGTAACTGGAATGGTATTATTCTTTTGCTCTATTTGTCATCTACACAGCAGGCATGGTGTCTCTTGAAATAGTTGCAATTGAAACAATGGCGTCTCTTGAAACTCTACCGGTGAACATACGCATTTTTCACGCAGCTGGCAGTGGCTCCGATATCAACATCCAAGGCACGGGATTCGGCACTATTCTTGCTGACGTACCTGTCTGGGTTGGGAACGTCAGTTGCACAGTGTTGTCAGTTGCAGACGATGCGATTACATGCACTTTGGGGCAGAGGGAAGGAGGAGCAACGCATGTGAGTCTTGCCGCTAAATCTTTTTTTTTTCGATTTACTATTGTTCCCGCATTTCAGAATTTATCTCATGAACAATTTCGCCTCGTTCCTTCCTCGCAATACTCTTTTAAAAGCCTTCGCATGCTTTGAGCCCAGAGCGACTTCATGGTGGCTTGTTTGTGCCGCGCAAGTTTTTTTTCTACTAAAAAAAGTTGCTGAAATGTTTTCTATGAACTTTATTTGTGAACAAAAATATTGCAGTTGACAAAAATATTGCAGTTTTAAAAAAGAAAAATCATTTTGCGAAAGACTTTTAAGAAGAAAATTTCGCAAGTTCTTTTTGACTTCGTTGCATACAACGCCGTCCAACGGAGTGTTGCCCGTTGAAGTTTGCGAATAAAGCATATCGTGAATTCATTTGTTGCATGTTCGTTTCTTACGGTGGTCTTCTATCGAAAATATTATTAATGCGCTCTCCTTTTCAAAAGCAGTAAGGATTTCCTTCAAATATAACAATTTTTTTCATGGCGAAAACTGGCCACCAAACAGCTCAGCTGTTTTTTTACTATCAATAGATATAGGTTTTACTTCGAGCGTGCATTTGCTTCGATTTAGGCTACTCAAGTTTAGAATTTGAACCTAGTGTGACGAGAATCTCTGGAATTCAGAATCAGGCGTCCGCTGTGACAGTTAATCCACGGAAAAAACCTGTAGCTTCTTAAAATTAAATTCAGGCCCACATCAAGAGAACCATAAAATTTGGATAACGCACGTTAGGACTTTATTCGAATAAGCCCACAAAGCGTTAAAAACTAAAATTATGGGAAGCAGCCTTGTGCTGCAGAGACGCAAAGACCTTTGGTCTTCAACTAACGGACCAACATTCTCGGTCCTCGGAATGCTCAGAAAAGGAGATCCGCTCGGGTTCTCCGCGACTAAATGGACAACACAACTCCGTGGCCAAGGAATGCGGAACGAGGCAAAAAACGTGGCCCGGCAAATTAGTCGAGGCCTTATCATCAATCAAGGGGAAACGTCGCGTAAGCGCAAGGTGCAAGCAAAAATACGCAGCAAATCTGCGAACGTTACAAAGCTTTTGACCAAACCGACGATTATGACGTTTTAATCAGGGTTGCGGAGTCCGAGTCGTAAGAAGTCGGAGATATTTGAGTGGAACCAGAATCCTAACAACGCCAGGAGTCGGATACGGATTTTTTTGTCCGACTCCGACTCTGGAAGTGCAATTGGATCAGTTTTTTGCATCGCATTCCAAAGTTGGGAATTCCTGTTGAAATGGTGCCATTACTTATGAAACTTTTGTTGAAACAGACAATTCTTGCTTTGTACCACGATTTCCATTGAGTGTCAGATGCTACAACATTCTTAACTGCCAAAATTCATTCACTTTATGCTAAGGAGTCGGAGTCGGGAATTTCGGAAAGATCGGAGTCGGACATTTTGGAAAGCTCGGAGTTAGTGTCGGACATTTTATCTACGACTCCGCAACCCTGGATTTAATAATGTCCGTACTTCGTAAAGACCGTAAGCCGCGGCTTGAGGGCTTGTGCATTTGCTGCATCATCGTGGTTTGCTCTGCTGCAGCGTCAAGATTGAAATCAATTCACGTACTATGAGGCGTCTAGTAGTGATCGCACCTGTTGACAGTTGACAAGTCTGCACTAGACTGTTACGAGAAAAATACCTTGTTCTCGTTGAGTCAATTTTTTCATCAGGTTTGTCCTGCGGCAACTTGTTACGCTGATAACTTGCCATCAAAAATATTTCACAGTGATATAAAACGTAAATCAGACGACAATCAAATTCAGAACTCCTACCGACTTCCACGTCAGTAATGGTAAATATTGGTGCGAACCTTCATTTGTTGGCAAGAAAATGAGAAAATTATCGCACAAAATAAGACGTTGAACCAAGAGACGCTGGAGAGTGGGAGAATTGCCCCCAAGCCTTTTCAAAATTGGGAAAACGGTGGAGGAGGTGCATTTTCATAACAGTATCATAGATAATGTCATGCTTCCTGAATCTTTTCGCGCACGCAGAAAACTCAGAACGGCTTTCTATAATTTTTTTTAATTATTTTTAACAGAAACAAACATAATTGGTAATGATTTTTTTGTTTGTAAGTTTCCATTGCCCTCAATTCTTTTACTACCCCCATGCCCTACCACTGCTCCGGCGCCCCCGAATGAACCTCACACTGGTTAGGGTTTCAAGTCTAGATTAATTTCACGTCGTCCACCAACGTTTGAGAGTAACAAAAGACAAAGCTTGTTGTCTCGAGATGATTAGTGTGATTTTCAACTTCAAAAATTTTATTTCATACACGCTTTGATTACTTGATGTTTCGTCTCGTTGCAGACACTTAGGGATAGGGAGTCAGAAGCAACATTGGCAATAACTAAATAAACTTTTTCCTGCCCGTATCGCATATGAACAGGAATTTTTAAGGACGTAAAATATAGAAACTTTGGAGCCTTGTACGAATGCTGTATGCTGGCTTTAAGCGAAATGCTTTCTTTATTTGCTTTTGTGGTCTTTGCGGGTGGAATCATTGACAAACTAATATGAAGCAAATGATAATCAAAACATTGTCTTGATCTGCTTGAACCAGAAGTTGGTATTTAACACGTAATTTTGAAAGGTACTCGGACAAAAGCCTAATATTACCTATTGTATTTCTTGGGTTGTTAAAATCAAGGATAATTGCTGAGCGATTGGTTTTGTCTTGGAGAAGCACGAGCCACTGCCACCTCTCGAGCACTTTTGCATGAGGTTGATGGTGAGATCGGCTAATGACTGTTTGTAGGTCATCCTAAAGACCGAACGGGCTAAATTAACCTTTGCATTGTCGTTTGCCATTGGTTCAGTTAGAAGTAGTAGAAACAGAAACAGCGCGTTGCATAATGCTATGTTTACGCAACTGTTTCAGCCAAACGCACTGTACTTGACAATACACGAGCTGATCAGCAGGTTCTTTGTGGCAAACAATGCAACAAAGATACCTTCTTATGTAACAGCGCGGCTTTACAGGAGTTCGTCAAGTTTCTCCTCGTGGAGAAACGGTGACAAATGTTGCGGCGAACGAAATACTATCTGGAGGCGAGATCTTACGCAGTTTTTTGTTGCGAAATGAAAAGCTTTGTGTTTGAAACTTCTGGCGAAATGCAATTGAAAAAATTAATTTGGTTCTGCTCCAGTGATGGTGACATGATTAAACGGGCATTTGTTAGTCAGGCAGTTTTTCTTCGGAAATTTTCGATTTTTCCCACCTGGCTAATTTTCAAATATTCCCATCTGTTGGTCCAGTGATGTAACATAAGATTAAGAGGTGTTTTGAAATCACGCGGTTCGCGCTCTATCACAGTTACCAGGGGTCAAGAGGCCGCCTTCGACGAATGTGCGTTTTTGCAAATGCAATTGAGAAGCTTTGACAGAGTATTGCCTGGTGTAAAACGAAAAACAAGCTTTATTTCTATATCATTTCGTTTTGGATTGTTAGGTGCCATTTGTTCAAAATCAACGGAGTTGTATCAACCCTGTCTTTCGCCATCAACAGACCTTGGCGTACCAACCGTTGCGCAACATGTTAGCATTCTGCAATAATGAAAACATTTGTTTGTTGACGTCGGAGAAGATCTTTGCAGCACTCTCTTCTAGCTGATGCCATTGCTGCACGAAATACTTGCATAATTTTCGGGTGATTTGCAATTAGTTTAAAGAATGAGTGGAAGTCATTGAAATCACTAAATACTTTCGAAAATTTTGATGATTTAAGAGTTTTTTTGATGACCAATGATATAACTGCATGTGTTTGCAAACTGGCAACTTACATATTCTTTGCAAGCTGACGCCTTCCTGCACTGGGTATTAGGAGCGCACGCAGGGGGCGAAGGGGGCTAGAGCCTCCCCTTAACGGAAATCGCCTAAACACAAACTTGTTGCAGACATTTGCTAAAACGCAAAACAATTCCTCACATGCATACATAGTTTTATAAAGATTTCGATTATAACTAAGTGGTGAAGTGATCTTTTACCTTGTTACGTTACGAGTGTTAGACTTCAATTGCATTAAGCAAATCGTGCTAAGACTATAGGAAACCCTCGCTGAATGTCGCTTTTCGGTAAAGACATTGCGATTCATGAGTCATAATGGCATTGAAAGAAACCGGTTCATACATGCTGTGACGTAGAAACTCTGCACGTGTTGCACAATGCGTTACGATTGGAGTTATTTCTCCTGTAGTTCGAATTTCGGGTACCGTGATAGTCAGAAGAGTGCGAGGAAAAATGGATAAGTTTGTAGTTGTACAACGCAAGCGGAAAAGGAGTTCGTCAAGAGAAAGAGACTTTTGCAAAAGAGATAGAAATGA
>Ga0210059_1014447_pt1 | contig 11667 bp, 4 predicted proteins | sample Ectturendosymbi2_FD_188042 | JGI IMG/M metagenome (GOLD analysis project Ga0210059, IMG submission 188042) | Ecteinascidia turbinata endosymbiont from Florida, USA - Sample 2 (SPAdes) (version 2) | ecosystem: Host-associated > Tunicates > Ascidians > Unclassified | place: Key West, Florida... | reverse complement strand
TAAAAGATTGTCGGGGTATCCGTTGCGAGACAACATTCGCTTAATATTCATAAATTCCCTGTGTACCAGTTGGTAGGAACTGGCAATGTCATAAGCGCGGCGGAGTAGAGAGTTGACAAGGTTTCGTTTCCTGTGCAACGGAACGAAACTCGACCATTTCGAGTAGAGACCTGTATGGGTGGGTTTCCTGTAGATAGAAGTAATAAAACCTGTTGATGTTTTCTCAATTAAAACATCAAGAAAGTGGAGGCAATTATTAGTTTCTGGCTCCTTGGTAAAGACAATATTCCTGTGAATAGAATTAATATTGGTAAAGAACCTGTTGAGAGAATCTTCGTTAGGAAATAGTAAAAACAGGTCATCTACGTAGCGGCAAAGCAGGTCTGGTCGACACTCCGGTGGTGTCACCGCCAAAGCCTGATCTATAACGTAGTTCATGCATACGTCAGCCATGAGCGGTGCTATAGGTGAGCCCATAGCGACGCCATCGACCTGTCGATAAAAACGACCGTTAAACTGGAACGTGGTTGTTTTCACAACCCAGTCCAGCAGCTTCTTCATACGTCTTCTGTTCAGGCCGTTGAACTCGTCACTCCTGCGAAAAACAGAGCCTTTTGAAAATCCTGAATGTATCGTACGGCTTGTTTCCCTCTCTCAAGTCTGGTGGTTACAATCGCCGCTAGTGGGAGCTGTAGGGGGCTTTGCAGCATGCACTCCCAAAGTTTTCGACCGTCATGAGAGACTGACAGAGGGCAGAGTCACGAATACATATAAGATAAGGGCAGACAGAAGAATGAATATGAACAACTGAAGTCAAATGATTTTATACAAGACTACTGGACAAATATAAAATTGTAAACCCCTGAAATGTTCCTTTGGATATAACACCCTGAAACGTTAACAGAAAAGAAAAGAACTACTGCGATGTAATGCTTTACTTGTAAGTGTAATCATAAAACGTCATAGACAAAGTTTTCTTGCCTTTGCCGCCTCAAATTCATATATTATTTTTCCAAAAATTTGATATAATTCAAATGCGTCACATGTATTAACCTAAGACAGGGGTGGGCACTTAACGGCCCGCGGGCCACATACGGCCCGCAACATCGTTTTCAGTGGCACGCGGAAGCATTCAGGAAAAATTTTCATTTCAAATCAGAAATGTCTTCCAACATATCACAGTAAATGTAAGTGCTGAGGCTAAATTGAACAGAGACGTGCTACTGTTTCCATCAACTTGCTTCTATTTCCATTAGAAGGTATGGCCCTCTGTTAAACGCAACCTTCTCAAAGTGGCCCCAAGACAAAATAGTTGCCTGCCCATGACCTAAGAAATGCCTAAGGCCAGTGACGCTGCGTGTGACGTTCTAGGCATAGGCATCCGCACGCAGGGGGAGAATGGGCATTTTCCCCACCCTGGAAATTGGGACTAAGAACTAAAAATTTCTACAAAACCTTAAGCCAGCAGCTTAAAAACCACGGCAATATTTCCTTGAAAAGAAGTAGCCTGCTTTGAAAATCTGCACATAGCCCGTTGTATAAATTATCGTAATATACCTCGCTACTGTTGTCACGGACGCGCATTTTTGTGACTGCTGACGTGACATGGGGTATTTTCTTTGTGGTTTAGAAGAGGCAAACCGTGTTGTGAACGTCCATTTGGATTGCGTGTTCAGCAACCTGATAGGGGTAAGCAAAATGTCAGTGATGGACATGGGCGTCCGCAGAAATTTTTCCAGGGGGGGGGCAAAGTCGACATTTTGCTTATCTTTTTGTGGTTTTTGACGATGCAACGCAAATTGACGTATACAAAAGAGATATTGTCCAATGTTACGGCAGCAGTTACATACAGTGCTTTCCTTGTAAGAAAACTTTACACCGAGCAAATGTTTGCTTTAGTGAGCATGGATATTTTAAGACTGAGTTAGCAGAGTTCTAAATGAATTACAAACTTTGTGCATTTTTAGTGTAAAATCTTATGAAAATACGAACAAACTACACATTTAATTCAAATAGGTTCTTGTTTTCGTGCTTTTCCAATGTTTTGGAATGTTGCAAAGGCGCAAGATGTTTTTTTACTTCGCAAATGGTCTGGTGGTCCTGCGCATTTGCACATCTTTAGAGGAGCATTGGTTGCAGAAAATGCGCCTTGTTGGCAGCAATGCTTCTTTTTCACTCATGCTTCTTTACACATAGTATAAACCAGGGGTGGGCAAACTTGTTCAATGAAGAGTCATTTGTAGAAGAGTCATTTGCAGAAAATCAAAAACACCAGCGAGCCGCAAAACCAGTTTGTAGTGTCAATACAAATACGGTAAACAATGCAAGTTTTATATTAAATGATGTACAGTAATTGTCGGCATGAAGTTTTTGTTTGATTTTCTAGTCCCCGAAAACCTGGCCAGTATGTTGTTGAAACTGTGCGAATTAATTCTCCCAAGTGTTCATTTTTCAGGGTTGCGCGGTAGTTTGATTTTGCGAACTTAATTGCAGAGAAAAAAATTCACAGCAATATGTTGTGCTGTACACATAAATGAGTTATACACTGGTATTTCAAATTCTGGGTATTCACTTTCTGGAACCTGTCGCCAAAAATTTAGTGTAGAGCGGCATTGACTAAAGTTTTTTTGAACCAGATTTTCTTGCATTTCGGTCATTTTTTTTTTTTTTTTCTACAGCAGACAAGCTTGTCACAAACGGTTAGCCAACTGAACAGCCATCACTGATACATTAACATTGAATGGATTTACAAGGAATGCAAAGCATGGCTTTAACTCTTGCAAATGGTCACATCTGGCTTGGAACTCCAGTAGTTTTACAACATATTTTGGTATTCTTCCACTTTGTGGTCTGCAAATGCCTCTTCGCGAAACACACTGGTTCTCATTCCGACATTGGGAAAATGACAGAATGCTTTTGTCAATATGTGTCATTGAAAAATTTTCATTTTCTTCTGTGAATTTAATCTTCTTCTCTTCTGTGAAGAAAATTAGCCAGCCTAACTTAGCTAACTTGCGATTTAGGTTCACTGTCGTTGTTATCAAATCGCGCTGACTCTCTGGCAGTGGCGATTCTAGAATAAAAAAAGTGGGGGGGGGCACTGCGGGGCCAGAGAAAAAGTAGGGGGGGCAACATAAATGTCTATCTTGCATGGTGATTTTTCATTGTTTTAAAGATTAAGTTGCTATGATTAACCCTCTCAAACTCAACATAGGCTTGTAAATATCATTAAAAAGATGAACTAGAGTTATTGATCACTAGAGACACCTAAACGCCATTGTAAATGCAATCACACACGTGTACTGCTGAGTCGAAAATTCTGTGCTATCCATGCAACTTCCACAGCACTGCACATGTAAATCGAAACACCGTTTTGCGTACACAATTGTGCCGGCCTCACACGAAAGAAAGCAGCTTTATAAAGTGAACACAATTCACATGAAAGCGAAATGGTTCCAACCACGAATTCCATCATGACACAGAGACAAGTAGGCTGTTGATAGCCAACTAGTTTCATCAAAATATTCTTATTACAAAGCACATAAAAAATCATCTTCCAACGGTTTGGTGACTACTGACTAATCCATTTTTGTGGTAGCATATGGACATTTTGTGATTGTGGTGTAACCATAACAATGTTATGCAACTACTATTACGAGTGTGCAGCAAGGATAGGGTGAGGACTATTCAATGCAGTATGCCAGGGATGGACAAATAGCGGCCCACAGGCCAAATGTGGCCCGACACAGCGTTTTCAGTTGTCCGCAGAAGCATTCAGGAAAATCTTCAAATCTGAAAGTTCCTCCAACTTCTCATAGTAAATATTAGTGCTGCTGAGGCTATAAACCGAGACTTCCTTCTACTCTCATAAGAAGGCACGACCTTCCACTAAATGCGGCCTTCTCAAAGTGGCCCCTGAGCAGCAAAAATAATTGCCCACCCCTGCAGTATGCAGTGTCACAGCATCGCGGTTTCGGCACCAGTTGCATCTAAGTAGCATACCAGCGCCGCTGATACGTGTGCATCGGCGTGTACGTGATAGCAAGATGTAACCGCAGGCGTAAAACTTATTTTGCAGAATATTCCCAACAAAGTCTTTCATTTTATTATTCACACTGACTTTTCCTCTGACTGATCCCTAAAAGCTGACTTTAAACCCTGCGTTGATTTATGAGTCTTGTCATACGCGAAACGCGCACTAGCTCTAAATCAAAAAAGATTCAGACAGACAATGAGCAACATAATTCTCACACAGATCCCTGCACAGGCTACGTTAGTCGTTAGAATTTTATATCATTATCAACTCAGTGTAACTTAATCCTTCGATTGTCATGTCGACTGTCAAATTCATCAACGAAATCATCTAAATCTTTTTTTTTCAGCTCATACCCTTTAAACTGAAAGTAGGTCAACCAGTGGCGTATCTATGCAAACTGGCACCCATGGCAAAACTTAAATGTGCACCCTTTCTAATTATTTAAATATAAGATGTAGGCGCAGTTTTTACGAAAGATAAACCATGAAGAAACCAATTTTTTTAAAACAAAAAATATTCGCGTTTATTTTTGCTTTATATTTTTCAGCAAATAAAATATAAATAATCCATAACGTCTACAACATACTTCTATACTCATTTACTCTTGTTATGTTGAATATCAAAACATTTAAATAATAACGTTATCGTAGCTTATAGGTCTACATAGTTTTGCCTGACAAAATTGTATATCTTACAAAAAAATCAAACAGCGTATTGCAACTGCAAACGACAATTTTTTTAAATGGAACACATTTAGCTTGAATTATAAAATAAATTATTTAATGCAAGTCATATATCACTTGTGTTCAAAAAACACAATTCCAATGAAACAAATATATCCAGCCTTCTCCAGTTAAATTACACAAAAATGGTAATCAAAACAACACTTTCCGTGCCTTGATCGAAGTAAAGTCGCTTATTATTTCATAAAGTAAGCTTTCGCTGTTTATTTTCTTTTTATTCTCATCGAAGCTAGATCATGCAACCTGCCCTGACTTATTGCTAATTAATGAGGCCCGGAGGTACGAAGGACCAGTTTCAGTTTACTGAAAGATCGTTCGCAGTTTGCAATACATATAACTGCCATCGTCAGCATTATTTGCAAAGCAATTCGAAGAATGTCAGGACTTCAGTATGCGATACTTTTAAGTTACACGACTTGAAACCACATTTTGCAATATAGAATTTTCTCATATAATTGCTGGTCGTCTACATCTGAACTGTACACAGCTCCTAAATCGTCACACGTAGATTTTAGGTTTTCACGGTCAGAACCCTTTTACAAGACCTTGGACATCGAACAGAAAGCCATATCTGCACAGAAAAAGCTAGCTCTGAACAAGACTAACAAATCTCTTGCATGAGTAAACATTTTTTGCTCAACTGGTAGTGGTACGGCAACGACACCAACTGCTAATTTTTCGATTAACTAATGTTCTCAACCTAAGTTTATGGACTGAGGCATTGTATTCAGCCTAGTATTTATCGGGCACTAGTGGCCATCGAAGAAGTTCCATAAAGACGGAGTCGGCCGCAGCTGTTTAAGTAATTTCTAAATCTGTATGACCTCAACAGCAATTATTTGCATAACAGTCGGATTCTCACAGCCACGGACTTAAAGCAGTGATTACGTTTATAGTAACCACTGCTTAAACTCATATCAACCAGACTCCGACTAATATCTACTTGCCTCAAATGAAGCAGTACGGACTAACTCATCTTTTCTTATAGCGTGAGAATGACGAGGCCTCGCGGACATGGCAAGCGAGTGTTCACATGTTCTGTCGCAATGTCTGACCCTCGTGTTATGTCACAATACCGCAAGTTTGTCATAATGCTTAGTGGTGATAGCGCAACACGCCCGACATAATGCTTTAGGTTAGGACGCGGCGTTGATGCAACTGTTACACCAGATGCAACTTCTAAGGGTAGCATCGTAGGGTGTTTTTGATCCAGTAGTATCATTTATGCATGGGTTCTCATTACTGAATCAGGGACCGTTCTCGCAGAAACTATGTCTGATTAACAGCCCTCATTAATTGCACGAATACAAACTATTTCTCAATGGTTCACCCTATAAAACATATATACCAGTGAATCATATAATTTGTGGTTTCATAGCTTTTATTCATCACAATAAATATATTCAAATGACACAAACTGGTATTTACCAATATACGATGTATCATAGTATTTAAACACTTCTCGATATATTACAACGCTCGTATAACCCTCATATTTTAATTCTGTATCTTAGTAATTGACAATAAGAGATCAATAATCTATTTAGATCGGTTCCCCTATCCAATCAAATTACTATATAAAATTAACTCTATGCGTTGGTAATTTTTACTAGTAGAGCTTATTCCATTATTCAAGTATATATTTTGTTATTTAATTTACTCAAAAGTTGAAGGTTTATTATGACAATTCTTAAAGATACGTTTACATATTTGACCTGTAGTTGCTAGACCAATGTTAGCTTGCATCTCGATTTACGCAGTAAGGGCAGCTAGATTCAAGACGGAAGTCTGTCATTAATCAGAATCTCAAAGCTACTGTTTTTAGTCGGAGGTTAGCGACTGGGTTTGATATGTCAACAGTTCGAAAAGGCACGAATGGAAGTCGTTCACGAATAAGGCACAAGCCTAAACAACTAGCACAACGAGGCTATGCTGGTACGGTACAGCGCTTAACCTGACAGAGCCTTACTAGGGCAATTCGTCCTGCTGAGAATTTTAACTGGCATGGCACTTGGTACAAGCCGCGAGTTACCACTTGTCTATTCCTGATCCTTGCCCGAAGTGAGCTCAATGCCCAATGGCAGACAACGACTTAACCTCAGCGCTTCGGGCCAGAGGCGGAACAAGCCAGTTTCTCTTTCCTGATCATTGTCCGAAGTGAGCTCAATGCCCAATGGCAGACAACGACTTAACCTCAGCCCTTCGGGCCAGAGGCGGAAAGAGAAAGTCTTTCCAAGACTTGCTTTCAGTCCAAATGAGACGCTATTTATACCAATAAATCGTCATGTGATTTGGAAATTCCCATTTTATTCAGGTGTTCCAATTGGTTACTGCTTACGTAAATGTCCGATGACTGGCTGGTTCACTTCAAATGTCTCCAGTACCTTCAGGTAAAATTTAGGTACTCGGGTTTTCACGAAATCGTGACTCGGCGTCTTGTGATTTCGCTTGTGTCTTGTGACTCGTCTCGTGACTTTTGCTGACGTTTTAATGACGTTGTCTTTGGGCTCAGCTGACCTAATGATGCGTTTTGATTGGCTGCAACCTATTTTGAATTCGTCCTGGCTGTTTCAGGGTTGCAGGCTTTTCAGCAAACCCGGTTTCTGTACAGCAATAAAGTTGTTGCAGGCAATTGCCTATAACATTCTTCCCGGGTTCACGGGAATTGATAGTCTAATCAATTTTTATTCCTTCAGGGTATGCTCTTGTGAATTGTGTTCTGGAGGATGTTCGGTTTCAGTTTCTTGTTCTTTGTTGCGTTGATCTCGGAGGATTTCTTCGTCTTCTTTGATTGTATCGTTGCTTGTAATTGATCCGTATCCCGAGGAGCAATTTATACTCATGAAGTAGTCTTCTGGTGGGGTGTAATTAGAGCTGAGGTTCTCAGTGTGTGGAATGTCTACTGAGTTTTCGTATCCTTCCTGTTTATTAGGGTGTCTCCTTCTTGATCGTGTGTTGGAGGATGATGTGGTGCTTCTTATTCGTACAGAGTTTGGGGCTTAGTGTAATCAGAACAATAAGTGGAAGTCCGATGAATGCAGTTGGGGTGAACCAAGATGTTCTCAGTGCTTGGGGGACCTAGAGTGAAATATCTTGAGTGAGAGCATGTTATATTTCTGATAGTATTTATCGTATTCTTTCCAGAAGTGTGGATGTGTTTGTGAATTTTATTGTCATATTTTCTTTCGCATCTTCGCATTTTCTGGCGAAGAATTATTTTTCAATATTGAGGAGTACTATGATTCCTCCGGTAATGATGGCAGCAATAGTTTCAATTTTTATTGCTTGTGAGCTTTCTGCAAGTTTTCAAAATCTCTCAGTCTGTAGAACTGGTTTCTTGCAATTACTGGGTGCTGTTTGACCCAATTCGTTAAATTTTTAACATCCTTGTTAATTCTATAAATAGTTTTCAGTATTATATATGATTCCTTTTATAATTTAATTTCTCTGAATTGTATCGTTTCTCAGCGAAGGTATGTTTTTCGATGTTTTTAGTGCTTGTAAAATTAGTTTTCGAGGATTATACTCGTCTGTGGAGCCTTTGTGTCTCTTGAGCGTTTTGTCAAAAAATTAATTTTCTGTTTTCAATGAACCTTCTCGTGGTTATAATTTGTTGCTCAAGAGGTTGTCTATTAAATCAATGAAAACATGAAGTTTTCAAATCTTTGTTGGCTGTTTGCCAATTTGGCTGTTACTCTTGAGAGTGTGGTGATAACATTTGCCAATTCAAGCTGCTGTGTTTGTAACTCAGTAACTTGTTCTTTCACTTGATCTAATTGCAATGTGAATTGACTTTTCAAGTCTTAAATTTTGTCGTTTGACATACCATGTTTTCACTTGAACTTGGATTATGCTACTTTCTAATGCATCTGCTTGGACAGAGATTAGTATGACTATTCGTAAAAGTAACTTCTCTCTTTGTCCTAAGTGTTTCGTGATTTTATGTTACAATTCCATATGTAGTATGATTATTTGGTGGGAAGCACGCATTAGCACAAGCAATTAAAGGTTCGTTGTATTATGTGTCCTGAAAAGTTACTGCACGTTTTTCGTGAACCTGTATCGGTCGAAATGAATTTACATTGCCTCGTTTAACCCTGAGAAAGTTTTATAGAATCCTGCGATTTTATGTGCAGTTGTTGAAGAGATATCGCAAATATAAGTGCTTTCTATAGCATTTATCCTTCTGTCTGTCAGGGAATTTTTGATGAAAGCATTTCGTAAGTCATATCATCTTTTTCCGAGTGTATAGAATTTAATTACTGCAATTATATGTTTTTTATGTGAGATTTCTCCAAACTTTAAAGTGGTTCATTTTAACGTTGGATTCCAGATAATTTGTCGTGAAAATGGACATGTGCAATGTTGATCAGATTTTTGAAGTAAATTATAATGCCTTCCTTGTGGGAAGTATGGCTGATTTTAACTTTTGTTCTGGAAACCTGCTGAACAATATTGCGGAGATCTTGGTGACACTATCGATTTTTGAAAGATTGAATGCGTGTGTTATGACTGTATGCAATGGGATTTTACTGCTTTCCTGTTGCTGTCTTGGGATGTGAGTAGTGTCACATCCCGGCGGTGTGGTAGCTGGTCCGGAAAGGGACTGGGAAGTGGAGGGTTAGTGATTGACGTTCAGAGAAAGGTTATGTATAGAAACATGATGTTCTTATGTTGTTGCTTGTCGTAGTGAAGAAGAATTTGCATGTGAAAAATAGAATTCTTGGTTCCGCTTCAAGGTAGGGAACAGTTTGCAACAACTAAAGAGTAATCGTTTTGTTGCTCACAAATTTTGAGCCAAGGATGAAACATGTGCTCGTTCTTCTCGAGCTGAATCGACCTTGAGCTTGCCTTGTAATATCAAAATTTCAAAGTGCACGTTTTTGGGAATCACGATTTTCTGACCTTATGCCAAATGTGTTAAGTTTAGCTTGATTCCTTAGTTGATTGCTACGTGATTTTTGTTGACAATATTGGTGTGACTGCATGACAAAAAAAAGTTTGAAATTGTTATTGTGACAAGCTGTTGCACTTGACACTAGGTATATAGACATATGCGTAATAATCAGTAGAAGTTATAGTGTGAAAAGGCTCACATCCTTGTGGAGTGTGCCAGATATGTTTCGCCACAAAAAGTGTGGGAATTTGCAGTCGCAACTCTAGTTTGGTTGGTTGTCAATTGACATATTAGGTGTCGAAATTGCATGTTCTTGCATGAAATTGTCGGCGTCTGAGTTGATAAATCAACGACAGTTCGTATTGCGACGCTGAGTTCGCTTCATGTTGGACTTGCAACACTGAATTTTGTGACGGGTTTATTGCAGATGAATGTTTGCATTCAATTATCGTTTTATAAGCCATAGCAGGAAGTTGATGAAGTTTGTCTTCATGCGTTGTATTTTTGTTCATTGCCTTAGGTTTTAGGAGTTTAGTGCTAATTTATTTAGTTCCTGAACTCTGATTTGTTTACGGCATCGTTTTGAAACAAAAGGTAGAGGTTAAGATATTTTTGGCGTAAGCAATCAGTATGAGAATTTAAATTCATCAAAATGTTTTAATGAGGTTGATTGTGTGTGATATGTATTGCTTACTGAGTGTAGTGCATGAATTATTTCAGTAAGAGTTTGAATGCAATGTAGTAGTGATGTGTAAAGCACCAAGATAGACGCCTCGCGGGAAAACTGCTCGTTGTGTTATAGCCAGGCTCGTTAATTTTATCTTGATTCCATTATAGACGACCATTTTATCTTTGACTAACAGATCACGGTATTTCCGTGCTGGCGTGAAGTGACAGTGTACTCCGTTATTCTGAATGACCTGAAGACCAGGTATGTACAGAAATTTTGCATAGGCTTGGGCACGAGCCAGCATCGGTGTGACGTGGCCACGCGAGTCGCGCCAGAGCAGTTTGGTTTCATATCTACGTGGTGTTTTAATGATGATCTTTTGGTCCTCGTAAAGCCATTGCATGCAATTCGGATTAAAAATGCGAAAGACAACGTGTGCTGCGACAGGTGTCAGATCGTAAGTGAGTGCATTCGTATGTGGGGGTTTTCGCCCTGTTATAGGTCTAGGTCTGCGTTGAGACTCATTCCTCCTTTGTGACCAGCTAACATAAGCCAAGTCTCTGTGGATTTTGTCAAGTTTACGATCCAAATTTCGTAAGGTGTGTCGTGTATTACGTGATTTGTCTTTGGTTCTCCGAGTTTTTCTTTCTTGTAGTTCTGGCGTGTGTTGTGTATCTGATATCCCATCTGCTGAGTCGTGGTGATCATTCTGTGTGTTCGTCCATCGGAGTGATGGTGAGGTAGACATGGTTTTGTTACCTTTATTGTCTTCCAAAAGATTATCATTTAATTGTAAAAGTTCTAAGTCTGGAATATGTTCAGCCATGAGTTAGTTTCTGAAATAGCTGTGGGTAGGGGGAAAAAGAAAAAAGATCTTATGATGCATTTATGAGGAAGCGGCAACCGTCACGGCGGGTGTAAATTTATGTTATGAATTTGGGAAGATTGCAACAGAAAAATTCGGATGTAAATCAAAGAGTTTTTGAAACAATAGTTTTGGGGTGCGTCTGTAACGCATATATGATGAAATGAATCAAGAAAGGACTATGCTGTAAATAGCAAGATCACATGATTTTCGAAATGAAAATGTGGTCTTCGTTGAAAATGTTAAAGTTGGAACAACCAAAAAAAATTTTTCAACTACATGCTGATTACACGATGTAAGATTGTATTTTTTCCCGGACGTTTGCCTTACAAATTGGACATATTGAGTTTTGTCTACTACAGTTACTACAAACTGCCAAATGTCCGCATGGCAAAAACACGACAGAAGCTTTCGACTGAAAGCACTTTTTGCACAAACTCATTTGCTTGAGCTCTT
>Ga0210059_1014446_pt1 | contig 11668 bp, 8 predicted proteins | sample Ectturendosymbi2_FD_188042 | JGI IMG/M metagenome (GOLD analysis project Ga0210059, IMG submission 188042) | Ecteinascidia turbinata endosymbiont from Florida, USA - Sample 2 (SPAdes) (version 2) | ecosystem: Host-associated > Tunicates > Ascidians > Unclassified | place: Key West, Florida... | reverse complement strand
CCACCTAACGGTTGGCGCCCAGGGCCTGGCAAAGTGGGCCAAGGTGGCCTAAAAGTCCTCCACTTATGATGTCACTCACAGACAACCCGCACCCCACAAGCAAAAAATTTTTTTCGAGTGTAATCTACTAGACTTGCCACGTTTTTTGATACTTTTACCAGGTCTGTAGAGCATATAGGACCGGAGAAATTCCCGTGCAAAGCCACGTGCGTTTAGGTGTTTTTTTGCCAAAAATCCCCGAAACCGGCCGGAATTCAAAGTGTTAAAAAAAACAATAAAACCCACCAAAAAAAACACTTTTATTTTTTCTTTGAAAAAATAAGAAAAAATCTACTAAGAGGTAAAAAATAAAATAGGTAAGACACTTGTACAGTTAACTTCAATTTTTTTAATCAAACAAAATGAACAGCAATGAAATCTGAAGTATTTGAAAAAATAAATAAATAAACAGTTTGCAATGGTTATCTTTCACAGCTCTGCACAATCAGTATATTTAACTAATATTTCTGCCTATGTGCATCTATCAACTTTTCTGATTTTGGACCATACCAAATCACATGTTGAAAAAAACACTCTAAAAATCAGGGGTCACCAATGTGGTGCCCACGGGCACCAGGTCGCCCATAAGGACCAAGCAGGTTGTCCACAGGCAAAGGCATAGCCAAATGACATGGCCCCCAAATTGCTCGCATTTCTTGTCGTTTTGCGCTTTGAGAGGTGTTGTCCCTAACCAAATACTGTTGCTCGTTGAAAGTCAAAATATTTGGCCCCAAATAAAATTTCGGGCTGGCTACGCTACTGCCTGCGGGTCTGCTCTAAAAATAACATTTACATGATCAGTGTCTTCACATTGTGGAATATCTTAATTGTTAATACTAAAACAATTAAAGGTAAATTGAGCAACATTTTTATTTCAGAAGTGTGCATCAAACTTTTTGCATTAATCGGCACATAAGAAGTAGCTATCAGCTTCAAGAAGGTTGGTGATCCCTGCTATAGATGCTGAACCAGTAGGGCATGCAGATAAACTTGATGTGAAACTGCAGTTTGTGTGGAAATGGTTTTTGTTTGTTTGCTGTGCGCATTCTTGTCAACCCTTACCACTTTGGAGTGAACTGACCAAAAATTTTCGAAAACAAAGACGGGGTACATTTCTTTACCCTTAAAATTAAATGGCATAATAGGTATAACAAGTTATTATTGTGTAATTCTGAAAATAATGATATTGCATGATGCAATAAAAACTATTAAGAATAAGGTTTTTCCATTTTCTTGAAAAAAAGAACAAAATCTTGTTTATTAAAAAAAAAAAACGTTTTTTTAAAAACAAAAAACACAGGTGGGTTAGTTTTTTCTTGAAAAAAAAAGGGTTTTTCTCAACCCTGAAATGAACAAATGTTTTAGTGACTGAAATGACTCAACAAAAAATGACAGCATTGTCTTAGTGAACAAGAACAGCCCTCAGCAACAATGAGGCATATCGTTACAAGAGTTTTACTGTATTAGGGAATGCCGTGACTCTAGTCGGTTTGACTGATATGGCAGTGTGTAAATTGTCAAACAAAAGAAACAGTGCACTTTTTGGAAAAAATATGTCATCATTGTTTTGCTGAATAGCGAAAATGGTATAAAAGTGGCGTAACTTGCAGGAGATTTTGATAATCCAATAATCATGCTGACTGCAGCTTTGAAAAATAAAGTTAAAATAATTTCTCACTTTTTCTTATCAAAGTGTATGTAAAAACAAAATACAGTATGCGGCAATCCTAATCAAAAAGTATATTTAACCCTTCCAGGCTTTGGCATTCGAATAAAAAACCATTTTACGAACAATTTATTCTAGCTTGGCTGTAACGACAGTTCACTTATATTGACACTTTTTCTCCAGTCCCATGAAGTGACGTCTCTATTTTTCTTTGCAGAAATAAAGTGTATGGCGAAGCATTTACATTCCTTATGAGTCTTTCCATGTTTTATGTGCAGCCAACTTTTTTTCGATTTGTAATCCAACATTTGTTATCAGCAGAGCACCTAGCCTCACAAAAGAGGTTTGTCATAGAAGAGCAGCTTTTGACTTTTTTTCAGCATAGATCCAACTTCTTTTGTTCTAAGACTAAATTAAACTCAGCTAGCAGCCCTAGCACAAACTGGGTGTTCAGATAGAGTGGTACCTATCATATCGCACAAACTCAGAAAGGAATAATATCTCAGCAAACAGTAAAAGCTGTAAAAGCATTATTAGTCAAGCGAACAGTAGTGTTCTGGACATGACATCCCAGTGGTTCCCAACCTTTTCCGATGCATTTCTCTTTTGTTCATTTTGCAATTTTTTATTCCTCTCCTATGGAACTTTCATTCCTCTCCTGTTTGGGTTTTTAGGCTAGTATTACAGTAACTGCAATTGGAACAATTGTCTTTATTGATGACAATAACGTGATTAGCACAAGTGGGACAAAAAATATTTATTGTTAAATAGCTGATATTTCAGAACAAACTGAACTGTTTTGTAGATTCATCGATGACATTGTTTGGATCACAGATTCAGAATCAACAAATATTGGTATCAGATCAGCTCTTAATACTGTATTTACGAATAATGGCTTAGAGCTTACTTTTCGACAAATCTGCACAAATGATGACAGTGGTTCTGTTGAGTTCTTGGATGTCAATCACTGCACTGCAGCTGACAGCGTTTTTGGTTTTGTTGCTAAAGACTTCGTCAAACCTACATCTGTTGGGCGAAGGTTCATCGCACCATCCTCCGTCAACTTTCAAATAAATTATATTTGGAGAAGCCATAAGATTACAACGATTGAATGAAAGAAAAGAAGACTACCTTACAAGCCTAAATAGATACAGAACAAAGCAAAAAAAATCTCCTGTCAATATGACAAACGACATGATCACACTGGTGTCCAAGTGGGAAAACAGGCTGCACCCACCAAATCCTAGTGATAAAAAGAATTACAGTGTGTGGCCAACTTCTTTTTCCAATCTGCTTTGTCTAACAAAGAAGGATAAAACTTTAATAACGAAGCTATGATCACATATAAAAGACCAACCACAGTTGGCCAACTTCTAACAAACTACAGATCACTGGCGCACAGTGAATCTTCGAACCAACAGCAAAGAGGTTACTCAGGACCATGCGGACACTGCGTGTTGTGTGGCAAATTTGGCAAGCACGATGCAAACATGGTACCTAAAGTCACTGCCTTGCACTCAAAGGGCAAATTGTTCCCTTTAAGGCAGATGTTAACTTGCGCCAATTACGGTATTTACGTTGCAACCTGTAAATTATGCAGAGAACCAACAGCATGTTGGCCAAACCTCAAATAAATTTTCGAAATGTTGGAATTTCCACCACTTGTCGTGGAACACTGTCAATTTGTCTAATGACCAAGAGCAGGTGGCTTTACTACACCATGTGGTGCACGAACATAAGATTGAAAAAAAGCCTAAAATCAGTTAATGTTTTATAGTTACGTTCATAGAACAACTTACCTACGATTACCTTGATATTTGTGAAGATAAATGGCTCAACAAAATCAGCGCTAGCATCAACAAGCACAGAATTATTTTGCCTTGCATTAAATGATAGACTTGCCCTTGTTTAGACGTTGCTCTTGTCATCACTTTTGTTTTGGCGAACCATTTTTTTTTCTCTCATTTATTGCTCTTTCCTCCTGCTGTGTGTTTTAACTTATTGTTACTAGTTGATCTTGTCTTATCACACCTAGTGTCTTTTGCTACTTGTTTGTGCTTACTCTAAATGCTTATTTACAGTACGGTACTGTCAACGTTAGCTCAATGTTTTTTACGCAACCTTTGTCTTTGTTTCATAATAATCACTGCTTTGCGTACTTCCACTCGTTTTTTCTTTTAATTTACTTGGACTGAAGATGCCATATGGCGAAATTGATTTCCATTAAATAACATCAATGCGTGCTGATTTTTGTTACTTGTGCCCTGTGCACAGACAGTGCTTAAGTTGAAGATATGGGTAGACAAGAATCGCCGCAGTTAATAGAAAGGTAGTAGACACAGGTTGATGCTCAAGAAACAAGTAGAGCTTCCAAGTATTGTTGTTAAATAATGGCAGTCAAGTTTGTCAACAAAAACATGTGATATTCAACAAATAATTTAGAAATATGTAGTGATCTAGCTAATTGAGAGAGTGAATGTCAACTTAAAAATGAAGTATGGCACTTAAATTGAATAAGAAACTTAACTATAAGTGGAAATTCTTCCCTGGGGAGGAATTCCTTGCCAGTTGGGAACCACTGCTCTATCCTTTGCACTGCATTTTGGAAGTGACATGTCTGGTAAATTAGGTGGAAACAAGTTCTGTTTTGTAATTTTTGTATGAAGCTCTGATAATTAAGGTTTTTCAAATGTCTATTGAAATACATATAAAATTGATGCTGATACTTCTTGCACAACTGTCTGTTGTGAGATATTATATGGAGCTTGAGCGATAAGGCTATTTTGGGCCGATACCAATATTTTTCATTTTTCACTACCAATAACCCATGCCTATACAATATTTTTGCATAACTGAAACCATGCTTGAAAGACATTACAGCGCGTTTTTCCCTTCAGTAGGTAGGACCCATAAACAAAAAAAATATTTGCACAAGTCACCAACACAAGAGCAGATTGTGATAAGTTACGAACATATTACAAATAGGCAGTGTCTAGTCTATATTGCCTCATGAGATAAATTCATGGCTGGAGTTACATTGCCTTTAGCCAAAAACAATTGAAGTCAGCACATGGCAAGTTTGGAATGCATGACTTTCTTAGTTGACCACAACATCTTCAACGGCTTAGTCTGATGGACAAGTGTTGTCATGGTTTCAGTGCCAGCAAGCTGTTATAGCTTTTCTTGTCTTGCATTAACTACCACAGGCTAAATCCTAACTGTAAACCTTAAATTCAAACATTACCCATTGTCACTTTGTGTATCAGTTTTCACGTAACCACTTCAACCAATTGTGTTTTGACTTGTGGCAAAATAGCCCCAGCACACTGAGCATGCAGCTTTTGCCTCATGAGGCCAAACACACACCATCTTACAAATAAGCAATAAATTATATAAATGATACAAACATTAGAGCAAAAAGTAATTACAGAATAAAGATGAGATTATAGATGTCATTACATAACATAAATGACATGAAATTATGACTTTAATATACAAACAACAGGTTTGAAATCCATCTAACAATGTGGACCAACAGGTTGAACATAAAACAGAGTTGCAGCATGTCACTTGACAACATTTCAGTAACAAATTGCCATAGGTACTTGAAACAGAAAAAGAGAACAGTTTTGTTAAAAAAGATGTATTACTTTGAGTATGCCCTCCAAAAAATTATTTTATAACACCGATTCACCAGTACCATAGAGTAGTGATCATTACACATAATGCTACATTACAATGCATGTTAAACCAACTCAAAGATGCTTTCATGGATTGTTATGGGATGTTTTCATCATTCATGGCTGCTGCAGTCCTTATCAATTTCTTACCCTAAATCAAGCGTTCAAGCGAATCCACAAACAGGCAAACATGTGCTGTGTAGTGATGGGCATTTCAGAACAGTTTACTATTCCAAAATTATATGTTCCAAAATAGCTAAACTGAATCCAGAACAATGAATCCTATTTTGTATATATCCTACAATGTGTTACACCTGTGAACTACTAAAAAAGGGTTTATAAAAATCAAGAAGGCCAACACAACGCACAACTTTCCTTTATCTGAGACTGGCAAATAAACATGAAAGAATTTATCACACAAACATATTCTCACAACATTGAACCAAAATTTTAATGCAGTGGCACATCTTGCCAGGAAAAAGTGGTTTTATCATGGATAGAAGAACAGCTTTTAATAATACTTTTCAGACTAAAGCCAGATATTCTAAGCCAGCATGGTCCAACTGCAAGCCCGCAGGCCACTGGATAGAAATTTTTATGGCCCACAAGCTTTCTTAGTATTGATTGTTGTGTGTGTTACATAATTTGTTACAGTAGATAAACAACAAGCCTGGACCACAGGCATCCCACTGATAGAGACTTGCAATTGTGTAATAATTTCAATAACGTACTTACTAATCTTCCCTTTTTAGTTTTAAATCTTGTGAATTATTGTTGTTTTGTATCCTTTTGTTTGAAGTGTACCGCAAGCTGTCACGCTTTTGTAAAATGACCCATAAGTCGAAAGTAGTTGGACCATGCTGTTCTAGGCTATAGGTATCCTCAAGACCCAATCGAACTTGGCCAGTGGCCTAGCACAACTACTTATAATCATATTGGCATCAGTCGCATCGTCGAAACTAGAGATTGACTGTGGTGGTTGACTGTTTTAGTGACCCAGGTTTGCACAGAAATCAATGTGGGATGGTTCTTCATCACAGTGAAGTAATGTCTTTCAATAGTGGTTTGAGAAAAAATATTGGTATTGGCTATCGGCACTCACAAATGAAAAACATCAGTATCAGCCCAAAAAAGCCTTTATCGGTCGAGCTCTAGTTGTAACTCTCAAGGAAATATTTCCAGGTTATAAGTGGCCACTGGTCACAGCATATTTATTACATCACAAACTCTTTTTGTTCCTGCAAATGTGGTGCTGAAAAAATACATTGTAGCTTGTCAAACATTCAGCAAACATCTGCCATCCAGCAAGGAACTGTTTATCCATACATGCACGCACATGTAAAATTGATGCTCACAATCAGCTGCAGTACTGTGTCTGCAGAGCAGTCTATAGCAGTGGTTTTCAACATTTCTATGCAGCAACCCAATTTAACCTAAGGACCCCCTTCCAAAAATGTAATGCAGTTGAGCTTGCACAATAGAAAATCACAATGGCCAAAAAATAACCTTACGCTGTCACTATATTGAACAAAGACTCATTTATTTCATTCATACACATGGCAGCATTAGTGAGAGAGGCACATGCCATATGCAAATCACTCCATAGCACAAATCATTGAAAACTCAAAGAACTCTCAAGTTAGCTACCATATTCAGATATCTAACTTACAAAAACAGCACATTCTTACATCACAAAGTTATTCATGCATTGCCAAACGCAACATTACTGCAATGGTCATAATTGCACTCAAAACATTGTGATGGTCATCATCACACTTAAAATAGTTTTTAATGAAAAAGTAGGCTATCTACTTTGTCAGGCGATCCTATTATTCTGGCTATAAAAATTTTTTTTCGAAATACAAAATATAGAACAAATTACAAATTTTTGAGTCTTTTGAGGGTTTAAACAGCGCTCTAGTGCAATCAACATAGGAGTTATGCTGTCACTGAGGCATGTAAAAACTGCTTGATTTAGGATGAAATCATATCGGCTTTGAAGGTGTTAAAGTATACTAACCTGGAAAGGAGTGATTAAGAAAAGGGGAAAGGGCAAAATAACAAAACAGAATAACTAGACAAATTTTGTAGTAAATACCAATCAGAGAAATAATACCAACTCATTTTGAAACATTAGCAATACTAATTTATATGTGCTGTTAATTTATATTGTTATGTACATGTCTGGCTCAGGCAGACACATGGTGTATTTCACAGGGGCAAACAAGAAACACAAACAAAATAAGCACAAAAGCATTTCTTGCATGATAGGGCATGTGTTAATTGGTACACATGCTCTATGCTGAAAAGGAATTTTAAATTGTTATAACAAGGTAGCAAAAGCATCTTACAGTTACACATTCTAAACAGGCCATGCACATTATATAAGTTCAATGTGTGGAAAAAGAACAGAAGCAATAAACTGAAAAATATCTTGAAATCATTGGCAGCTGTAATTCATAAAAATGAACAGAAATGCAATTAGCAATAGTGGAAAGGTAAATGCAATTAGCAATAGTGGAAAGGTTGTGCACAGCTGCTTTAGAAGAATGAAGAACCATGGTAGCAATGCAAAGTACAACACGTGTGTTGTGTTGCTGTAAACTATTAAAACAAAAACAATCGAACCATCTGCTGAACACAAATGATAAAAAAGTAGTGAATCAAACTGAATACTAAACATAGAGGAAATGATCATCCATAAATCGGTTAGGAAGTGTCTATTTTGTTTCATGAAGCAAAAGCACTGCTGAAGCTATTTTGCCTTTGTTTTGCGGTACACGAGTGGTTAAAGTGTTGTATGACAAGTTCGGAATGCATGATCTGCTTAGTTATCTGCAACATCTGTAACACCTCGGTCTGACATACATGGTAGAGTACAGTAAACAAACTTTAGCCTTGCGGCAAGCTTCTGAGGAATCTGCCTGCTTTCTGCTTTCATTCTTCAGCGACGATTAAAACTTGCAAGCGCATCTATTTTTCATAGTTAAAGGCCACAAAGATGGCGGCAAGTAAATCAGTCATAGTTCATTGACGGGGATTTGAAGCAGTCTCTGTCATTTCTCTGTCATTAGCTACCTCACCACCTCCAAGCAAAACATAGGGAACACATAAGACACCTTTCATAACAAAGGAATATTTGAAGCAGTCATGTTTTTCTGATAAATGCTTCATCGACAAATAAACCTTGTGTCTTTTTTGTGCCATAGGGATAAGTAAAACCCAACCCTGGCATTCTGTGCTTTTGCAGTAAATCGAGCTTTTGCTGGTCTGTCAGGCTGCATGGTGGATTTTGCATCCATTTATTACCTTTTTGTGTAAACGCTATGGCAATATTAAAAACAAAAGGATTATTTTCTTCAGCAACCTCATTTTCTTTACTGTGGCTAGATTGCTTGGTATGGAAGCTTTCAATAGATCAGCTATCTACTTGCATTTGCAGCTAGCTGCTCAAGTTTCGCTGCTTCTTCATTTTCTCTTTTCTCGGGGCATTGTTCCCCCTCGTTACGCCCCTGGTGTGACACTTCGCAACAAAGTGCACAGCTGTGAAATTCGCAGAGCCCTGAATGTAGAACCATTTCTCCTGAATTCAGAGATCACAACTATGTTAGTCTGGCAATGTGTCCAGAATGCCCACGAAAGACTGGTGAGGCAAGTCCTGCTGGCTAAATCCACGGGGAAGCAGCCCACAGGTCGTCCAAAGCCTAGGTGGAGTAATTGCATCTCCGACCTTGCTTGGTCTCATCTTGGTGTGGAGCCAGCAGAACTATCTGAAATTGCTGTTGACTGTGAGGTATTCCAAGTTCTCCTAGATCCCATTTGCCCTGTGACCCTCCCTAGACGAAAAGCCAGCATGAGAATGAATGAAATGAATGACATTTACCTTATTTCGTTTATTCGCGGATGTTTGAGTGCTCGCTTAGTGAGTGAGCAAATTCCTTAGATGGCTAGAACTGACGAACGTGAGAGACGGCTAGAAATGATTTGCCTGTAATTAATGACACCTTTTGCAGGATATAGGATGTAAAAGCTGTTTCCAGTAAGTTAAGGTGCCGCTATTGCTGTCAGCGTCATAATGCGGCCCAGCGCTTACCTTATAAGTCTTATGTGGCCCACGGAGCAATTTGAGTTTCAGACTCCTGGACTACATCATATCGTTGTTGTGTCAAATTGCTTGTTGGTTCCACAGCAGTGCAGTGATAAAGTTTGACCAGTTTTATCTTTAAAGCTTCTTTTAAACCAGGGGTTCCCAACCTGTAGTAGGCATACCACAAGTGGTACGCGAAGGTCTTCCAGGTGGTATGCGCGTATCACCCATTTTTTCACAAAAACCTAGATTCACAACTCTCTAGTTTACGTCATCAGGCTTTGTTTCTACATACATGAATTTTCCTAGAGCCTGCTATTCCTAAGCTATTGTATCATAACAGGGGTCACCAACCTTTATGAAACTGCGAGCTACTTCTTGTATACTGATTAATGCGAAAGGCTACTAGTTTGATACACACTTCTGAAATAATAATTTTGCTCAATTTTCTTTCAACTATTTTAGTATTGATATTCATTAATGTGAAGACATTGATCATGCTAATGTTGTTTTTAGAACAGGCCTGCCGGCAATGTTCATGGTCCTTGTGGGCAACCTGGTACCTGCGGGCACCACGTTGGTGACCCCTGTATCCAGTGGCGCATCTAGCCTGGAAAAAAGGGGTCTGTTGTGGAAGGGCAGCTTTTGATATCACTTTTCAGCATAAAACCACACTTTCTCTTACGACTAGAAATCGACCAATGAATTTTGCGATGTTGACAAAGTATTACATTGGCAAAATTCTGCCAATATACTGTACATCGGCAATATTTGCGTACATCGGCAGCTTTGCTTGCATTGGAGCTGGCATTGCCAGAGGAGGAAATTCCGAAACACATGCATTCGACGCAATATCAACTTAAAAAAAAAAGAATTGTTTAACCCCATTGCGCAGGTGCTATTTAGACAAGACAGGCACGTTGTTGTTTCGTAATAGCACTATTCAAACGTTAGAAAGGAAATGCAAGCTGTTGCCTGTTCTAATCCATTCGCATTAGAGACCTGCAGTGACAGCCATTGATATTTTATCGGCTTTAATGCTGAGTATCTGCGGTACAAAGGGGCCTGTCATGACAGCCAAACAGACTCCCTGGATGTGCCCCTGCCTGTATCATAACATTATGACTTTAGATACGCTGTTAGCAAATTTATACCACACAGACCAATCGGTGAAAGGTAAGCAAAAACAAAAATCTCATTAAATTTAGTTGTATTCTTTCATTGTTATTTCGATGTATATCATTCTTCTGAAGAAACTAAGATTTAGTTGTACTGGAAAAGGTGGTATACATTGACAATACGGGGTGCCCAAGTGGTTCGAGATTTTACTAAAGGTTGGGAACCCTTGTTCAAAACCAAGCTTAGACTCATTTCTTCATAAATATATGTATGCGAAAGTGATTGATTTATGCAACATGGTCCTGTGAAGCATTGGGTTCATTGCAAATCAATATTGCATTCCTCTTCACCAAATTTGCTTGTGTGCCTGTGTCAGACTTAGATCTTACGTTTAGGGGTTAGTGTTAGGTTAAGGCTATAGTTCAAGCCTACTGCACTCTCGTTGTGCGTTACTGTGATGTCACAGGTGGCGTATTAATTAAGTTTTAAATTTTAAGATCCACAGGCATATCCATAGCCACTGCCTAAAAGATAAACCCTTAACCCTAAACCTAACACCAACCTGTATAGGTAACACATGAGTTTGAAAAAAAGTAAAGAAAAAAAACACAAGTCGGCAAGATGAGAGTCGAACCAAAAACCATTGGCATAGCAGCCGTAGCCCATAAGCCATAACCCCTAGGCTACAAGATCGACGTTGTTTGAATGACAAACTGACCCTTTTATTTGAATTGTGTCAGGCCAGGCATATCCGTAGTCACTTCCTTTTGTTAGTGACTGCTTGCACATTTCAATTTGTGGTACTAGTTTTTCTTTACTTTTTATAAAACTTTCCAAACTTTTGCTTTAGGAGTTTAAGTTATGGGGCAGGGCCTACGAGAAGGAAGTACAGCAGGTACATTGTACCCAGGCTCAGTAGGTGCATGGAAGCAAGAAGATGACAGTATAAATGCCAATTTTTTTCTGTAATCAAGCCCAAACTTATTAGTATAAGCCAGCTGCCAGTATTATAAAAATTACTTAGGCCTAATCAGTAATCTACTCTTAAACCTTAGGCTAACACTAAATGGAGGGCCG
>Ga0210059_1014445_pt1 | contig 11668 bp, 6 predicted proteins | sample Ectturendosymbi2_FD_188042 | JGI IMG/M metagenome (GOLD analysis project Ga0210059, IMG submission 188042) | Ecteinascidia turbinata endosymbiont from Florida, USA - Sample 2 (SPAdes) (version 2) | ecosystem: Host-associated > Tunicates > Ascidians > Unclassified | place: Key West, Florida... | reverse complement strand
CAAGGGTTATGCAATCTGCTCAAAAGGGGCGGCGGATAGACATGTTGGCTTGACTTTTACAAAGGGATGACACGGGTTCGATGAAGGCGTACCACTTACATTACAATTGATTGCTTAACGTATTGGTGATCATTTAATCTTGGAACGGTCTTTTTGCATTATTTCTAATAAGATGGACATGCCAAAATGCACCGACAGTCGCTGTCAAGTGATAGCAGAATTTTCATATTTCGTCAATACCACCAGCTCCAAACTATTGCATGGCTCTCTGTGAAGTAAACTTGCGTCATAAAATCTCAATTTGCGTAAACCAGATTTGAACTAATTTTCAAGTGATATTGCTTTTTCAAACCAAAATAATCCAAAAACATTCCCGTCATATTCACTCATAACGCATTGTATCCTTAGACTGTGGGCACCAATCTCTTGTGCGCGTAATATGTACAGTAGAATTTGCCTAATTCGTCACCTCAAGGGGATTATAGAAAAAAGTGACGAATTAGGTGAAATGACGAATTATGCAAACAGGTGAAAACTCTATCATAGAAGCTCGTATACTATATCATAGTAACACGTATACACACATAGTGCTCTTATTTGCAGTAAAATACAAGTTTATGACGTTATGGTTGAATACAACAATTAATTCCTCTGCTCCATCTGGACTCCTCCATTTATTCAAGCACCTTTGAAATATTTAACAACTTTTCCGCATTCTCTCAATGGGGAGTCAGGTCACGCTTCGCACTCGTGTATAAATTCGATAAACAAATTTCGAGGCGCAGCAATTCTCAGGTAAAGATCCTTAATTTGTTTGAATTCCCACACGTACTACCTGCTTAGACATCTAAGGCGAAACTGCAAATGACGAAATAGACGAACAAAACGCTTCTCAGGGATAGAAAGAGGTGACGAATTAGGCGAACAGAAATGTACACAAAAGATAAGGTTTCTGCCGGGACCGACGAAAAAGTGCCGAATAGCGAATTTACGAATTACACGATGACGAGCTACACGAGTTCTACTGTATTTGGAAGTACGCAGCATTTATAACTTTTACTGCGTACGCGACCACCCCGAACTTCCTTGCTGCACATCGATCGATGTTTCATTAATTACTTTGCTTTATTGTCAAAGAGATGTTTGCATCAGGATAGGTTTGCTTTATCAACAAGTTTAGGCGCTCAGCAAAATTTTGAAGATTTATGACGAACTAGAAAAATGCAGTAATATGGCGGGTGGTCTCTTGTATCTTAGACCCAGTGTTGAGTTTAAAGGGAGGCGAGCGAGGCACTTGCCTCGGGCCCCCCTTTATAGGGGACCCGCTTGAGGTGTTTCGCTCACAGATTTTCATCATTTTCGGTGAAAAACCTATCGGTTCATATAATGTTTTCCGATGCACATCATCATTATGTATTCTGTGCTGCTTTCAAAGGGACCCCCCAAAACAAGTGTACTGTGCAAGTACTCTGCTTTCAAAGGGCGCCCAACAGCAACTGCAATGTGCAGTTACTCTAATTTCAAAAGAGCACCCAATAGCAACTGCATTGTGCTGGTACTCTGATTGCAAAAGGGCCCCTAACGGCAACTGCAAAGGCAAAAGATTAGCAAACTATGACACAGATGTACATATTACGATTGTATAAAATACACAGCATTCAGGGCAAAATGCTTATTTGCAAACAAACCAGGCTCGCGCCAGACTTGCGTTGCATAGGTGTAGGCATGGGCGCAATTTTGTTGTAAAATGTGGGGGGACATGTTGGTATGAAACCAATATATTACGATACCGAAAGAGAAAATGTAGGGGACATGGCATATTATATTCCACTATCTGAAAAAGTGGGGGGGACACGTACCCCGTGTCCAACACCTAATTGCGCCCATGGGTGTAGGAGCAAGCAAATTTTTGGGGGTGCAAAGGATATTTCCCCAAAAAGTTGTTGCGCAACTTTGCCGACCGTTTTTTTGGTGTGACCTTCCACAAAAATGATCTTCACTTGTTTTTCTGCTAAGGTTGGGCGCCACGTTCTAAGTCAAACAACGTTGGGCGCCATTTTTGCCCAGATTTTCATGGATTTTGCCCAGATTTTCATGGATTTTGCCCAGATTTTCATGGATTTTGCCGGATTTTCAACATATCAAAACTTTTGTGGGTACGCTTGCACCCCCCGCCTCCTACGCCATTGTTCCGTTCACAATTAATGGTCAGTTCGCAATTGCTCCAACTCGGCGTTTACTAGTTGGCTTGACGCGCAATTATAAGCTTATCTTTCGCGACACAGCGCTCGAGGCACCGATAAGTTTACATCTGCTGTGTTGCCAGAAACCTTCCTTCTAAAATAATTTACCACCAGACGGTTAATTGTACGCGTCTGTTCAACACGTTTCGCTTTCAACTCACCCAGAAGCAAGGCGTTGTTTATCTTAGCGCGAAAAGCACTTTTGTAACGCAAATGATACGTGCATGGCCAAAAACAAAAAGCCAAAAGCATGCCAAAGTATGACGTACATGCCATACCACTAAATAGGCTGAGCGATTCAGTTTCGAAGTCTTTTTAATACGCCACAGTATTTGTTTAGGAACAATAGCATTCATTCCAGATATTTATTTGTGATGGCATGTATCGTAAGGATTCAATCAGTTGTGTTGAGCCTAACGTTTCCATCAATGATTTCCCTTCACCTTGCCGGCGAGTAAAAAATCAGTCTTGTCAAGTAGTTAAGGTCTGACCTGTGCACTGTCTGAAAGTGTTTCAACTTTCATCTGACGTTAATTGCCACCATACCCTACAGTAAATTTGAAATAATTCAGCTGCAACGAGAAGAGTCAGCAGCAAAATGTAACGTTACGTGAGAAGATGCTTTTTATTTTTCAAGTGCTGAGGGAATTGACAGTGACGCCGGAACAGCGGTAGGGCAGGAGGGGAAGCATAAAAGTTGAGGGCAGCGGAAACTTATAAAAAACAAAAACATCATTACCGATATCCTATGCTTGTTTCTGTTCAGCAACAATGTTGACCTCAAAAATAATAACAGAAAACCATTTTGAAATTTCTGGTTGTGCGAATAGCTGCAATAAATTTGTGTAAATTCTATATTGATAAACCATAAAATTACCTATGATACTGTTACAAAAAGGCATCTCCGCCCCAGTTGCCCCCCTTTTCAAAGAGCAGGGGCAATGCCTCCGTCATGCCCCCGTTTCCCGACGTCCCTGGACACGGGCATTACTTACAGATAGCTTGCAATTTGTCTTGTCGGTAAATTGCATGTGATTAAAATTAAAGTAAATTTAATTTTTCCCATTAGGGCTTAAAAATCGCAGACAAGTTATTGCGTTTCCTAGAAGCCCGCGATTTGTATAAATTTAATTACGTGTACTACCAAGCTATCTTTACACAGTTCCGTCGCCACGGGGGGCGCTATAATGGGGTTATCTCTTTCAAACAAAGCTCCAAACCCCCCAAAATTTAAAATATGATCACTGATCACTATGAATCAGTGGAGTTTTTTATCTAACTTTGAGAAGCCCTCTGCACAAATGTAAAGCCCCCCTATTGAAGACTTTCTGGGGACGGTTATGTCGCTACATGCAGCTGAGCGTGGTCAGTAAGTTTTGTAACACTGGAGTTACGATGATGTTTATACTTGAATTCCATTGTATATGTCAACGAAGTCAGTTAATTTAGCAAAGTCTCTTCAAACCAATTTAAAGTAAGTAAATTCAAAGTTGCTACAAAGGTTTTACAGAAGAAGTTGAACGTAGCCAGAATAGTTTACGGATAATCAAAAATCAAAACATTTTTCAAACGCGTTGAGAGACTATTTTTACTTTTATGCGTTGCATACGTCGTTAATCGCTCCATAATCTACAACAGGACTCAAGTCTTACATAAGCGCAAGTTATGTAGACCTAATTCAGAAGTCGGTGCTAAGAGCAAACTCGCTACTCGACTTCGCTTCGAGTGAACGTGTTTTGGTGTACAGGGTTGCCTTTTTCAGGCCAAATTTCAAAAATTTTTCCTTTTGGCCTAATATCAAGTTGGTTGGCCTTAAAAAATTCTTTTGGCTCTTTTTGGCCTTTTTTTGCTGAATAATGTTCCTATGAAGGAAAATATTACTATTATATTTTTTTCGGCAGCACAATTGGAAATTTTTTTGTGATAAATGGTAGATTAGACCAACGCCCGCGTTCTGATATTAGTAATATTTAAGGTATGCGAGTTTCGAAACAAAGTTTTTGCGTAATAACTGGAAATGTTTGCACTCGCTGTGGTCATAGGTGGCGGAACCGGGGGGCCGCATGGGCCTAGGCCTCCCACTTTTTTCTGGGGGGGCCTGGCCCCCCACTTTTAAATTTAGAAATTTGCCTAAATAACCTCAGTAATACAGTTAGTACTGGTCCATTGTTAAAGCAAATCGTCTAATGAAAAAATTTGCAGATTTTTTCCGATATTTTCACATTAATATTTATAATATATTTTTTGTAATTTGCCAGTGAATTTCGCAGGATTTCGTAATTGTTTGGCAGAACACACGGCGCACTATCTGGTCACCCTTCTCGGGATTGCTTACCACACTGTTATTATCGCGCAGTTTTGCCAGACGGTGTAATTTTGCATGCTTGTGTGTAGGAAAAATTCGTGCCACACCATCGAAAAATTGTTGTAATTCGGTGTAATTTAGAGTGTTTTAACAACATTCTAAATAGTGAAATTTTATTGGATCTGTCTAAAATGAAATATTAGACAGATCAATTTCAATTGTGTTTTTTTTACATTGGCAACACTAAATAGCAGTGATGTAATCAAGACCGTAACCTTCAAGACCAAGGCCTCGTTAAAACTTCGAGACCGCGGCTTCATCAAAAATTCCGAGGCTCGAGACTTGAAATTCGAGAATGAGACTTCATCATAAATTCCGAGACGTAGATTTCAAAATTTGTGGATTTTGCCGAAATTTTTTTTAAAATGTCGTCACCACTTCCCAATTTCAATTTTTTCGAAGTTTTCACATTATTCCGACCTGTTTTCGTTGTTTCTTACCTGCAAATACAATACAGAAAAAACTCGTTGAATTACAGTTTTACTAAGCCATATCCTTGCAATATTCAGTCTCAAAACAATAGGCTTGTGACCGAGACCTGAAGCCTTCGAGACCGAGACGAGACCTGAAACCTTCGAGACTCGCAAAATTGGACCTGGAGACGATTCTTGAGACCGAGACCAAGTCTCGAGACTCCATCATTGCTAAATAGCTATGATATATTTTTGCATTGGCAACACAGTTGGCATCCTTGCAGACAACTTGCTGCATATGCTTTGTCTTGTCTTTGTATTTCGGTATCTAATGCAGTTGTAGAATCAAGCCCGTTGCCAGGATTTCGCTGTAGGGGGACAAAAACCACAAGGGGGGCACACTTTTAAAATGCAATATTGGATGTATGTAGTAACCGGGGGACCAAACATGAAATAGGGGGGCAAAGATTTTGAATAGGGTGCCGGGCAGCACTGTCCCCCTCTGGTGACGGCTGAGTCTTCAGTCATGTTATTTCTGTGTTGAGGATGTGGAAATGTTGTGATTTTGAATGTGTTTAAGACAGGTATCAATACTGTGTCATTTTTGCCTGTTTTTTTAAGCTGTGTTCTTGGTGTTTTTAACAGCTTAGTGCTGACTCCGGCACAAGGGCTCCTCGGGCATACCCAGTGGCGTAGCAAGGGTGGAGGGCCTGGGGGCAGCGGGCGGCACTTCGCTGACCAAAAATTAATTTTGGAAAGGTGTTTAAAAGTTATAGTTTTTCACTATTATTTTAAATGTTCTACCGCCTTTCAAATTTCATGTTTAGAAGCTCTAGACTGGTAGGCTAGCCTAAAAGAACACGGCATGTGGCTTTGGAGTGAGTGAATTGATAAAATGTTTGGGGGCGAAGAGTTTTCTGAGAGGGGCCCAAATTTTTTGAACTATGTCCAATAGTTTTAAACTATGTCCAAAACATTCTTCCAAGGGGGGCGAAACATTTTCCTGCGCACCCTATTTATGGGCATGCTTACTTGGGGGCCAATTGTGCCCCACTCCCTACACCTTCATCGCCAGACAAAGCCATTTCAGCCATCTTCCTTTGCACGAAGGAAAGAGATGACATTCGACCGCAGACTAAAAGCGTTAGGGCTCCAGTTGTTTTCGATTTATATTGCCCCTTTTCTCAAAATTTGCTAAAACATTGTGCATGAAATCACGGTAAATAATCAAGGCTAGCTTAATCCTTTTTCTTGTATCTTTGGTTTCTCAGTAACGTCCCAACTGCACGTCATAACATCTCCTGACACCTCGGCATTGGCGACGAAGATTTCGCTGCGGCGGCGATAGCTCAGTGGTAGGCGGCCATAGCTCCGCCTCTCAATTGGAAGGTTGTGTGTCCAATTCACAGACACTGAGCGACTCGCCGTGGTGCTCCTTAGGCAAGATCGTTAGCCTAAACTGCCCCGGTAAGAAGCATATTTCAGGCGTTGGCATGCCGCTGATTGCCCTCGGCAAAATTATAAGAAAAAAACATTTCTTGGCACATCACATGCTATTTTTTAATGTCCAGTGGGTTACTTTCCATAATTGCCATAAGCTGTAGCCCAGTCATTACGTGGGCCTATCAACATTAAGTTTGGCGGTTGAAGTGAAGAACTTTGCAAAGATAACTTTTCTCAGTTTCAAAACGACTGCTGTTTTTCTGCATGACGTGATGGTGCCGGAAAATGACGTTTATGAAGCGGGGTAGTGCAGTTGGTGTATTTTCACGGGTAACTCTGAGCTCAGATTGTAGGTTTCAATTGCAGGTAGAGTGAATAAGAGCCAGACGATAGGCAACGTGGTTTTCGTGAAGTCGCCTTTGTTCAACGGTACACTTTTAAACATTGGCAGTCATAGAAAAACTTATTGCAACAAGAAAAGTAGAAAACGTGTTGCTCTCATTTTGATGAATTTGAGGTAAGAACCTTGGTCCGAAAACCTAACGCAAGGGTAAACGATATGTTTAGATATGATTGTGGTTAACGCTTTTATTAAAAAGAGCGTTAATCGAAATGGTTGTACAGCTTGGCAATGGGTGTACTGAATAAAGTTCTTCATTGCAATAACCGTCGAACGCAAGACGTTTTAATCACTGCTGAGCATCCAAAAGGCCTATGTCCCAGCTAGCATGGTTTGGTAATATATTTTTCGAAATGACGTCTCTTGCTAACCAGGCCCGTCGCCACGGGGTTTTGGTGGGCTTAGCCACCTAAAAAGCTACATGTCCCCCAAAATTGAAATATGAAACACTATAAATCAGTGGATTTTTTGTCAAATTTTAGAATGTCAGTCCCCCCTGCACAAACGTAGTCTCCGAATTGAATACCTTCTGGTGATGGTTCTGTTGGTAACAAAGGCAAGGAATAACACTATCTACGTGTAATTGGAAGAGGTCCAACCCAACAGCTAGACCAAGTGCGCAAGTCACGATGAAGACTGCAAGCAAGGGCTTCTCAACCATAGCCTGCTTTAAACTTGTTTAAAATATTTTTTCAAAATGGGTCACCTTACCTACAGAGGGCTTCCTGCAAGTGCCCACAGAGTTAACGTTTGAAGTCTTCCATATATTCTAAGAGGATTACATCACCACTTAAACGTGAAGTGTACAATGAAACGTTCTTTACACCACTGCGAATCTGCGATCATATTATCAAATTGATTATATAGCCTGCTATACGCAGTATATATACTATGTTTACTTAAATATAGGGACACTACACGAAATAACATACACAAATGTTTTGCATCTGTAAAGTAGGTATGCCGCCATCACAGCCTTTAATTTTTTCGTCTGATCCCCTGGAATGAGTAAATTACTAAAAAGCCATGCGGTGAGATTACTGGAGATTAAAAACCAACAAGGAGGAAAATTTGACGAAACATGTGGGGTTCGTATATGCCTATGCCAAGAAAGCAAAAAATAGAAAAATTAATTATGAGGAAGGTGGCGACAAGCAGAAAAAGCAAGAATCATAATCGACAATCAAAAACAAGACACATTTCAGTTCGTTTAGTGTTTGATTGCGATTTTGAAGATGCTTTATTAACAGTGGCGGATCCAGGGGGGAAAAGTTTGGGCAACTGCCCCCCCCAAACCTCTGTGGCGCCTCTTTGCCATAAATGCGCCCCTTTTTGGTGCCCATGGAAGTAGAAACAGATTTTTAAATACACTAAAATAAACAATGTTTTTCGCTTAGGTAAACGTCATGGTTTACGTGCCGGTCTTTACCCAACCTCTTATCGAATAGCATGAATGATGCTATTGTTTCGTAATAGTAGCCTATCACTGTTTCGTTATTACTTTGCCGCGTGAGAACTGCCCAGCATTCACAAACACAGTCGCGTTCGCAGTTCTCGACTTGCTGCTGTGCTGTATGAAAATGGTCTGTTTTTTTACAAGTTTATTCTTTAATTCCTGATGACCGCTCTGAAAGGAAAAGGAAAGGCAGCAGTAAAAATAGGAATGCAATATGGAAAACTTATTACTGACTCAAGATTTTACAAGCCTCCAAAAAATGAAAACGAACAAACAGTTTCAGGGCTATTGTCAGTGCAGTTCGTGAGTCCACAGTTTGGCTGCATCGTAGTTTTGCAACATAAAAGTGAGTGGATGGGTTTCTTGTCGGAACTAATCTCCAGATTGACAGGGGCGTAACGAGGTTAGATGGAGCCCGCGGCAAGATGCAAGTTTGGCGCCCCCATTTTCGAACCTGAGGTCTTCCGGAAGCAAATGTACTGTATTGAAGAATGTATGTATGACATTGTTGGGATTTTTTGCGCCCCCGCAATCATTCGGCGCCCTCACAGTATTTCAGCGCCCTCAGAGTGATTCGGCGCCCGGGTAATTGCGCCCCCTTGCCCCTTCGTTACGCCCGTGCTGATTGAACCATAATGCAGCGCGTAAAAAGCTTCAGATGTTTGCATCAGCAAACAACTTGCCGCTATGTGACAAAAATGCATTAGACGTGCTCGATTAGCTCAAGGAATTATGACCTACGTAACTATGCAACTCCTCACTTCATATACATGGACAACGCAGAGGAGTATTGAATTACTGCTATGGACGTAATGAAGTTAGATGGCGCCCGAGGTAAGAAACAAGTTTGGCGCCCATATGTTCGAACCTGAGGCCTTACGGAAGCAAATGTACTGCACTGAAGTTCTTGCAATATTGTTAGGACTTTTCGACGCCCTCATAGTGATTCGGCGCCCGGGGAGTTGTGCCCCTTGACCCCGTCGTTACGCCCCTGATTACTGCGCGCAGCGACGCGCCTCAACAAATCATGGTACACAGCTCTAACCAGAGGCAAACGGGAACCTCGGGCTTTAGGTGGGGCAAAATTTTCAATTTGCCCAAATTTTTGCGCAAATTTGAGGAAAAATGAATAGGAGAATTTTGCAGGGCGATGATTGTTTCAGAAACTTGCCCAAAAATATCGGGAAGTTTTTCCTGAATTTTTTAAATCTTGTCCGAATCTCCCCCCACTTCGTACGCCTATGGCTTTAACGCAGAAACTTTGGCAAAATAGTAGGTATCTGCAGCTTAGTAGATTGAAAAATTGGTTTTACGTGGTCATAACAATTTTTGCTCAACAATTGAATATTTGCAGTCCAAAATTGGTGGAAAATAATTGCAGTCCAAAATTGGCCTTTTGCCCCCACCTGGCGACGCGTCAGCCAACAGTTAGTGATGGCTGTGTGGTTTTGAACCTTTTGTTGCAATTGCAAACCCGTAGACAACTCACGCTGGCCATGAAAAGACAAATTTGGCATGGTCAGCGACATCTGCAACCGACAGAAAAATGCTTAGCTTAGTGGTTGTTAGATCATTCCGCTTGCATCATATAAATTTGAGCAAAAAAGCAATCTTCTGGTGAAATCTTTAACTTTTTTCTGGTGACCGCGGTGTTGGTGAATGTTCGTGGTTTTGAATTGGTGATAGGCTGATTCTCCTCTATGTTTTCTGGCCTGGCTGGATAGAAGTAGATCCATCGCCAGATCTACAGCACTGGGGATGGCTTTGAGCTTCTGGGGCTTCGTAATAGTATACAATGAATTGAAAAATGACTTCATGGGGAGACTAGAGCTTGACTTTGGAGGTATTGATTGTGAATTTGGGGGGCTCAGCCCGCTTGCTTCCACTTCTGTTGAAAAGTGTCACAACTTTTTTTAATAACCTGGTCTCGTGGGATTGATGTTTTTTTCTTCACATCAGCAATCCAGTGTCGAAAAATGTGAAACGGTATTTAAAGACTTGATTGAAAATCTAACCTTGTAAGTGGCGTTAAATGCATTTTAGGGCAATATGCTGTAAGGTCCAGTGTAAATCTATCATGCGATTATAAGACCGTTTTTTACGATAGTGAGCAAAGCTACCTAAAATGGGAGTAGTGTCCTGGCAAATGCCTTTCATTCACGTGTTGATTTTTAATTGTCGCTTCAGCAACAAATAAGTTTATCATGTACATGTAAATGCACAAGCTTGGCTTGGAAACATGATCGTCATTTAGCTTTTTATTCGAGTTCTATCGTGGGACATGAGTTGTCAATTCCAACCAAGTCTTAAGAACCGTTCTGTTTTAACCAGGTCGGGAATGCGTTTCAAACACTGTTTTTCACTGATTTCACTAGGGATAGTCAAAACAGTGGCAAACGCTTGCGCGCAGCATCCTTTTATACTTTTGAAAAACATTTTGTAGATATACGAGATCTGTGTCGCTTGTGAAAAATGAGGCCCACTGTTTGGGGCCCGTTTCAAACGTTTTCTGAATTAATGATATGAAACGCTTTCAAACTATGGTTATTCCCTGAAAAATCGCATAGTTGGACCAACAAAAATAGCAACTCTTTGACCTACAAAAGGTAGCCTCTTTTGTGTGACACACAACGATTGTCGCAGACAACCTTTGGTATTTAAGTGAAGAAATTCCTGGCGCCCCCCAAACGCCTGGTCTGGATCCGCAACTGTTTTATAATCTTTAAATCTGCACGAAACATGAACTTCCATTAAACAATTTTGTAAGGAAATTTGAGGGGTGGAAAGGGCGGCACTTTGACTTGCTACGCAACTGGGCATACCCCGAGTCTTCGTTTACGATTTATATTGGGAAACGCGAGTTTGCTTGCTTTATATATTTGTGACACCACCCACGGTCCCACTTCACCAAGTCGTTCACTCGGGCTCTTCTCAATGTGGGCCTTGCCACTGTTCATATAATTTCATTACCGTATCATCATTTTGAAAGCCCATCTCACCCATAAACGCTCCCTTAGCTTTGTGCGTGTTGTATTTGTGTAGGTTACTTACTTGTGAATGAATTCTGTGTAAGATTAAGAACATCTAGTTACACTGATGTGCTCAAGTCAGTGTAGCGTAGATAGATAGGGTGTAGTGGAGTCGATAATAGCTTATAAAACATTGCATGAAACATCCTGACAAAAGTTAAGGACGTCATATTCCAATGCTTGTGACGTCACAATTGCCAAATCAAACCAAGAAATTTGCTATAATTTTTTGACGTGCATTTGTGCCCCCCACTTTGAAAAAGGTTCCGCCACCCATGCCAGTAGTGTGTTGGAAGCACAACGCTAGCAGACAGATCTG
>Ga0210059_1014444_pt1 | contig 11668 bp, 12 predicted proteins | sample Ectturendosymbi2_FD_188042 | JGI IMG/M metagenome (GOLD analysis project Ga0210059, IMG submission 188042) | Ecteinascidia turbinata endosymbiont from Florida, USA - Sample 2 (SPAdes) (version 2) | ecosystem: Host-associated > Tunicates > Ascidians > Unclassified | place: Key West, Florida... | reverse complement strand
GAGTCACTTCGCAAGAAGCTGACATCACGCGTCGCGCTTTTGAGGCGGCTTGCTGGCTCCGGTTGGGGTGCTGGAGCAGCAACTCTGCGAAGAGCCAACCTAGCTCTGGTGCATTCAACAGCAGAGTACTGTGCTCCTGTCTGGTGCCGCAGTGCTCATACCCGTCTCATCGACCCCGCCATCAACAAAGTCTTGCGAATTGTGACAGGTTGCCTGCGTCCTACACCAGCGGACAACCTTCCAATCCTCGCAGACATCCAACCTACTGAGCTTCGTCGCAATGGAGCCACACTGTCTTTAGCACGTCGTGCCATGAAGCCTGGACACCTGCTCCACCCAGCGCTCACCCGTCCATAGAGTGCAGATGCACGGCGCCTCAAATCGAGACACCCATTTATACCCACCGCACAATAACTCATCAGTTCATCTGACAACAACAACATACGTGCGGGACCGTACTTTCAGAGGGTTATTTTCAAATTTTCGCAAATTGATTGATGCTTTCCATTTTTTCCTCGCAACAATGGAAGAGGGGTCCTCACAAGTGCACGAGCCTAGGGCCTCGCATCAGTTAAATCCGATTGTGCGTGTAGTACTAATTTGTATGACATCAATCGCGAACGTTTCACAAGAGCCCCCTTTAAAACAGCCTAGGGCCCTGCAAACGATATAAAGTATTAGTATTAGGTTTGCTATTTTAGGGTATGTAGATTGCAAATACAGTATTAGCAAGTAGGCTATAGTGTGAGGTGTTAAATTTAGACAACTCAAGTTGCATTGCCTGAACCACTTTCGGAGATAGCGCAAGTTGCCGTACGTAGCCTATAACGTTTTTTGATTGATTTTGAAATGGTGGTTTTCAGAATGTGCCGTACGTTTTTTGTACTTTTAAAATGTACAATACAGGGTGGGCCAAAAGCAGATGTGCTCTTGATTGCTTTTTTACATTTATGGCTGAAAGTTTGGGACGGTATTGACAAATACTGCATCGTTCCGGTAAGAAAATTATTCTACTTTCACCACTGAATAACAATTATTATAATCGACTTTAAAGCCTTGCAGATTGTCATATTCAGCTCGCAGGTCGACAAAAACTCTTACCTGAACTATTATCAGCTGAGCTGAAGGTTACGTTAGAGTCAATTGCCACTTCTGTAGATCCATAAAAACTGTACACATTGGATGGCTCTCCTGAAGAACCTTGAAGCAATGGGCAACTATTACAGCGACTCATAAAAACAAGCAGAAATTTAGCGTAGGACGCATGTTGCGCATTTCTTTCTTCGTGCGTTTCAACGCTTTGTTGCAATAGCTTTTTGTTTGAATCCTGAAAGGTTGCCACGGTAAATATTGTGCGGAAAAGCGTTGAAAAAAGTATAATTAACAACCTTAGCTGAATAACCGCAAAATCCATTTTGTGAGCTGCAGGCGTAAAAAAGCAAGGCGAATAAAGTCGAATTTCAAAGCAATTTTGATGAATTGCCTGGTAATGGTAAAACCATTGTAAACCACTCATGAAAACATTGAGAGTTATTACTTGCTGAAATGACTTTGCGTTCAAACGAATGCAAACGGCAAGCCTCGCGTAACCACTTACGCCTTCTCCAACGTTCGGGACATCAGTGTACAAGGTAGTGGAAAATTGCATCGGTCAGACGTTTGCACAAATCCTGCCCAATATATGACCTACCTAACTATAGAGCTATTGCTATACTTCCGTCAATTTCTAAAGTCTCCGAAAAACTACTACATAATCATTTGTACATACTTAGAATCTAACGATCTGGTTTTCAGTTAAAATTCCGGGTTCCGCAAGCACCACTCTACCACTTCTGGTCTGCTTGAAGTGTCTCACAGACTGCTCCACGCCAAAGATAACGGTTATTCATCACATGTGTTGTTTCTAGACATTTCCAAAGCATTTGACAAAGTTGTCATTCCAGCCCCTTTTAAGCTGCGGAAGTTAGGTGTAAGCGGTTCTTTTTTATAAAAATGAAATCTTACGAACTAGGCAGATCCCAGTTTGTAAGAATTTCAAATGCCAATTCTGATATGTTGCGTACGAATTGTAGTGTTCCTCAAGGTTCAGTGTTTGGTCCCTTGCTTTTTTTGGTGATTGTAAATGACATTTCAGAATATATAAAATCTTCTCTTTACCTCTTCTCTGAATACACCGTTATATCGTACTCCTCAAAATGTCCCTACAATCTTCATAGCGTTTTGTCAAGTGATTTGAATAATCTACAATCCTGGGCTAACCTATGGAATATTAGTTTTAATGCATTTAAAACGAATGTCCTTACCATATCTTCAAATGCTTCTCATCATCCACCTCTCCAGTTAGCTAACCACCTGTTATCCGAGGTAGACTCTCACAAACATCTTGGTCTTATTTTCCATCGTTCCTTATCCTGGCATACGCACGTTGTATCATTGTATCACAAGACTATTACACGACTGAGCGTTCTTAAAATACTTAGATAAAGTTAGATTATCCGTGCTGAGGTACGCACTACTAATTCTATACCTTTCCTACATTCTATCTCTATTTGATTATGGTGATGTTATTTACGATAATATTTCTACTGCAGACAGTTGTCGCTTGGAAAACGTACAAACGTCGGCTGCTAAACATATCCTAGGCTCTATGCAAATCACTTCGCACTCGAAAATCCTGAAAGAACTCTTGGTGTCACCTCTGCACCTTCGTTGAAACTATCATATTTCATTTGCTCTCCACAAATTTCTTCTTGGACCATGCCCTATATTTTTAGCCAATCTCACCAGTCTAAACTCTTCCGTGACCTACTCGTAAGTGATCACTCTCTGCGTCATGGTATGAACGTTCAACTTCCGTCATGTCGACCCGCATTGTTTCATAGTTCATTTTTCCTAAAAGCTTCAAGACTGTGGAATGCTCTACCTACATCTGTCAAATCACTAGGACCAAATTTGTTTCGTTCCGAAGTAACTGCTTTACTCCGTGGAAAGTCGCATCAAGTACTGCATCTCTGTGGCGTGAATCCGCGAGCCACGCCCTGGTTGTGTATGTTACGTTCACGTCACAGGCATTGAACGCAGACTATAAACATTATCGTTTGTGTTCGTGTGGCCTTTCGAAGACTGTGATTCATCTTTTGCCAGAATGCGACCTAACCAGAGCTTCACGTCAGGTTATGTTAAATTCTATTAGAAATATTCCTTTGGAACAACAGGTGCTCACATTATCTCAACTAAACGCACTCAAGTCAACCTAAATGGAACCGTATTCTCTTATTTGGCCACGTTAAACTCAAACGCCCTTCCTCTTTACAATTATATAGTTGCAACGATTCGTATTTCTTGAGCTGGGAGCCCAGTTTTCTTTTGTTAACGTTCTAATATCAAATGCTTTTACGTCTCTGTTTATTAATGTAACTTCTTTTATATCTTTATTTATTAACATTGTGCCATCATATTATCGTATTGCTACTGGTACCGGTAGATGGCATTCCAGGCTCTAACCTGTCGTTGTTTGGCGTTAAAAAATAAACAAATAAATAAACAAAACCACTTACATTTTCCAACTAATAAAAATAAGATACATTGCAGAACACAACTAGCACAGGTGTATGGCTGCCCATTGCTGTCTAGATGATTTTTTATTTTTTGGGGACTTCTTTGATTTCATTTTCAATTTTATCTTCGATACTGTTTTTTCAAAAGTGAAACACAAATGTGAAACGAAAACCTCACGAGGCTCAGCGCATTCACGCGAATGAAACAAAACTTACTTCAAGCCCAGCACCATCATCTCAAAAATCATACACATTTCTATATGTTTTAAGCACAAAGACTTGTTTGTCATGCACCGTAAATATTTGTAACGGAAATGTTTGCACGATTAAAAAGAAATTAAATAGAATTGAATTTCTGCATGCTATTGACGATTATTCATATCGTGACGTTTAGGTGTAAAAGGGCGCTTTATAAGATCGGTGCTTTTACGCATCTAAAGAATTCTCCTGCCATGAAAACTAAACAAAACCGTGCTGTTGCAACAGCAACCCACAGTGACTGATTTTTCTATTTTGGTGGGTGAACGATGACGTGTTGTGTACACTTTGTCGATTTTTTGTGAGACAAACCATAAATTCGATTCATACTGTAATATCACGAACACTGCTGGCTAATGACTCTGGTAGGAAATTTTTCGGCCATAGCAGTAAAGACAATTAACAGATTTACAGAAAAACTGTACGCATATCACGATACTTAGACACATTGCTAAAATGTTAACTTCCAACCAATACTCGTGGATTTACATCCGTCAAGTAGTTAGAGTGGTGTGACTTAAAGTTTTAACACCTGAATATCCCAAAGTCAAATTTTCGTCAATCTGGATGCCCCTTTTCAACAAAGTTTGCTAACAAAGTCAACAGGTATCAAGCCAAAGTCAATCTGGATGAAATCAAGTCCAAGATTTTAGGGAATAAGGACTTGTATCCGGATTTGGACTTCACTTCCCAACACTGTTGAATAACCCCAGCTTCGAAGTATTGAGGTATCACGTTAAGGACCCTTAGTTTATAGCAGCTATGTCCAACCCAAATGGCTTACTGAACCAAAAATTATGTCACTGTCTTGGCCAGGGCCGCACATTGAATGACATATTATTGAGGGCCGCACATTGAATGGCTTACTTCGATCTTAGCAAACTAAATTTAGCTTAAGCTAATATACTGAAAGCATTCGAATCCTGACTGCAATGGCAACAGACGTGATAAAGCGGCACTGAGGACCACCTGCATTAAAATGTCAAATATAAAATTGTCAAAATATAGAAAGGTTGTCAATATATGGGATACTTTTACTACAGCGAAAGCCTAAACTGGGCCGCACAAAACCTTAGGCTGGGTCGCATGCGGGCCACGGGTTGGACATAGCTGGTTTAGAGGGAACAAAGAAAAGAAAGCTTCTTCCTGAAGAACTTTTAAGCATACTTAAATTCACTTTCGGAAAACTTTTTATTGCAATTTTGAACAATGTCCTTACAATAAGATTAAACACACGCCATGAGACTGTTTACCTGATGAAGCTTGGGTACTGGTTGTGTTATCGTCAGATATTATTTCTTTTAATGACTCCAAACGCTCAGATGTAACGTATGATAGCTTAAATTCGTGCAACAATTGAAGAAGTTTTTCAGCAGTGTTGACATTGCCACCTAGGAACGTACAGAATGTTATCGTAATGTCATGCAGGTAGACATCAACAATGCAACAAAATTTATTTCTGTCCGTTACTTGACGCAGTACAATTGTGTCAAGCTGAAGCCTTGTGTCTTCTACATACATGCAGCATAGCTCCACAATAAAGAACAAAATGTGGGTAAAAAAAACAAAAAGATTTTTAACCCTAACTTTGTTTCTTGGCCATAACTATTGAACCAGAAACGCTATAAAACCATCAAGGGCTCTAAAGACTCATATTACAGCTTAGTTTCCATTAAAAGCTTGAGTCAAAAAGTGGCTCTTGTGGTTGAGGCACAGGGTCCAATGACCTCAGCCAAAAATGTATAAATCTACTCCCATTATGATGTCACCTACAAAAAAACAAAATCCAAAACTTTCCAATTTTTTGGAAATCTGGACTAGAAGACTTCCTCCATCTTTCGAGGGTTGGAACAGCTCTCTACCTCAATCGTCTGGCGAGATGTGGTGGTGCGAAGTAATGCAAAGAATGGCTCATGCGAGATTTCACAGCATGGGTATATAATACACCCGCTCCGAACATGATAAGAACAAGCCAAATACACAAGCTGAAACATCATTTAGAAATAAAATCTGCTACACATACAAGCGCAAACCTTGGAGCTTACCATACTGTTTTGTCCATAAAAGTATCATTTGATATTTTTGCTCCATGATATTGCTGGAATGGTCATACTCTATATCATCAATGGAAGCTTCAGAAAGACCCAATTCTGTCCTCGCAAATGATTTCCAATTTTTATTACGAACTTGATCAATCACATAATAGTACACTCTTGCATTAGACGTTGTGCCATCTAAAATATCATGAGACAAACAGTGGAACAAACAAATTCTACAGCTAACCTTGAAAATCAATGCATTTACTTATTACTAGCATATTGAGATTTGAATCTCTGTCACTTGAGCATAGGGGAGATTAGGGACCTATGGCCATGCAGGACCTTTGGACCATGGTGTTTTTCTCATAAATGACATATGGTAACGCTTCGTAAATCATGCGTAAAAATGCTTAGCAGACGTCTCATCTTGTCATGTGTAACGCAGAGGACCTTGGTCCAGTCATTAAGCAGTTATAGTCGAAAATGCATTTTTATGGAGTGAAAGTAAATTTTCAAGGGTCTGACCTTTTCGTGATGTTCGATGATAGAAAGCAGATTTTTGTCAGTTGTTTGGTTTGCAAATAGAAGGGACATTTATGTCTGGAATGACAGCACAGGTTTTTTAAATTAAGTCAGTACCAATGTTTCAGCAGCAGCATAAAAATGGCCGGATGAAGGACCTTTGGACCACTTTGCATAAAGGGCCTTTGGACCATGACCAAAGGTCCTTTGTATGATTGCCCATTTTATAATATTGTAAAAAGGTTCCATAATAATCCATTCCTTACGTTTTCTTCTTTGTCTCATGCGCTTTGCAGAAGCAGACCAGGTGCAAAGCACTCTCATTAATATGGTCACATTAGAAAAATGTGAGAACGTTAGCGGAAGGTTAAATGAAACCACTTTGAGAAAAGCCGTTTAAGAGGTGTTTAAATATATTAATAGCATTCGTGAGGCTGATCTTGATTACAGTATTCCACAGACAACTCCATGGAGATATATACGTGACACTAAAAAACAGAAACCTTGGATCTGAATGTATCCAGAAAAGATATGGCGACAAAGCAGATAGGTGTGACGTCTGTGGTGTGTGGCTAATGGATAAGCTAATTTTTCAACGGTGAAATATAATTGGGCCATTCCGTGTCAATTCTCAGGAAGTTGCCAGGTCACCCTCTCCAATTTTCCTGAAATTTTACTCAAATTGTCATTATCCCAGATGATGAACATCTGCAAAACGTGAATGAAATCTGTCAAGAAATGGCATGATTATAAAGCTTTTTAGTTGGGGGTGTTTAGCCGAGGGGGAGCAAATTGTTCATATTTGGCCATGTTTAAAGCCTTATTACCGCCAAACTACATGAGTGAACAACCCCAATATTTTAGGGATGCTAGTAACTTTGCCAAATATTGAAAAAATGACGTTATTTACATTGTGACTTTCAAAGGTCAAGGGTCACGGACACCCAAAGTTGACTGTTTCTAGATCTCACTACAAATTTTCGAAAAATTTCAAACCTCGCCACGGTTTTATTTATTGATATTTTCCGCTCATATTTAGAAGAATTGTTGCTAATAAAATTATCTCTGACCTTAGAAAATTTTATTGCAAAATATCAAAAGGTTTGCGAGATATCTTGAGCAAACTGGCACGAAATGAAAAAACTAGAAATGTGGGGTACATTTGTCGCCTCGGTTACCCATGACCGCAGTGAAAATTTGCGTTGAAAAAATTTTCACATATTCATTATGGTATGGCAAGTTTACCATACAAAATTCATGCATGGTTCTCAATGTTTTCATAGAGAAAAAATTTGACAAATTTGTGCAAAAACTACAAATTTTGTGTAATACAGAGGTCTTAATATTCACTATTTTTCATTATACCATTGTTATTAAAGCTAGCATTGTTACTTCACAAATTCATTATTAAATTCTGGAATTCTATTGTGTCTTGTGCAAAATCAATTGCTTGTTTAAGTGGAAATAAACTGAAAAATTTTGTTTCATTTTACTCAACACTTTGACAGCCGGTCTACGAATATATCGTACCTGGATTTCAGTCTAAACAAATAAGTGTTATGAAGAAAACTTGCATTTCCACTGCATATCATGTTCTTTATTGCAGAAATGCAAACTATCATTTTTTATGGCAATTGAGAAAAAGTTTCATTTCTCATTGTAAATAAACAAAATTTTTGTCCTCTGTAATTATTGTCATGAAATTCACTGATAAAACAACGTGATCCAAAGGTCCCCTAGCCATGGGCCATTGGTCCCTTAGGGTAGGGACCTTTGGGCCACTTTTTCAACAATTTTAAAAGTGCAATCATTCAGACATTATAATATATTTGGTTCTTTGTTGGTACTGAAATAATGGGGACTCTGCACTTTTCGGAAACCAACTTTGAGCCACTTGCGGCAAGCAGCAGGGATTTTATCGAACAAAAGGTAAATTTTGGCCCAAAGGTCCCTAATCTACCCTACAAAGTATTGCTGCTGAATAGTAGCGAAACTTGGCATGAAACTGAATAAAATAACTCAAAAAAGTTGTAGAACATCAACAAATCTTAATTCTGTGACAACTAAAGCAAATTGATATTATCAAACACTACTTTCTCCATTCCTCAAGCAACAATGACCGGAAGTTACAATCTCTGCTAATTGTTGAACAATACAACAAAACAAATGAAATGCAAATACTGTCGTCTAATTCTTCAAGCACACAAAAACCATCGTATTATATATATTCATCCTTGTCCAAATTAATTACCATCATTGCTGGAAACTAGATGCCATAATATTTCAATGCATTTATTTTCAACCCTACTCGTCTTTTGTAAAACATGAATTTTATTCATTTTCATTATAGAAGCATTGCGGTGGAAACAAGTATACTATTCACTGTAAGTCACATTACAGCCATACATTTTTTATGCAGCTGCAACATGATACTGTTGGGGAGGAAGACAGATACCTTCACGTGGCCATCACCATTGTGGCATTTGTTGCAATGTTTACTAAATTTGTCGTTTCGAGAGCAACCACTGCTATCCGTGCTGAATGTGTTCAGTGGGGGATAGGTCAGAATACGCCCTTCTCAGGGCGCGGCAGCATTCTGCTGCCGAAGATGACCCACGACCCAGAGGGGCTCACTGCAAACAAGATCTCGGTTATTGAGCAGGTAGCCTATAAGAACAATGCTTTCATCATCGTCTTACGGGAAACCCACCGCACAACTGCAGATAAGCTAGTGACTCCCAACCTCTCCCTAGCTGGGTCAGTCCTGAGCAGGAAGCACGGCCTTGCCACGTTTGTCAATGGGCGGTTGCAATGGTCGTTTGTCGATCAGTCTCCAGAACAATCAGAGACTGAATGTTTGTACGTAGACGTTGCAGGATATAAGATCATTAACGTCTACAAACCTACACGCTCGCGATTCACATCAACAGCCACCCCTACGTTCTCACACCCCAGCCTGTATGTTGGTGACTTCAACTGCCACGTGTCAACTGGGGTTACAACAAAACATCTCCTGACGGTGAGAACTTGAACTCTTGGGCAACATCCAACAACCTTGGACTGCTGTATGACCCAAAGGAAAAGGCCAGTTTCTCTTCTCACCGATGGAACGTCGGCACCAATCTGGACTTGGCCTTCGCGAGTTTCAGCCAGAACAGCCAACTGCCGGACACACGTGTTCTAGGAAAGTTCCCGCGGTCACAACATCGGCCCTCCCTCATAACGCCACCAAGACTCAAGGTTCCTGCCCACAGCGGTCCGGTGAAGCGTTGGAACTTTCGTAGGGCTGAGTGGAAGCGCTTTTGGCTTCTCACAGGTGAATCCGTCGAGAGATTGCCACCTCCGGACGCATCAAATATTGAGAGGCCATACCAGAATTTTTGCGAGTGCCTGCTATTCGTGACCAAAAAATGTATCCCACGTGGTCGTCACAAGAACTATGTGCCATGCTGTGACAAAGAGTGCGAGACCCTCTATCGCTCCTTCATCCGAGCCCAAGTGGGGACTGACACTGACAAACCCGTTTCGTCCTTACTTTCTCGGCTAGAACAGAAAAAGCAGGAGCAATGGGAGAAAGTAGTCAATTCCATCGACTTCTCGCACTTTAACCGCAAGGCGTGGAGCAACATCAACAAACTCAGTGGCATGTCAGGACGCTCCTCTCGCCTGTGCCCCGTCTCGGCAAATTCCATCGCCTCGCAACTCATGAAGAACAAGGCACACAGGACCGTGCTTCCATACAAAACCAAATAGATGTCTAATAATTCGCTTTGTGGATAAAGTTTTGGGAAGGACACATTGTCAACTCTTCTTTAATGCAAATTTAGATATCAAAGTAAAACAATAAGAACTGACATAAAAACGAAATTTACCGTGAAAATAGGGGTGCTGCAGTTTCGCAGTCCCTATATACGAGCCGCCACTCTTATGGACTAGTATTCAACTTAAAATTTGAAAGTTCGTTACAAACCACTCGAAAAATGTTGAAAAGTACAAACCATGGACCCATGGTTCTGAAACTGTGCGTCATTTCAATTTTCCAAGGGTGTTACACAAACGTGGTCAGTGCAGTTTTATAACTTTACCCCAAATGACAGTTATTGTTCAAATGCAATCATGTTGATAATAGATAACCTATTTACTGTCTCATGATTACGTAACTTTAGTTATTAGTTGGTAATAAACGCACAACATAATTTTAATTTGCTTTGACATCAGAGCAATGAAGGCTGCAGCAATCAGTTAAAAAATGGATGTAAATAGGAAGCTAATGTTGCAACTTCAGCGTAAATCCTCGATTGAACATGACTGCCTAACGACAGATCAGATTTTGTGTTCGCATTTATCTTGCACAACGGAGAGGCAAAACCTCAGTGTGTTATTTGCAGCTAGGTATTGGCCACTGAAAGCATGCTACCAAATAAGCTTAAACGTCATTTAACATCATCGTGCATCCGTATTTGTGAATAGCCCAGGGAGTTTCATCTCTCGGAAAGTAAATGGTCTAAAGAGGCAAGTGTCCACCATTCCACAATTCACGGAACTCCCAAGAAAGGCTTTATTAGCATCCTGTCAAGTTGCGCGTGCGCAATTTCTGTGCACGGAGTTGTTAAGTCTCAAAAACCCCACACCACTGCTGAGAAACTACTGCTGCCTGCTGCAATCGATCTTGCAAGCGCGATGATAGGAGCTGCCCAACAGTTAAACTTAGTACCGCTATCAAATGATACCATGTGTCGCAGGATTGGTGACATGGCGGAAGCGCGGGGTTTTTCGATCACTGACCGAATTTTTATTGAAAAGGCCGAAAAAAGTTAAGCTAATTCGGTCGTGCCTTTTTCAGTCATGAAAACAACATCCGAAAAAGAAAAAATGACCAACCTTTTAAGATATTTCGGACAAATGGCCGAAATGTCTCAGCGAAAAGAGAAACCCAGGGGGAAAGACATCCACGACCAATTGATTGATCAAATAAAGCATCGAGAATTTAGTCTGCAGTTAGATGAGGCAACAGGTGGCAGCCAAGATGCACACCTGATTTGTTATGTTCGGTTGTTAACTTCACTAAACAAATATTAGAAGAGCTGCAAATTTGCAAACTCATTGAACTTGAATGCAGCGAAATTGGTTTTCATTACAATTGACAATTTCATTTCAACAAACAACGTCAATTGAAGAAAAGGTATCAGCACATGGGGGTCGGAATGGGAGAGAAAGGCTCCCCCTGGATTTTGAAAATTTCAACAAAAAAAGGTTGTTTTCTTAAGTTTCGAGTGAGAAAAAACAAATGTC
>Ga0210059_1014443_pt1 | contig 11668 bp, 5 predicted proteins | sample Ectturendosymbi2_FD_188042 | JGI IMG/M metagenome (GOLD analysis project Ga0210059, IMG submission 188042) | Ecteinascidia turbinata endosymbiont from Florida, USA - Sample 2 (SPAdes) (version 2) | ecosystem: Host-associated > Tunicates > Ascidians > Unclassified | place: Key West, Florida... | reverse complement strand
CCCAGTCTTTCAAACCCAAACGGACAGACATTACCGGACCATACTTTTTGCTCCACTTTCTCATAGTTTTTGCTGGAATTTTTCCGATCCATGGAATAACCCCCAATATGGGAACACCTCTTGGACCAGGAGGAGCTTTATTTCCACGACGATACCAAATATAGACTAGGAGAAATGTTACAAAACCCACCAGCAGTGTTCCAAAATTAAGCCCTGCACCGGGGATTGCTTCAAAACCAATCATATTGCAAGCAACCATTTGAACAATTTGCTTTTCCTGAAATGTCTAGAACAATAGGCCAACGATTAAAAAAATTTATTTTTAAGACATATCTTAAAATCTACCGATTTTTACAAATCAAGCGAGTGGACAACACTAATAATAAATGAAATCAATTTCCGCTTGACAGTGGTAAAATGTATTAAATTGACACATAAGTTGTACGAGCGGTTTGCATCAGCAGTTAGAAAAAAACAAACAAAACCGCTAGTTGAAGTCAGATTAGTGGTCATATAGAATGTACACTGAAAAGTTCACTTGTGGCGTAATACTACTGTACTACTGTGGTAAGCGTAAATTGCCAGCAATTCTTTAAAAAATCAGTTTTCCGAAATGCAAAAATATGCAACCATTTTATTGACTGTTTTTGGGGATGTAGTAAACGCAAATGTAGATAAACTAACGTCAAGCGTCATATCCGTGCTTTTGTCATTGACTCACATAGGAACTACCGGTACATAGAAATTCTGACTCTGAATTTGTAACTCCATAAAAAGATTGCACGCCAAGCGGAATTGCAGCTATGATTGTCTGAAGGTAGTGCCTCATGTGCGTGTGTTGCTGCTGTAACCACATATATACCAAATTTGCGCAAGAAAGCAACATCTTTCTAATTAATAACGACATGGTATGCTGCATCTTTTGCTTGACGTTGCAGGAGGGATCACTGGTTTTTCGAAAATTCCAGAGCAAACTAGCCTGCGCTACACCAAGTGTAGGACGCAGTGGCGGAGCACTTGCTACTGGTGTTCCCATCACGCTATGACCAGGAGCGGATCCAGGGGTGGGGGAGATTAAGGTGATCGCCCCCCCCTAAAACCTACTAAAGTAACTTTATCCACCATGATTTTGTATAATTCAGAAACCAGCATTCGCCATATGAGGTCATTCTGTCGTCTTTTGTTTTGTCACAGCAGTGTTGCAGTTCACCCGTAATAAGACTATACTGCCAAACATTACTGAAATCGTCCCCTAACCGTAGTGGCTGGATCCGCCCTGGCTACGATTCTGTTTTCTACGTATATGTTCATGTTGGTGTCTGCATCGTATAGTCTAGTTGCTATTGTCTTCACATTTTTCTCATGCAAATACCTGCTCCATTTCACTGCAACACATCCGCGCCATCTTGAATTTACTGCCATTGTGTGGTGGATTATGCAACTGCACGAATCAGAGCCTTGTTCAAGCAAAATATTTACCCTTATTGATGATCAATGAGAATTTACTAACCAAGTTAGGAGTAACAAAAAAAAAAGCCCTAGTTATTGGCAAACAAGTTCAGGTTACCATTTATTTTAGGTTAGTGACGTTACGGGATGACGTTGCTTGCTTCTATTGTGACGGGTGTCACAATAGAGGAATTTATTGTAGTTTGTTAAAGTTTTGTGCCTAAAAAGTGTTGCAATTGCATCGCAGGCTGGGAGATGTTGTTTACAACGCTGTGAACGTTTGCCAACCAAAATTCGTGACAGGAAAACGTTGCGCTTGATGAAAAGCTTGTGACGTAAGATTTTCCGGCAAGCGATACCCGCACCGCAGCTTTGCAAGTTTTAAAAACGCTTGTTGCGTAAATCACGTTCTCTTCTAATAACGCTCGTTTCGAATAAGGAGCTCTCTGCAGAAAGTCTGCCTTCGAATCGTCGTACCTTTTGTTCTGGTATCAATTTAATTTTTAAGGGTGAAGTGATCAAAACAGGCAGTTCTGATTGGTGGTAATATTTCGGGAGGCCTATTGGCCGTGCACCGTTGACAATAAAACACGATGCAAAAATAGAAAGCTTCTTTAGAATGAAGTCAACAGCAAAGCAGGAAAACAAATTTAACTTTAAAAGGAACAGTTACATCCCCAAAATGTGTGTGGACCCATTGCCCCGTGGGTCCACAACACTTCCCCGTGACGTCCGGGCTTCTGCAAAAAGATTGTTGTATGGCTCTCATAACTTGAAGTTCTTTTACAGATCCAGATACACTACATACATGTACTTACACTACCTTTTTTAGCTGAAACTGAACTCTATCTTCCAACATGCTTTGCTAGAGCAGCAGATCAACATCAACACTGTACCAGAAAAATTCAGTTTGCGCGCAATCGCTACGAACACCAACTTGCCTGAAACCAAGACCTCCTAGCAAACACGCAAACACTAGGAGGCCCTGCTGAAATGCAGTCATCGCGTTCCAGATCCTTGCGCGAAACCGCGAACACACATGCCGCGAGTTAGCAGTGAATTGCACAAAGCAGATCTTGTACGGAGCACGCGCCTTGTCTGACAGAGTAACGATTGAAACAAGCAAGCCATCTTGCGAAGAAAAAGCAAAAAGAAAGTTTTACTAGAAAACTCGAAATTGCATTACACCCCTTGTGATAACAAAAGGTTAAATGTAAAAATGTAAAGGCTAAAGGTAAATATACAGTACTATTCTAAGAGCCGCATGCAACCCCCAAGCATCTTTTGTACGGCTCTTAGCACTCTTTCAGTAACACCTCTAATGTTGTGTAACAGACTTCGTTGGTACAATAAAACAAAACGTGTAAATTGACTTTTGGTAAAAATTTTTGGTGCGGCTCTCTAACAAAATCGTAGGTCTGGATTTTGCTCCCTTCAGCGAAATGGTTGAGAACTACTACTGTTGTAGAATTGTAATCCACAGCTTTTATTGCTGCGTAATCATACTGTTAGTACTATCAGGGAGTATTTGATTAAGATATGATACCATTGCATATTTGACCATGAAATTCGCGGTACGCCATTGTAAAGTAGGAATTTTTTATTAGAAACCATTAGGTTTACTAGCAAGGTTTACTGGAATACCGGCAAAGTTCACTAGGAAACATTACGTTTACAAGTAGTAACATAGCATGAAAGCTATATCTAATTGGTAACGAACTAGCCTTGCTTTGCATAGCAGTAAATTCATTATCAAAAAATATAAAAAAGCAATGTAAACAAATTTGGATTTTTGTAAAGTTTTCATCTGTGAAAAAAATTGTTTTCGGAAGGGTCACCAGTCTACATTTTACCCTAAGCCTTGCGGGTTAAATTGTGCTTTACTTCGCGATTTATCACTGCTGATTATGAGTGCAAAAGATAAGAAATCAGATGTTTTCAGCTATTTTAAAAAGTCAAAAATGGATTTCTTGCTAGAAGTCATACTATTTTTTTAAACAAAGTGCATCGTTGCATTTGTGGTAATGCGAATGTGTGCATGTTTGAAAGAACACATGAGAGAGGTAATCGACTATGTATTTTGCCCTCTTTGTATGGTTTGCCAGGGCAGCGCTATTACCTGGAATCGACAAGACTGCAACAGCCAAAGTATGCAACGACTGCAAAACACTTGGTCAATTGGGACTGGTCTGTGTTTAAATGCTCAGACACAAATGTAGTTTTCCAAACAGCCATTTTCTTGATTCTGGTCGTAAGAAATAACAAAACGTCCTCAGGCATTGACGGAAAACCAACGACTGCCTTTCCTGAAATTGTTTATATTACCGTTATCTTGAGTTACGTTTCTGTTAGCACCTGTTCTCTGAATCGTCTGAACATGTGATTGTTGTTTTTTTTCGCTGATTTCTTCATGGTCAGAGCGCTTCTTAAAAAAACTACCAGATTTAAATTACTCGAAAATGTATGGTATGATATCTTAGTTGTGTACCTGATTTAATTCATTTTCTATTCAACTTGAGGCACACCACGACAATTGAAATATTAATAATATCAATGTGTGAAAACGAACAGGAGCCAGAGCCATGAAAAAATAGAGCTCCGGAGCCGGAGCAATGTTCATGAAAGGAAGGATTCCGGAGCCGGAGCTGTGTCATTTTTACGACGGCTCCGCAGCCCTGTTTGCAAGTGTTGGACTGGCCGCGACCAATGCTTGTTGAACTTCTGTGCTATTGCTGCAAAGTTCAATGTTGTACCAAACCATTTCATGCACGCATCCCATCAATCCTCGATTAGAAGGACAAACGCGACACGCGAAATTGTCCGTTGTAGTGCGAGAGTTGGTTTCTTTGATTCTCGTGGGAAATCCCCTCATTCCCGTCGCGCTTGATGCTTGCTCAAGCAACGACGCGTTCGCTCTTGCGCAAGGTTGACAGGTATGGTATGGTGGCAAATTTGGCAGCTATTACCTAATTGGTGGCAAATTTGGCCACTATTGCCAAAGGTAACTATTGTTGCCACCATGCTTTGGCAACTATTGCCAAAGGTATGGTGGCAAATTTGGCAACTATTGCCAAAAACATAAGCGTATGGGAAGGCATTTTACTGGGGGCGCGGAAAAAATTTGCCCTGAAAATAACAACTTGCCCTGAAAACAACTTTTTTAGTTTAATGTGAACGGAGCCTGAAACCTCTTATAAATCTGTTTTATACAGTTTAATTCGTTTATAACGGCTTCGTCTGTAACGACAATTCGCCTACAACGTTACATTTTATTCGGTACCAATAGCATCTTTCACATGCATTTAAATTCGCTTATAACGTCAGAACGTAACTCTCTTCCAACATGTTTTTCTTTTAAATGACTTTCTTTGTTGTCAGAACTGAGTTGCTTTTGACATACTTCACATCTGACACCATGAGGGAATGGTCGTTTTCTCGATCCTAGACTTGTCATGGTAATAATTACGAATAGCCTATCACAGATCTGGAAAGAAACAATGAACGTTTTCAACATTTCTGTAATAGACATTTACATGCATGTTTCAGACTGCTACTTTTCCCGCAGCATCGATTCCTGCGAATTAACTGAAAACACCATCATTGACAGACGAAAAAATTTTGGTTAATATCTGAACAAATTCAGATTGTCCGAATGGGGCCTGAAACCTCTGCCAAATCTGTTTTAAGTTGCTTTGCTTGTTGATTGTTTGGACATAGAATTGGTAGCCTATAAAACACTTTCCAAGGACTTTATACAAGTATTGTCATTTGTAACACTGGTCCATATTACGCAAACAGCAAACCAGGATTGGTCCAAATTACACACTGCATTCACAAAACAACTTCAAAATTTCCCTGTTTTAGCCAGTCTTCCAAAATTTGATGTTAAGATCATTGCTGCAAAAGATAACAGAAGAGTTCCAAAAAATCACGACAAACGTGGCATTGAAAAAAACGAGGGCTTGGTCTAGATCAGCTATGTCCAACCCGCTGGCGGCATGCGGCCCAGTCAAAGGTTTTGTGCGGCCCAGTTTAGGCTTTAGCTGCAGTGAAAATATCCTGCATACTGACAACCAGTTTTTATTTTGATAATCTTGAATTCGACATTTTTTATGCAGGTAGTCCTCAGTGCCAATTTAAAACGTCTGTACCCCTGCAGTTGGATTGGAACGAATTCAATATATTAGCTTAACCTAAATCTAGTTTGCTAAGATCAAAGTGAGCCATTCATTGTGCGGCCCTCACTAATATGTCAATCATTATGCGGCCCTGGTTAAGATAGCGGCATAGTTTTTGGCTCAGTAAGCCATTTGGGTTGGACATAGCTGGTCTAGATCAAAATCACTATAACCACTCACGACTTTGGTCCAGATGATACACTACACTAGCCCAAATTACACAGATCACCCCAAATAAAATATATACTGAATACACTGTATTGAAAATATCTTTACTGTTCAGGATTTTTGAGCAACTTGCGCTTGCCCTGAAAAACAGAGTTTCCCCTGACCATTTTCACTGTATTGAATACATTTCTTACCATTTAGGATTTTTAAGCAACTTTGCGCTTTTAGCCACATAATGACAGAGCTCTGAGCTTTGTTTGTGACATCCGTTGACTCGTCTACTTCTGCAGAAACAGATGGGGCTGCACTTGCTTCCTTCATACTCATATCATATCTAATCACATCACCTACTGCTTCATTTAAATCGTTCTGAATTATGTTTGAGAAGCCGGAAAACACAGTAGATGTCTCCAAATGTGTAGCTAATCTTTCATATGTAAAAGCTCCACATAGTTGCCACGATTAGGAGAGGTCGAACTCTCATCGTTATCACGAAATGCTAATTGCTGTTTGGCTGGGAAGCAATTTACATTAATGAGGCCTTTCAAAATCTCTCGTCTTTCCTTTACCTTAGTATAGTGAACGCTGATATTTAGTCTCCGCTGTTTGTTCAAAGCCCAAGTCTATCCTTGCGCTTCCAAACAGGTTTAAAACAATCTGGTATTGAATGGGATTTGTTGACCTTGCATGTCTGTTGAGGCTTCTTGGTAGATTTTTCATGTCAAAAAATCCTGCTGTAGTCCGCACATTTTCCTAGCAAGTTTCCCAAACATTGCTTGTCGCCTCCGCGGTCACGCCAGTGATGCCATATCAGTTCGATAGAACTGCTTAACTATGTCGTAACAATGAAACGTTTTCATTGAGGATGAGATATGGGCTGCTTCTGCCTCCTTTCGCGGTCTATCACCATAGCAGCATGTCTGACCAGCTCCTGATGTGGCATATAACGCTGCATATTAGGGTATCATATACACAATGTAAAGTAAGTGCCAGAGTATGGAATGCGAGAGCATATGGTTGAAGGAGTGAATATATTAAAAGTGTATACCAACATTATTACAGTGTAGCTGACATGAAGTTTACAGAGCTGACACAAAGGCACGGCAAGCGCTCACTCACCAACACCGTTTATGACAAACTGCTCAATGCGAAAGCGACCCGGTGAATCTGGTGGTGGATTTGTTAAATCAAATTCATTTCACTCATTAGTTGTCGTTCTCACAAAATTTAATAAACACCATCAGCAAACTAATCAATTACTGAGAACATGCCCATGGTTTAACACGAAACTAACAATAGAGAAACGAGAGGTTTATCATATTCACGGAAAATTTGGGCAGTACTTCGTTATGACATTTAAGTCAAGGGGCAGTTTGGCAGCATACTGCTGCTTGTTTAACCAAAATCTGGCTGGTTTATTTATGTTTTATAGGAAACCTTCTCATCTAGCCACAGGACTGGAGGGGAAAATCTACAGAGAGTTTCTTACTAACCACAGGATCAACGTAATGCTACTGCATGAAAATGCAAGGGTATATTTCACCTTTACCACACATTTTCATTCGTCAAAACAGGCGAAGTTGACACTCAGAAAGCTCCACGTTAGAACTTTCTCGGTGGCGTATCTCGCGTAGCTTGCTTAGTTCATTCGTGCAAATGACAAAACCTCCACGTTGGCAGTTTTTGCCAGTCACGTTCCATTTGGGAAAGTCCCTATAATGTGATTTGCAATCAAAACGGCTCTGGCAAACCTGAAGTTATAAGACATATGATACTAGAACAAACCGCAATTACTTTTGCAATGAAGTACTCTTGCATAGGTAAAATACTGTAAACTTGTATGAATGCATGTTGAACAAGTGTACAAGAAACAAAAACAAATTAAAAATGGAAAAAGCAATTTAGAACAGCAAGCCCAGAATTTGCGTTGATATTCATTTGGTAATGATTCATACAAGTGTACAGTATTTTACCTATTTTTTTGAGTAAATGTATTTGCGCCATCAAACGTATACTCTCTACTACCGCGATGTATGTATCCTCGTCTTCCTTCATGTATTTGCGTATTTCATGTTACTGCGATGCATGCTTAAATTCAAGCGACTTGCGTGTGGGAGTGACGACGTTACTCAATACAATACAATTCAATTCGAGGCCCGATCAGTAGTCTTCAACGGGGGCGAAATCCCCACCCACAGGCCATTATATGCGTTATTAGGCGATTTTGTGACTTAGCAGATTTGGGGTCAAGTTCAGTTTCCAGAGGGATTTCTGCATGATAAAATGTACTAAAATTTTGAATTAATCCCCAAAAATAATAACAAGATTTGCTACTTTCGAACAAAATGATTTGATGCACATCGACTCCATGGTTCGTAAGAAAGGCTATAAACTACGATATCGGACTGGTGACGTAACAATCAAACTAACATCCTCCTGTGTAACGCTTCACTGCATTAACTATCCAAGGCCACAAAGCGTCGATGGTTGCAAGTCAACCAATGCGGTTCAGACGAATATTATGATTTTGCAGATGTTTTGTTGAGTGTAATGTTTGAAACACGATAAGAGTAGATAAATTATTACTCTGCTAGTTTGGCTAACCCAGTCGTTGCAGGAACTGTGTCAAAATATGGTCATCAAGCAAAAACATTTGCTAGGCTGTATACATCAGCGAGCGCAGGATATTGGAATTTTCATGAACTAGTTCGTATTCAAGTTACTACGATCAATCTGTGAGATAAGCAAGGAATTTATGGCAAATTTTTTAATAGAAAATCGATTTACCGTAAAACTACGGATCATGGGCGTCGGAAGGATTTTTTCCAGGGCGGGGGGCAGTAGGGGATTTTCCCAAAATTTTTTCCAGGGGGGGCCAAAAGTGGTAAAATTTGGTTTTTACCCCTCGAAATTGAAAAATCAACCTTTTTTTGCTAATAATTTCTGCCCCCCTTTCCGACGCCCATGCTGCGGATGCTCAGTCGTGAAATCTTATTCAAATAGAATCTATGCGCTATGGCAGCGATTTTGTGACTTCTATTAACTTAGTAGAAAACCGAAACCGTGTCTCAAATTTTCACAACGGTCTCTAAAATTACAGTAAGGCTTGCTTTTCGAACACCACCAAAATACACGAAAATCTTGCTTCACACCGATATCAGTATAGATATGAGGCGTCTTCCCACCTGGGAAACAGATTCCAATTGTCGCTCTTTGCAAGATGGCTTGGCCGAACCACAAAACGCCGACTCAGGTCTTCCAACCCATTTTATTTTTCACGGTAGCCTGTTTGCATGACAGGTCGTTAAAAGGAACAAAAACACAAGAAAACTCTCTTATCGCATGTTTTGATTCGCTTCCTTGCTTGCTATATGACCTCTCTGCGCGACGAGACACTCGAGGTCTTTACCTGAAAGTTTCGCAAAACGCCTTTAGCTATTCGTGAGAGACGCGCTCAAACACCAAAACGCACTGTAGATGCAGTAAGTCGCATGCCCAACCGCAGGCCCATGCTACGAGCCTGCAGCTGCTACAGATAAAAATAGTCGCGGTCTCTCAAAATGTCTTAGCGGTCACCAAGGTCAAATCTAAAAAACGGACTCTGCATGTTAATGACGTTTGTTAGGCCATGGTGCAAGTCCTATAATTCGGGACAGATTAATGTCAATTTACTTGAAATGCTCTATAGTCTGCTGCTAAGGCTCAATACTGAAATCATGAGACCTTGATAAGACGGCAGCCATTAGAGTGTTTCAACCAGATTTGTGTGATAAACATAAAACACAATAAAACAAGTTACCTGCAGCTGGAAATGCTGCGAAAGCAGAAAACAGAATTTATGTACTTTACTCCATGTTTTGTAACAGATTAAAGCAGGTCTACAGAGAAACGGAACGCATCCAACAAATGGTAAACCTCGTAGAAATGGTGGGGGGAAATTGTTTGGCCTAAGATACTATCCGCACATCAACAATGGAAAAATGCACAAAACACAGCTTATGGTAATGTACACCAACTAAAAATCTTATCCACCATATCCATTTTAATAGTACAGTAATTTGTTTAATCCCTTTAATTTGATATTAATTTTATTATCATTAATTTTAATTCATTCAATCATTCTAATAGTAATAAATTTTAATGGTAATCATTTTAATAATAAGCTAGAATAGCCGTTTTAGATTGATATTGTTCAACAAAGGTTCATGGCAGGTTGAGTATTTGAGTGTTAGGTCATGGAAATCAATTCCACAACATAAAGTAGGAACTTTTGATTTCTGTTGTTGGATTCGTTTGATCAGGTTCCTCAAGCTTTATTGAACTGGCTGCAAAACCACAGTAGTTCTCAAACACAGTCACAGTATATGTCCACCGCTTGCTCCCGCCGAGGTAGAGAGGGCGAAAGCGTAATGACGTCACAGGCGACTTATGTTCACACAGGTTCGCACATTATGGCATCATATGCATATGCAATCCTCAACGTCACTTTTTCTTCGAGAACTAGCTACGATCTTAAATTAAAACTTTTCAGTGAAGCAGAGTTAACACTAAATCAGGCAGTACAGAAAAGGCACAGCAATACAAAGTGATTCGGCAACAAGAGGTTTGCTACACACAATAGCCACACAACCATACTGGGGTCAGGGCGGATCCAGGTGGGAGCGATTGGGGCGATCGCCCCCACTAGACTTACGAAAGTAACATTTTTCACCATGATTTTGTACAATTCAGAAAGACACTTGGCTGCCAACAGAGACTTGGCTGCCAAATATTACTGAAATCGCTCCCCCTAAACTTACGAGCTGGATCCGCCCCTGACTGGGGTCTGGGGGTGGCTATCACGTCAGGGGCCGGAAGAATTACTGCTTGAAGGTGTAACATTTGAAGACAAATCTCCAAGCATGAACACTGCTACGCACTGGTAATGGATCACAAGCGACATCATAATGAAAATAAGGAAAAAACGGATCACATGTGTGTTCAGTTTCACTGCTAGACTTGGTTTGAGTGATACACACACGATTTCTTTTATTAAAAGAAAGTACGACCAGACATTTATTTAACAATATATGTACGAGGGCCAACACACTTCACAACAGTTCTTTCTCTTTTAGATGTTTAAAGTAAATACGCTGATTTACATTCCATTGCTCAGCGGTTTTGTGTCTTTATCATAGCACCCCATGGTTTGGCGTTGCCGCTAATTACGCTTATCAACATCAAATTCAGCACACGGTTTGCAAATCACAGGCAAGACAAAGCAAACATTTTGACCAAACCATTTTTCACGGGACTGCGATTCACATGCTGACGCGGGGTATTGCGCATTTCTAAGAACGCAAAATACTGGGCCGTGTGGTCACGATATGCACGTACATGTTTTTAACACTTTTCACAGTAGATTCAGCTTTACTATTTTCTGATTGGTGCCCAGGCGACGAAGTAATATGCACGATACTCCAAAACTTATTTACCAGCATCAGAATGTAAGCAACGGGGAATATCGTATCGGGCGAAATGGCGTTTCAAACAATGTATCACTTGTTTTGAAGACAAATTTTTTAGCACATCAGCCTCAATTAATTTTGAAAAAAAAAAACGACAGAGATGAGATACGATTTACCGTTGTATTCACAAAGGTCAACACCAACTTTTTCCCAAGGTTTTGTTCCTTCATCATGCTGGTACATTTGACTTGCAAAGACAGTCGTTTCATCAATTGAAGTTAAAACATTGCGCTCATCACTGTTAAGGTTAAGTTAAACCTTAACACGTTATCAGAACGGTCTCATAAAAGATCGCGAGTACATGAACCACTCCTTGAAGAATTATGGAAAAATGAACATGGATGAAGAAGATGAACAAAGTGACTG
>Ga0210059_1014441_pt1 | contig 11668 bp, 9 predicted proteins | sample Ectturendosymbi2_FD_188042 | JGI IMG/M metagenome (GOLD analysis project Ga0210059, IMG submission 188042) | Ecteinascidia turbinata endosymbiont from Florida, USA - Sample 2 (SPAdes) (version 2) | ecosystem: Host-associated > Tunicates > Ascidians > Unclassified | place: Key West, Florida... | reverse complement strand
GCTAATGCATCTGCCTCTTGGCTCATAGATGCTATGCTTTCTTTTAATAACTTTCTTTTAGATTCAACTGAACGGATTTTATCTTGTACAGCTTTCCTCTTTCTAGCTTTTTCACTTTCAGCAGTGAGTTTTCTTTGATCTTCTAAATGTAATTGATATCTTATCCTTGCTGCTCGAACATTTCATTTTAACCTGGAGGTTAATCGAATTTCACTGAAATGAACAGCACTGTTTTTCTCTGTGTCATACACAAAACGACTAGCAGTTAACGACTCCTCTTTCATGTTTTCCACCATAAGTCCATTGTTGATCAAGAAACCCCTCTCAAGAGCAGCTTGGCCATGAGATAGCGTAAATATAATTTGGAAACTTCCCAAAGCTTGGCATATAATTGCATTCTTCATGTAGTTCCAAAATTGATATTCAGAGATATGGTATTCGCCAATCAATAAATCTTTAATATATCAAGTGGATTTCCAATCAAACTACAAACTTAAAAATAAAATTGATGAATTCAGCTGATGATCAAACAAAGTACAATGCATAGTCTACAAATAAACTGCAAGAGGTTTGGGCAGAAAAGCCAAAAAGCAAAACATTACCAGTGTCTTTTGCTGATGGCATAGGTAAAGCAAAGGACTTAAATTGTAAGATTATCTTTTTGAAACATTGGAAAATTTAAAAAATTTTGTTCCTTTTTTATCTGTCCAAAATTTTTAATGATTTTTTTATTTTTCCATGACTTTCAAATTTTTATCAATGTTCCATGACTTTCCAAGAAAATTTATTTTTCTAGAATTTTCAATGATTTTCCATGACCTTGGGAACCCTGGATTAAACAGTCCCCTAGTTGCACCCCTGCATATGTTACATTACATGCTATTTCAAAAACATTCACTCTTGGCAGATTTCAAATGGCCCATATTAGTGTAAAGCATTTGTGAACGAATGCCAATGCAGTGTGCATAAATAATTACTTAGAAACATTTTTACTGAGTTATAACATTGTATCGTGTGGAGATTTGACAATTTTTTTGAGAGGAAGTAATTGCTTGAGCCATATGTTCCGCGCTGCTTCAAAAACATTCGCACTTGGCACATTATAAACGGCCTGTTAATGTAAAGCATTTGTGAAGCAGTAACCGATCGTGAAGAATAACACCCAATGTGGTGTGAACAAGCAATAATCAAGTGATCACGGCATGTGATCTTTTCACTTCCTGCCAACAATAAAGATCAATAGAGAAGAATTGAGATTGCTGCCAACTATCGCTAGCATTGCGCCCTTGCCGCTCGTACTTTACCATCGTGACAACACCAAGCACCTGAACGTGCATGCATAACTTTTTCGCAAATACTAACCCTATTTACAACCACATGATAAAAACTGTAGTTTTTTCCTCTAGTTTCATGCTTTATAAACTTGACATGCAGTTGCTACAAGGTAACCACAACATGTTCTGGGATATTCAGATTTTCTGCAACAACAATAGCAGAAATGTTAGTTCGTTTCAGCATACAAAAGCTGACAACTGTCGAATGCTCAGGCAACATGCAAATTAAATTTTGTGATTTTTGTGTGCAAGTAAAATGTTCTGTCACTTTTTTGTGCTCAGACAAAATTTTGCGTGTTTTTTTCATGCTACAAGGTGTGCATAAATTTTTTTTATGGTTCAGTTAGTGCAACGAAACTTTCTATGTAGGTTTCACGTATTGAAATGAAATTCAAACTTAAACTGTTGACTACAATTTTACTACCTAAACTACAATTTTTTACTTTCAAACTTGGCAGGATGCTTCGTAACAAGTATAGCAACTGTATGTGTAATTTTTACATTTTTCCCATTTTTGGATTGGCGCAGTGAACTTTCAAAGGCAAAGAACAACAAAACCATCCTTGTTTTAGGTTGGTTTTTACTCAAAACACCACCCCAAAGAAGGTACAAAAACTTTGATTTTGTTTGTCATAAACTACATAATGTGACTGACGTTGTTGTGCAGAATTTTTGTTTCTATTTTGTGTGGTTTTTCTCCAGAGACTTTTTGTAAGCTATTCATTAGTCATTAACAACCACACAACCATCAAAGAGTGGCTCCAAACAACTAAGCTCTTCCATGATCGATTCCCACCAAACAATGGCAGCTATTAGGGTCCCTTCTGCACTGCACTTACGGCAAAAGTGCATGACAACATTATAGAAAACCCTGAGCTAAATGAGCCACATCAACATCAAGCATTTTTCATCTTAAAAAATTGATTATTAATCCCCAAACTCATATATTTACTATGTAGTATCCCATGTTTCAAGTGCAAAGAGGAACTGGAAGCATTTGACACTACTATAAAAACTAACATGGAAATAATATGCGATGCGTCTTTTGCAAAAGAAAGCTGGTCACAAGCATCCCTACTAATCCAGCATGGAGGCCTTGGCCTCCGTTCCACTTCAGACCTGTCTCTGCCATCTTTCCTGTCATCTCATGCCTGCAAGGGCCTCGTTAACCATCTACTTCCCTCTTAACTAGGAACCACATCATGGGGAAGTAAAGGACACAAATGACGCTTGGTCCCAGCACCATGATTATTCACCCCAACCAAAGGAAATGTAATCAGTAGGGCAAGTTTTTGTTGCAGGAAAAAAGTGAGAAAGTTGCATTTAAGCGCAGTGAGTAGCATTTATGCGCAGATTTGACTGCGAAAGACTTGACACAACCTATTTTCGTTTGCGCGGAAGGTAAGATTTTCCGCACTTCCACCTCTAATTGAGTTCGGGCACTGTCGTCTGGGGTTGTAAAACTTCTAGCCTGGAAACCAACTGTTTGGCTGGGGTTGTAAAACTTCTAGCCTGCAAACCAAACTTTCTAGCCTGCAAACTTGGCTGGGGTTGTAAAACTTCCAGCCTGCAAACCAATTGTTTCGTCATAGATGACATTGAGACGCAGTTAATCCGTCATATAGCCCTGCCAGTTTTATATTCTCTCAAAGTTTCATGCAATCAAAGAGAATAGAACTAAACTGAAATAGTTTTGTAGTATTTTTTTAAAATTACACTGTTACATTTTGCAATACTTGATAAAAATTGCAGTAAAAATTGGCACGTAAAAATCGAAAAGTTGCAAAAAGTTGCAATATAAAATTTCTGGAAACAGCTCAAAACACTGAACTGCGTATTTAAGAAGTTATATTTTGAGTATTTAAGAAGCTGTTGGAAGCTGTAAAAAAAAGTTGCAATAACTTAACCTAGTAATCAGCCTGGGATGATCTTGCCTGCAAGAGATTCACTAAATTCCCTGCTCAACACTAAGATTTCTTGGGTCAACTGTCAGCTGCTCGCTGCATAAGAGTCAGACTGTTGCCTAGTCAGAAGATTTCCCAATTTCTATTGGTGGAAACATGCTCAGTACTGATAAGCTCCATATTGCAAATGCCCTCCGAACTGGTGCCAAAACTTTTAAAAGCATAAAATGCCACTGTAGTAAAATTGTTGAAGTGGGGCCGCACGGGCTTTCCTGCATTAAAAACACAGGCCGCACCTCCAGACATTCAGCCATCAATTTAATTCTTAAAAGATCATAATGCCATGACAATCTCCCCTCTATCTTAGAACCCGTCGGCTTGACCAGGGTTGGGAGGAGGCTTGATGGATTGACCTTGGGCGTCTGGTACAGAGGTCTCAGCCTGGTATGAGATGCAACAAAGACAGCACCAGAGAGACATGCACTGCAGCAACGAAGGATGAAGCTGCAAAATTCCAAAAATACCATTATCTCCAAAGCAATTAATTACGACTTTCAACCAGATGCAATTCAAACCACTGGTGCGTACGTTCATTGCCCTTTTCCCGAGTGGCCTTGCAAACTAACTTGTTGATATGTCTGGTAACCCGAGGGAGCACCAGAACCTGTCCCTAGCTGTGTCAATCGCATAGCCTATGATGAGACTACCGTGTTTTGTGTTATGTTCCACAATCACATAGCTTGAAATTTTTGAGGTTTTAGAAAACGCTGCTGGCATAGTTCATTGATGGCATATTTCACTGATTCAGTCTTAGGCGTCCAATAGCCATTTTTCTGATTTCTTGACAATGCTTGCTTTGCCAAGAAATTTTTTAACAGTCTTGGTTTTAGCAAGTTTGTTTTAGAACATGATTAGCAAGTGACAATGTTCTTGCTAGTGCTGCCATAGGGTGTGACAAAACTGTAAATCGTTTCATTAAGGCAGTGGCTACAGAACCACCTGAGGATCTTATTATTTGAAACCTTATTTGACCACCACCTGTAAAGTGACAATAACGAATGACAGTGAAGTAGGCTTGGGAAAAACATACTAAATGTAAAAGGCAAACCCTAAAACCTGACCTTAGCGCCTAAACCTAAACTTTGGAAACTTTTGAAAAAGTAAAGAAAAACTGATCCCATTGAATGGAAAAGTGCAACCACTACTACCAAAACGAAAGTCATTACGGTGAGAGCCAAACCTAAAACCATTGGCACAGCAGACATAAACACATCTGCTACACTACCAGGACGGTGCCACTTGAGTGGCAAACTCAACATTTTATTCGAACCATGTCATGCGAGGCGGTTCAATAGTCCCTTCTTTCATTAAATCATAAAGTATTCTAAACTCCGAGTTATTAGAAGCCATCTTTGATGTTACACAGATAATACCAGAAATCAGGGATAGATTTAATAGACAAGGTCACATCTTCAAACTAGTATCGATCAGACATTGGCTAATCATAATCATCAATTGTAATCAATTACTGTTTTTTGACTAATCGTAATCGGCTGAACTAACTGAAAATGACATGTGATCATAAATCGATTACATTGCCAATTTAATCGTAATTGATGATTACTTTCGTGAGTAAACTTGGAAATCTTCCCCCCTACATCACTGTGCGATGAACGGCGGTTGTGGTGGCTGGGATTCCTCCTTTATCATAGATTGTTTTATTTATGTTTATGTTTCAGGGGAGGCCATTAGCTCACCTGTGTACATTAAATCCAGATAGTCTAGCGGCAAGCACAGCGTTTGTAGCAAATTCTCGCTTTGTTCCAGCTAGCCTTCTTGTTGGCCGCCAGAAGTAACATAGAGAGTCTAGTAGTGAAACATAGCAACAAAAATAAAAGCTTTTCGTAAAAACGAGTAGACACTTCGGTAGCAGAAGAGATAGCGGTACATCACAATGTCTTATTTGTGTATATTCAGAGTGAACCTATAAACATAGCTACTGGAATAGATTATGTCTATAATTCTATACAGTAATTTATTAACTTATTTTCAGAGGAGTAAGGTTATTTAACCCAAGTCGAAAGCAACTTTCCACAATGCTGATAAGTAGCATGTCAACAGAAATCATCTATAAATATTGGAATAAAACTCAAAAGAAACCAATGACACTTTGTTGACCATTGACTTTTGGTCCAATAGACAGATGTGCAGCTATACTGGCATCATTGTTCATTTTATTTCAAATGATAAGCTACAAATCTATGCTGCAGACGATCCAAAGGCATCACACAGCTGAAAACATAGTAAGCCGTAGTTTGAATAAAATAGTTAGAAATTACGAAATTACTAGCAAATGAGTTTTCAATGTTGCTAGATGATTGTTCATGGCCCCTCCTTCATTTGCTATTTTAGACTTTGGGGTACTCTGCTTCCTTTTCTAATTTTTGCTTGCATCTGATGTTTTGCACAATGTTTCCCATTTTCTGTATTTTCTTGTGTAGCTACTATTGTTGTTTTATGGACTACTGTTGATTTTTGTTTCATACAAATATTTTTGGTAGTGTTAACTTCATTACATAAAATCAATTGAAAAGAAAAAATACAGTGACATTGATTTCACATTTGTTACCAAATGGTGACATTCTGTTGAATGTGTATGTTTGAACAGTTACACTTTTAATGTACAATATTCAGGTAAATGTGTATCAAATCAGAATATAGTGAATATCATGGGTTGTTCTCCTGGCTGCAAGACTGATAATAAGCCTTCCAGGACAACTGAGAAAACTAAGAAAAGTGAAAAAATACCTGTTTCTTCATGTCTCTTTAACAATCTTATTCAAATGTGAGCCTGCTTCGTTTTCTGTGAGACATACTTGTGACTGTTGTACTCCATACTGGTCAATGGGTAACTGTGGTACTTTTTTATTATCTGTGTTGATAAAAATTGTTTTTTGTCTCCACTACTCTATAATGCCATGATTGGTGCATGGCTCTTTGCTTTATAACCTCCATTGTACTGTACTTCACTCACCATGAATGGACATCTCTCACCTATGTTTGTGCATGACTCACTAATTTATTGGATAATTTTTAGGGTACTACACAGTTAGTCAATAGAAATGAATTATGCATATGCCACACATTATATGCTGTGACCATACAGCTAGCAAGAAATAAGGTTCCTGTCACAAACATTTCAGCCAAGATCATTTAGTTTGTGGCTAGCACACAGCATTAATATGGGCCTTCTGGTTTACAGTGAAATCCACAGGAATGTTTGTGAATAGACTTTTTACATCAAATGAGCACATTATACGGTTACGATCCAGTTCATGGTCAGCTATTAATATTATTCTAAGAAACTCAAAGGTGTCTTTTGCTGTGGTTGGGTGCCGACGCAGCTCACTTAAAGATTTTGACAGCCATGAGGCGCATTGGTAGATAAAACTGCCAATCGAGCAGAGAATTGGTCTCAATGGAATATTTTCTTTATGAACTTTTGGAAGACCGTACAAGGTTGGAATGACAGCAGCAGTTGGTCGGATTTCATTATAAACATTTTCGCCTAGAGCACCTTTCCTTTTCAGCCTACTCAGAAAACCTTGAAATTTCTTTAAATTCTCTAGGTTAGCATTTCTTTTCTTGGGTTGAAACTTTGGTTTATCCTTTAAAATGGTACCCATCTTTTTGATGTAATCCTTTGTCTAAAACCATTACACCATTTCCCTTATCAGAATTACAAATAACAATAGAGGTATCCTGGCTAAGAGCACGAGTTTCTTTTTCTTTTCTAGTGAGTACTATTCTGTTTCTTTTTCTTTTCTAGTGAGTACTATTCTGTTTGAATGTTGGTTTATTATTATTGGATAGGTTAGATATATTTAGTTTACCTTACTTAAGATTTCATTTGAAGGTAAAGTGGCAGAAGACTTAAATTTTCTAGTATTGAAGGCTAACTTCACCCTTTTGCTTGTGAACACCTTTTAAGTTCCAGTACCACAGCAGCAACAGTAGCAGTTGCTTGTTTTGTTACAACGGCTAACTGTTACAGATACCAGCTTGTTTATATCAGGCAACCAGGACAGACATGGCCAGCACGCTGAACTTCGCTCGCATAGCAACCGACGCAACCAAGCGCAAACATTATTGCAAGTGTAAACACTTCAGCTTGACTTAGCCTTGCTTGGCCCTAGTATAAACTAGCCTTAACGCACGACAAGAGTGCTGTAGGCTTGGTAGAAACGAACCTTAAACTTAACCTTAACCCTAACCGTAGCCCTAACCTAACACTAACCCGTAAAGGTAACATGTAAGCCTGAAAAAAAGTAAAGAAAAAAAACACAAGTCGGCAAGATGAGAGCCGAACTGAAAACCACTGGCATAGCAGCCGCAGCGCATAACCCCTAGGCTACCAGATCCGCAGCGTTTGTCAACAAACTGACCCTTTTATTTAAATTGCGTCGAGCCAGGCGTATCCATAGTCACTTCCTTTACTGGATTAGGTTTAGGGATTAGCGTTAGTTCAGCTTAGTGCTAAGGATTAGTGTTACCTTAGGGTTAGGTTAGGGTAAGATTAGTGTTAGCTTAAGGTTAGAATAGGGTTAGGTTAGCATTAGGTTAGTGTTAGCTCAGCTTGGCGTTAGGGCTATGGTTAGGTTTACTATGTTTCTACAAAGTCTACTGCAAGGGTGGGCAAATAGTGACCCGAGGGCCAAATGTTGCCCGACACAGCGTTTTCAGTGGCCCGCAGAAGGCTTCAGGAAAATTTTCACATCTGAAATATTCTCCACCTTACCATAGTAAATGTTAGTGCTGAGCCTAATTTAACAGAGACTTGCATCTGCTTCCATAAGAAGGTATCCTCTCCGCTAAAGGCAGCCTTCTGGAAATGCCCCCGGGCAAAATTAATTGCCCACCCCTGGTCTACTACATTCTCCTTGTGCGTTACTGTCACGTTACACAAGAGAGGTTTGAAAGGTTTCATAGGTTTCAAATTTTTAATTTAAAGATCAAACTTAATGATCCATTGATGGTTTTGTAGCCACTGCCTTTATTTATTCTACAACGTCTTTTTTCCATTCCAGTTACATCATCACATATCCGTTAACAAAATGCACTCTGACGGACATTCATTCCCTACATCGCACCCACCCTAATCATCTCGCAAAATGAAAACAAAACCATACTTAGGCTAAATCATTGCAGTAGGCTAAACAAACCTAATTGAGAGCTGAGTTACACTGCACAGCATCATCAACGAAACAATCAAATTTAACTGTCAAAAGTTGAAAAATCACTCAAAGCTAAATTCATGATAGTATTACATAGAAACTTTGGAAACAACAAAACAAATTGATTTTGTGACACTGAGAGTAGATCACCGTCTAAAAAAAGTAGAACTATATAGCCCACAAACTATAAACTATCTTTTATATTTCTATTTTAATAAGTTTCAAGGTATTATAGGCTGAAATGTATAGTGTAGACTGAATAAAGCCTTTTCTGAAATTCTGAAAGGCTGCTGGGGCAGCTGGGATAAGTGAATGCGGAGTTTGTAAGGAAATTGTCACCGACTTCGATGAAGGCATAGAGTGTGACGGAGGGTGTACAAAATCGTACCACTACATCTGTGTCAGAATACCGCAGGATCAATATTTCATATACTGCAATGACACAATTGTAGGGATAACATATTAAAATGGTTCTGCAATAGCTGCAAAGAACAAGATAAGGAATCCACCCAAAGAGAAACACCTATAATATGGGGCAAGATGAACGACATAAAGCAAATCAGAAAGTCCTAATTCGACATACTAAAAAATGGTTAAATGGAAAATAAACTAGGTGCAAATCCCACGAGGAAAAGCTGGAAAACATTAATTGCGGAAGTGTCTCATCTTATAAGACTCTTAAACGGCAATAAAGGATGGGAGCCAGTAGCAATCCGCATGCTTCAGGTATTTTTGCCACTACTACTCGTACTTTAGAAGCCATCACTCAAATCAAAAAACAGAGAACATGTCAAATACCTGAACAAAGAATGGAATGGTGGAAACAAGGAAAGCTAGAACTGATCTCAGTGTGTGAAGCTATTCAAACACGACTCAAAAAATTATTCAAAACCAAAGAACAATCAGACCAGAAAGCCTTCTGTAGACTAATGCTACAGGTGAAAAAGGCCCTTAGATTTGTGAAATAATGCCAATGACATTAATGGAAAACATGACATAACTACAGACATAAGAAACTAAAATAAACCAGCAGAACTAAAACAATAATCTGCCATAATTGATAAGCCTGAAACCACAGAGAAACATAACTCAAGATGAAATCGCATCAAATGCCAAAAACTCATCGGGGTCTAGAGGACGAACACAGATTGACATGGAAACCTGGAGAGAAATAATTTGTTAAAAATCATATGGCACCCATTTACAAAAGCTAGCTGACGAATTGCCACCCCCTGGCCAGGCGTCTTCCAACGGACACCATTCCACATGATTACATATCAACACGCCTCGCATGCAGACTTGTTCCACTCAAGAAAAAAGACAATGGCATTAGGCCAGTAGATGTTGATGAATGCCTATGACGAATCATTGGCAAAACAATCACATGACTGCTAAAGGAAGACATCATCCATGCAGTGGGAACACTGCAGATCTATCATCTGCTGGACTGAAATCAGGCATAGAAACAGCAACACATGCTGTAAAGCGAAGATATAAAAAGGAACACAGCGTATGCCTGCTGTTAGTAGATGCAGACAATGCATTCAACAGACTCAACAGAAAAGCCAGCCTAGAAAACATCAAAACACTGTGTCTCCTCATGTACACATACCTACACAGCAGCTACAATACACCCAGACCCACCATGCTATATCTTGAAAATGGGGACCACGATACTGCCATAAGAAAGTGTGACACAAGAGGAACAATGCAGCAGTGACAATGTATGCCTTATCCACTTGACCACTAATACAAACATTCAGCAATGAAACTGTAAGTGATGAAGTATGGCATGCGGACGAAAAGGTATGGCATGCGGACGATAGCTCGGCAGCCGGATCACTGGCGAGCATGAGAAAATGGTGGGAATACCTGAGAAGGCCAAGGGACCAGACTTTGGGTATTACCCAAAACCATTCAAGGAACAATACACTAAAAACAAGGTTGAGGGTTGTGTAAAAGACCTTCAGTCGCTTTCAAAGTATGCACAAGATGATCCTCAAGCAACATACTCAGCATACACCAAAGGATTATGCTCCAGATGGACCCATTTCCAAAGAACTGTGCTAGATAATGAGATATGATTGAATTATTTGAACCACTGGAAACGCCATCAGATATCAATTGATTACCGCTCTCGTAGAACAAGAGGTAAGTGATGCAGAAAGACAAATACTAGCATTTCCTCTCTCAGATATGGTGGGCTAGGTCTGACAGATCCTCAGGAAACCGCCAAGGCAGAATACAAATACTCTACTCAACCCAGATCACTGATAAACTAACTGCCAAAATCTACACTCAAAAACTGGATCTTGATTACAACCAGTGTTGCCACTCTGGTATGAAGAAAAACCGACTTTACCTTGAAAAAAAAAGAAAATAAAAAAAAAAAAAACGGACACACAAAATGTTTATAACAAGTCAAAACCAAACTTGAAGTGCACACTACTGGTACTTGCACATAAAAATTAAGGCAGGCTAATATGTTTTATTTGAATCATATTAATATTTTTAACAAGTTCAAGTCTATTTTTAAACATACTGACAATACAAGTAGTCTCGCAGCAAATCAAATGTATGAAGTAACATAAAAAAAGCTAGTTAGATCTTTTCTAAAAAAACGTTTGATGTTTTCTTTTACTTTCACTTAAATACACATTCAATTTGAAACATGTACATGATGATGATACACTCAAGGTTTTACAGTTTTCTTTTCACCCTAACCAATGCATTCATTGCAATATTTGACCACTAAATTAACATTTAAAACTTTACATTCACATCAGTATCACCATGCTCCCGCAAACAATGAAGTGATTCTTCTCAACGACAGCATCTTCACAACCAGAAAAGCATTCCAAAATCATGCACTAGAGGCCTTGACATATCAGCGATAAATTATAGTGCTCACCTATGCCTAACTAGTGCTTAATCTGTAAACCATTATATTTCATCCGTGATGAACTTCTGGCGGAAATGACTGCTGAGTCACAACAACTAATAAAAGGAGCAATGGAAAAAGGGGCATCTTCTTGGCTGTCAGCCTTGCCAATCAAAGCGATTGGATAATGGATATGCACTGAATAAACAAGAATTCACAGATGCGATCTGCATGAGATATGGATGGAAGGTGAAAGGTATACCCACTCACTGTGCTTGTGGAGAGACAAATTCTGTGGATCACAGCCTCACATGC
>Ga0210059_1014440_pt1 | contig 11669 bp, 12 predicted proteins | sample Ectturendosymbi2_FD_188042 | JGI IMG/M metagenome (GOLD analysis project Ga0210059, IMG submission 188042) | Ecteinascidia turbinata endosymbiont from Florida, USA - Sample 2 (SPAdes) (version 2) | ecosystem: Host-associated > Tunicates > Ascidians > Unclassified | place: Key West, Florida... | reverse complement strand
CGACCGGTGCGAAGTTCCCGGATGTCCAGGATATGACGGATATGATTGCACCGGACATGGAGAATGCATCAGCTCGACTCGTACCTGCGTCTGCGACGCAGGGTGGCGCGGTGTGGCTTGTCATGAACCTGACTGCCCCGGAAACCCTGACTGCTACGGTCGCGGCCGTTGTGACGCAACAAAACCTGTAAACGTCACTAATACGCAGTGGACCCCGATATGCTTGGATTGTCAGAGTGGGTGGATGGGGCCGGCTTGCAACGACCCATGCGTGCACGGGACACAGGTGGGTTTTATGATAATGTTCTGTGTCTTCCGCAGTGCATGATTCTTTTCTCAGCTACAGGGCTCTTTGAATTGCATCGTTTTCAAGGTACCCCCCAACAGTGGGAACTGCGTGTGTGAACCTGGCTGGTCGGGAGTTGGTTGCAATTCGGAATGTTCTGGAAATGGCAAAATTGCTGCGGGCCGTTGCGAATGCTACTACTGGTCTGGATTTAAAGGAGAACTTTGCGACGTTCCAGGTTATACTTTATTTTCTTAAAACGACACTCCGTAATCACATTGTGGATACTTTCCATTTTTGTTATTGAAGTAGTTTCGTTGGTTTGTTGTGGTGATAGTACAACAAATATGTTGCCTGTGTTACCATTTATCTCAGCGTTATTTCTTTACATCAGCGACATTACAGCTGCTCTTCGTTTTATGATGAAGATTCAGAGACCCTTTTCATCGATTTGTCTTTTTTGCAAACAAACGAAAATCGCACCTTTTATTCAAAGCAGGAAAAGAAACATGGAGTCGCCCTTATTAAAAATTTCAGCCAATATCTCTATTTCATTGAAATTGAAAAAAATTTCTTACCCAACCTCAGTGAAGTTGTTTCCTCTTTCTATTTTGTTAAAAATAATGTATAGGACTGCTCTGCTGTCCTCTAGATCTTGGAATCGTACTAATGCAATCAATAATAAAGTGAGAAAAAATCATTTAACAGAAAAAACAAGTTCTAGAAGGATTCTTACTTGATTAAGAGCTAGCTAATGACGGTCACTCAGTAGGTAAATTGTCTATTGCAAATAACGTTTACAGTCACTTGATGCAAAAAAAATATATTCGGTAAGTATTGTTTTAGAAAAAGCCGCACACCAACTGTGTGCGTCTGAGGTTTTATCGCAATCATTTTCACTCGGATGTTTGTCATCATTCATAAACGTTTGTTTGATGTTTTCTAATACCCTTCATGCGTTCTTGCTGAACCTGTTTGTTTTACAGATTAGAAGATATTATTCCAAGCACAGATGCTGTGCAGTTAAAAAAGCTATACTGCGCCCACCACGGTACTAGTGTTGTTGTAAAACGTGTCAGCCTGAAAACATTCAGTTTCTCTTCCGCAGGTTGTCCTGGCATCGACTACGTCGACTGCTCTGGTCGTGGTGATTGTGACAGCGCCAACGCTGAATGCACTTGTTACCCTGGATGGAAAGACATTGGATGCGAACGTCCTGACTGTCCAGGTATACGTTGTCAAAACACATTCACCTTTGCATAATACATAACCACGCTACTTTTTAAAAATCTTTTGCTATCGGCAAGTGCTGTCATATGGCCAAGTGTAGCGGAAGGTGGCGATAAAGTTCAAAGTTTTCAAACACGTTTTTTTTGTCACTCACGTTAAGCTGTGTTGCAGGCGACCCAGACTGTCATGGCCGAGGCACTTGCGACTCCTCCGTGGACCTCCCGAGGTGCATCAACTGCGACACTGGTTGGATGGGAATAGACTGCAACTCACCATGCCTGCATGGTGTGCAGGTGGGTGTGCAAGCACTCAACTTTAAACTTTCCTCTTTCGCTAAATATTAAACTGGATGTAGGAAAGTAATTCCAGTGGTTAGACGAGAATCGAATGCAGCTCACTTTGCCTGCACGGGACCGAGGTTTGGGTCTACACTTCAGCACAGCCTTGCGCGCAAGTTTGTTGAGGACATTAACATTCGAACGCATGAACGTTTGTTTTTAGAACTAAACTGTGCTAAGTGAACCGCGTTTCCTGAAGTATCTCCTTATCTTTATAGCATTTATCACACGTGTTTCTCTGCTGGACCTTTGATCAGTTTCTGATTGCAAAGGTGATCCAAATATTTTAGTTTTTTCTTCAACAACCCACTGCCTCATGCATAACAGCTAACAAAACACGTCACATCTTAGAAAAATGCCACTTTTGTCCCAGATATGCCCAAAAAATCTTGCTGAGTAACTTTGTAATCGCGCGGTACTGTTCAAAGCGTAACATAACTGAATAATTGGATGTCTGTAACTTTTTACTACTCTTTAAATCATTCTTCCATAAATTGCAGCGAAAATTTTGACTTAACAGTGAACTTCTCGAATGGATTATTCTCGAATTTTTTTTCATAAACACGTTATGAAATCCTCATGGTTATTTTTAAATTTTCAAGCGTTGAGAAAGGAATGTTTCTACCAGTAATCCTGAACGATCTTTTTTTTGAAACGCTACAGTATGTGATATCAAGCACCTTCAAATTGATATCATGAGCAGTTGGTTGGTGCTAATTTGTCACAACCCTTCTTGTTTTAACTGCTCTCTTTCATTTATCGCGCTCAAACCTTCGCGACGCTCAGCTCCTGTATATACTAACGGCCTGTCGCTTGACTCGGTCATTCTGATATGTTGTTGCAGAATCCGCCCAACAGTGGAACGTGCGTTTGCGACCCTGGCTGGGTCGGAACCGGATGTAACTCTGAGTGTTCGGGACATGGAAAAATTGTGGACGGAGTGTGCGTTTGCGATTATGCGAGTGGATGGAAGGGAACACTGTGTGACAGGCCTGGTTGCCCAGGATTGTACGGACTGGATTGTTCCGGAAGAGGTAAGTTGGTTTAAATGCGGAATAAGGCATTCTGTTTTGCAGTGATCACCAAGTTTATTTGCAGATGCATCGGTAACCAATAGTCCAAATTCAAAGTTTACGACTGTGTTCATCTGAACTGAACTGTTCTATTTTTATTGTTTTTTTTCTTTGAAAATATGTTGTTTTTCAAGTACGCCCAACGTTTTCAGTATTTCCTAATTATTTTAGAAAGTCTAATTTACTCCATTTTGTTAATAAAAATTTTGCTTCTCCGTTGTATTTGATCGAACAAAAAATGATTTCGATCAGTCGTGACACAGTCTTCTTTTCTGACACGAACCAATCTCACGCAGGTACGTGCAACAGCGCCATCGCGCAATGCGAGTGCCATCCTGGTTGGGTCGGCATCGGTTGTGAGAAGGCCGACTGTCCCGGAGAGCCTGACTGCAATGGACGCGGGACGTGCGACGGGGTGAACTACGTTCCTCCGAGATGCGTTGGGTGTGAAGTCGGGTGGATGGGTGACGGGTGCGAGGAATTGTGCGTGCACGGAAGACAAGAACCACCGGACAGTGGAACATGCACTTGCAACGCGGTACAGTAGATGTTACTTTCCTAACATGACATATCCATCTGCGACAAAAAAGTCCTTGATAAAACTTAATGGTAATTGTTCGCATGTCAATTGGTTTTTGTTGCGTAGGATAGCCTACTATTTGAAAAACACTCACACGTGAGAGAAGCACGTTCTTCAGTTTAACTCGATTATTGAACCAGGTGCAGCCATATAGTTGTACACTGCAAGTCAAGATACAGTCCATGGTAGGGCGTGCCTGTCTTGCACATATATCATTTTTCTTGCATCGCTTACGAACAATATCTTCTGACGATTTATTTTTCGTTGTTGCGTTTCTTTGCCGCGCTTGTCATTTCGCCATTGTTGCGTAATATACATTCATATTTGTGTTGTTGAATTTGTTTCAAAAGTTGGGTTCCGTTGATCACGCGCATGTCTATTAACAACTACTTCAAAACGTTTCTTATTCGAACTTACTAATTTGAACATTTTCAGCATTAAGGCAAACTGCCTTCTACCACGTAACTTACTGAACACTGAAGACGCTCTCGAGGACATATAGAAGCATTTTTGGTAACACACTTAAATGTTCTTTTTCAATTGCTTTTCAGTGCTACGCTGGAGCTGGCTGCAATGCTGAATGTTCAGGCCACGGCACCTGCTACGGAGGTGTCTGCCAATGCTATGTTGGCTACTGGGGCGACTTGTGCCAAACGAGGGGATGTCCCGGCGTTACAGTCTCTTGTTCCGGACACGGAGTTTGCAACGCGGAAGAGCAGGTGAGCAGAGCTGTTTGACAAAGCTGGTAAACCTTGCTGGTAAGCAAAACGCTCGGCCACAACGGCTTGTATTGCAAGAGCTGCTTGAGAATAGTTCCTGTCTTACGTTTAAACTGGATGGACCCGGTTTAAACCGGATGGACCCCATTGTTTTTCGGCATCAAACTTCAACGGCAAGTTTACGACAAACACCTCTGTTCACGCCGCTCTACATTTTCCAGACTTGTATCTGCGACGAAGGATACAAGGGCGCAGGTTGTTCAGAGCCAGACTGCCCTGGTGAGCCAGACTGCTACAACAACGGAGAATGTTCCAACGAGCCGTACTTTGAAGATATACCTGATCCGAACAACGCTCAACTGACGGTCAGAAGACTTATCACTCTGCCTCGCTGCATTAACTGCCAAACAGGGTGGATTGGAAGGTCGTGTGGCACAAGATGTGTGGATGGAGTGGCGGTAAGCGGAATGCACTTTACCAAATCAACGACAAATCGCGTTGATTAGTAGTGCAAAGAAATACTTAAACGAATGGTTTTAACCCCTGTTAACTCTGACAAGAAGCAATACAGTGTTTCCTTTAATCATTCAACAGTCCGTTTCTGGTGAAACGTGCATCTGCCACCCGTGCTACTCCGGTCTCTCATGCGATGTTGAGTGTTCGGGCCAAGGATACTGTGACCACGACACTGACAAATGCGTTTGTCACCGGGATGCTGGCGACGCTTGGGTGGGCGACAGATGCGAATACAGAGGTAGGAATTTATCTTGAGAACAGGGCGGTTGTAATACTTCTCTTAAAGCGTTCGTATTGCAAAACGATTCTCGCGTATCCTCTTACCTTGGCCTTGCGTGAACATTTCTATTTTTGTTTTCGTCATACAATGCTTCTTTATTGTTTTATTTTTTCAATCAAAAGTACAATGTTTAAACAAACTGTTGTTTTGTCACTGATGTGAAGTGTCTGTTGAACATATTCTTCCACTGCTTTGCGGCACATACCTTAATCGAAAAATTTCCCTTGCTGATGGAATGGAATGTTGAAAAAAGTTGCATAAAATTTTGTATACATTGCTCGATTTACAATCTCGATTCACAAATGTAGTCAGTGGCACATGAGCTATGTGCACAAGTATGATAAATAAAGACCTCAATGAAATATCTAAAAGCAAAAGGTAGTACCAAATATGTAAAATCTTTAGAAACTTTATTTCCCTGTTGATAGTCTTCAGTGATATCGGCGTTGCTAACCTTTCTACCAAACTGGCAAACGCGCCATAAGAACATGATTACATGGCTACACCAGCACAAACAGAGTAAAACTCGTCTTTACTCCCTAAAGTTTCTTGGAACCCAGGAAATCTTACAGCTTTTGTGCAAAACCAACCAGACAGTGTGCAAAAACTTGTTTTTTAAGATTTTTTGCTCGTTTTCAGTGTTGAATTTTCTTTTGAGCATTGTTGTACAACAGCATCTGAATGCCATGTGTTTCCAAAACGCCCGTTCAATTTATGATTTGCATATCGTCACCAACAAATTGAGCTTCTGCTCTCTGTCATAACTGTAAATCAAGCAAAATCTAGCTTGACCCGTGAGCTTAACCACGCAGTTCGTGTGCGAAACTTAGTGTACAATTTGAGCAAGGTCTTTTTAGTAGAACCTTTCAAATTGCATTCGCATGAGTCGGGGCGCAAATGGACTGTTTGCGCTTACAGTAAATCAACCATTTCCAACCTTGTCTAGTTAGCCTCAGGCTGTTTTCTTGTGTGACGTCATACGAGTCGCCTCTCGGGATGTTGACATTCGCCTGACTACAACTGTGTCAGTTACCAGGGCTCGCCATTAGGAGGGTGTCAACATGAGCCCCTCAGGCGAAAACACAGCACATGTCTGGTCCAATTACCTAAAGACAGACCCGCAACCAGGGGGCAAAGCTTTACAACAAGTTACATCCATTTTGCCCCCAACAACAAGTTATCATTTTGCAAAAAGTTACAAGTTAAAATCATTTTGCCCTCCACCGAAAATATCGGCTGTTTGTGATCCTGCCCAACGATAGCGCATGTACATCACAAGTTTGAGCCATTAAGCAAAAGCAAAACCTTCCATGCAATCAGTGTTGTCTGTTGAAGTGATACATGGATTGCTACACACATATATATTCTCAGGCGCACACCTGGCTACCCACAAAAGTAATTAGACTTGTACCAAAATTTTTTGACTGTCATTTTGTCACAAATTGTTTCAAGGTTGCCCGGGAGTCGATGGTTCTTGCAACGGCAACGGAGCTTGCATGACTGTAGACAGTAAGTGCGAGTGTTATCCTGGATGGGAAGGTGACGACTGCTCGAGACCACGATGTCCACAGGGATGCAATGGACATGGGGATTGTCTCAATACCAATCCACGCCGATGCAAGTGAGCTGCGTGTAGTTGCAAGACAAAGCAAAATAACTGGCGTAGTTCTGTGTCGTTTTTTTGGTATGCGAAAACCTTGGTCTTGCGTCCAGATGCGAGCCTACATGGGGTGGAGATCTTTGTGACGTACCGTGCGTGAATGGAACCAACTCTGATGGATTCGGATGCAAATGCAATCCTTGCTATTCAGGAACCGGATGTGACGAAATTTGTTCAGGTACGAAACATTTGCTACTGTGACTTAGCGTCTTTCTAACCTTGTTCAAGCACGTGATTGTTGCGGGTTTCGTCGAAGCTGCACTCCAGAACGTTCGAACATTCTAGGCCTGTGAGGTTGCGGCTAGAGCAGGAGCAGTTTGAGCTCAGGAAAACATAGGTTTGCATTTACGGCGTAAGTGACTCATAATATTTCGAAAAAGTTTCGAAACTGCGTTCGGTGCGTCATTTACAGTTCTTACGTTTGAAAAATATGTCAACCGTTCATAAAGCTGAATTGTCAGTAGGTGGCGGTGTTTGCGCGTGATTAGAATGCCGCAGACTTATTATTGATAAATGCAAACAATATCAAGAGTATGTGACACAAAAAATGATATGATGTATTTTACGATCACAGCAAGGGCAAAACGATGTTTTGACGGAAAAAAAACGATTCACTGCTTTCATCTGTGTTTGAAAAATTGTAGCTATAGCAACCACAGACACTTGTCAAATGGGATTCATTTTTTAAACAAAGTTTCGTCCCTAACAAATATTTGTTCAAGCTCGACCTTTTCTGGGCAGCTTTTTTATCTAACGATCTCAGAGTGCGCTGTCCATATTACGTTGTTGACCACGAACAAAATTTTTTTTGCCAGAGATGAGTTTGGTGGAGCGAGTATTCAGCATAATTGATAGATGAAAATATGAACTGTTGCTTTGTCTGCACGTTTCTGGATTATTGCAGTGACAAGCTTCATAGCAGGAACACGCAAGGACAACGCAATGAATTAATCTTTCGTTGCGTTTGGAATAAAATCTACATTCATGATAAAAGTTGTACATTCGAAAGGATCAAACTCAAATAACTGAAATCAAGAGTCTTATCACTTTTTATCCTTTGGTAAAAAATTAAAGCGCTTCTCATTTCTCTGCTGTACTGATATAGGTAGAAAGAGGTTTGTTCGGGAATTAACTTGTGTGTGGGAACGTACTAAAGGCCAGTTACCTGACACTAACAAACATTTTATCAGGAAAGAGCCTCCACTGTTAATAGCGACCTACACATCAACACTTGATGTTTTTAGGCTTGCAATTTGTACGATCGCATCCTTTGTTCAAATCCATCGGTTTATTATTTGCTTTGTCTTCCTGGCCTTGTCAGAAAAAGCACATCATATACATTTGCAGGATTCGGAGATTGCGTCATCGACAACGACCATGAGCGTTACTGTCGGTGTCACCTTGATTTCGGATACAAAGGTCCGGTGTGCGGAGAAGGTGGTTGCCCTGGTTGGCCTCTGGACTGCACCGGACATGGCAAGTGTAACCTGGCGGCGAAGTCTTGCGAATGCGACCCAGGGTGGAAAGGCATTGGTTGCCACGTGCCGGACTGCATAGGTAAGCATGATGAAACTACAGTGATGAAAGATAAGATTTGATTGATACTTTTCGGTGTGTGACTTCTCGCCGCGAAATTCTTCCGAAAATCCTTCAAAAACGAAACAAACAGCATCTTCTGTTGAGAGCAGCTGTGCCATGGGTTTGCGGTTCGATGAATACGCTGGATTGGTGACATTTCACCGTTCATTTTTGGTTGACTGGCGTTTGCAACCGGCGTCACTACGTAGCTGATCCCATGTGATCATGGCGTGCTTGACGCAGTAACTCTGTTATATTTGATAAAGCAGTCAGGGATGCAAAAAAGCTTAACAACTTTTTACTTCTTTTCGCAGGCACAACGGACTGCTCTGGTCGTGGCGCCTGTCACCCCCCACGCTCCCTTCTCACCAGCTCGGTTGCAGTAACCTTGGAAAACCACTATCAGTTCAGTTCACCGTACTGCTCATGTGACCACCCGTACATGGGCGATGGCTGCGAGCTGCGATGCGTGAACGGCGTCCCACGCCGCACGTTTAACGGGACGTGGTGGTGCGAATGCGACCCCTGCTATGCTGGGGATGCCTGCGACAGACTGTGCAATCTGCAGGTATAATGTCTGCAGGATTTACTTCACAACAGATACTCTTGTGTTGCTCAAACATGATGCCAGCACTCCACTCATGTGTATAGTATTAGGCACCACGTTGACGGTAAATATTCGCTTCTGTACGGTTTCTTGCTTTCAGCAGTTGCCTCAGTTCTTTTGATGGCACCTCACTGACGCCATTCAAGACTCCAAACATGATCCAGGCAGCTTCGCTCAAAAAACTGACATCTGTCTTTTAAGTTATCTGCAACATGTAACTGATTACAGAAATTATGCAGCCACAGAGTTTACCTCAACATGGTTGAGTGCAGTGAAACGACTAAAACTGCACTCCTAGATGTCCCAAAGAAGAAAAAACAGTAGTTTTCTTGTACGGTGGTGCTTGAGAAGGCATGCTTGTGGTTGCTAGCCTTTCCCCAGCAATTCCACTATTTCCTTATTGGAAATTCACTGTTTTCTGCGCTTCGTACATAAGATAGCACACCAGCCAAGCGACGAAAAGTATTTTTCATGGTCGGGAAATTTTTCCTTTACCGTGATTCAAATTTCGATTAAACTAAACTTTAATTTTGAGCTGTGTTGACCAATCTTTAGACTTTTCATAAATATTCACCACCACTCTCATCTATAAACCCACGGCTTTCAGCATCTCTTACAGAAAATGTTAAACAATCCTTGTTTGAAAACCCACACCTCCCAATCAAAATTCGGGACCGCTTAAAGAAAAACCCTACAATTAACATAAACTAGGCTTTTGTAAAAGCAACCTGTGACGGTGAGGATTTGCAGATACAAATCCTTAAATATTTATCAAGCAATATCAATCATGAACAAAGGTGTTTACATATGAACTGTGTTCTATCCTGGTTGCATTGTTATCTTACAATGTCTGCCTTTACAAAGGCATCCGTAATTGGGAATGCAAAAAGAACAATTTCTAGGCAGTAGATCTAGGCAATCAGACTGACCATTAACTAATTCAATCTTTGAATTAAATATGTAGCTTAGTTTTTCATAGGAAAAGCATGAGGTCGTTGAATTAAATTCCGAAATGTTTTTTGCTCATGCAAAAACAACATCAAAAAGTAGTAAGCGCTTTTCGTTTCAAGAAAACTCCAAGATTTTTGTTAAGAAGCGGAATGTCTTGAAATTTCTTCATTTCACGTAATTTAATATCGTTGTTTAATCGATCGCGTGTTGTTATAAACACATTTTGAACTCGAATTTCACTCTTCTTCAGGGCGACTGCACCGACGCCGGTGTGTGCGATTGCGGGTTCAACGGATGGAGGGGCGACCGGTGTGACGTACCGGGATGTCCAGGTCACAAGGTCGACTGCAGTCGCCATGGAGACTGCAACGCGGCTTCGGGAACTTGTGTTTGCAACGAAGGCTGGTCCGGCGTCGGTTGCCACGTACCCGATTGCCCTGGCAACCCGGACTGCAACGGGCATGGCTCCTGCGTGGAAGCACCACTGCCACCCGGCGACGACGGCGTTTCTGTTTTGGAAACACTGCCGGTGTGCCAGTGTTTCGAGGGCTGCTACGGAGTGGCTTGCGAGTTCCAGTGCAAGCATGGCGTTGTTGACCAGGAGGCTCAAAATTGCACTTGCAATTCCTGTTACAACGGTCTTGCCTGTGACGTTTTGTGCTCTGGCGTGGGTACTTGCTCAAGTGAAGGAACATGTGTCTGTGGATTTGAAGGTGGCAGGGGAGAATATTGCGACAAACCTGGATGTCCAGGTATATTGTGGAAGCACAAATAAATAGCTTAGGTGTCTCCTATCCACACCCACTACTATTCGACTAGGAATAGGTGATTTATGACACAAGGCTGTCTTGTACTATAAGAAAGTGCATGTGCATGTATGTATGCACTGTGACAACAGAGCACTGAAAAGCTTGTGAACATTGAGTCAGTGGGTTTGGCGGCACGATCTGGCTCTTTTGCTGGTTGAATTTTTGTCACTTAGATTGAGATTATGTTTAAGCCAAACATATTTTTGACATGTTGAGATTTTGCTGTAAGTTCTATTTTTTTCGCCTCTGTCATTACTCGCACTCTGCATTCCTGCGTCGATTTCAGGCGAAAATGAACTTGATTGTTCCGGACACGGCATCTGCATTTCATCGACTGGACAATGCATCTGCTCACCCGGGTGGACAGGAAGAGGTTGTCACAGACCATCGTGCCCTGGCGGCTGCAACAGCCGAGGGGAGTGTTTCCCCAGTGACCCAAGATCTACTGAATACCAAAGCGGTACTGTTTGTTAAGCTATGTTGGTTGACATGTTAATGATCCTTGAACTTCCCTAAAAGTTTCTTTGCGAAACTTCTCGGGAAATGAAGTGTATCAGTCTGATTATAGATATTCTTAGAGTTAGTTGGTGCTTGCGTTTGCTGTTGTTGTTAGTTCTGGTTCCTCCAATGCACCTGGTCTTGTTGGTTTTTAGGATATTAGCAAATAAATACAAATTAAAAACTAGGTAAAACTACTTTCTTGGTGTTGCTTGTGAAATATGTAGCAATTTGGCCACGCTATGAATATCTTACGTCAACATTTTGTAACTCAATTCGCGTCCTTGTGACTGTATGAGGAGTATAAAACCACGCACTCCAAATTTGTACTTTTCATGCGATTCGCACTGCAGCAATAGTACCTGTGTAGGCAAAAACTACATATGTACTGGTTTACTCAACGCCAAACTCCTTTTTTATCAGGTGTTGTCCCATACTGCCGGAGCTGCAGCGTTGGTTGGATGGGCAGTGCATGCCAAACGCCCTGCGGGCCAGACCATGGCCGTCAGGTTCCGATGGACAGCGGCGTCTGTCAGTGCGACCC
>Ga0210059_1014439_pt1 | contig 11669 bp, 9 predicted proteins | sample Ectturendosymbi2_FD_188042 | JGI IMG/M metagenome (GOLD analysis project Ga0210059, IMG submission 188042) | Ecteinascidia turbinata endosymbiont from Florida, USA - Sample 2 (SPAdes) (version 2) | ecosystem: Host-associated > Tunicates > Ascidians > Unclassified | place: Key West, Florida... | reverse complement strand
GTACTTCAATAATTTTTTCCTGCAGCGGTATCGTGATGTCGAACAATAGAACTGAAACCTTGCGTCAACGGCAGTTCCCCTTTTTGGAAAGCATGGATGAAGTTGCGTAACAACAAACAGGAAGTGGCGTAACAGCAAACAGGCACTCGCAACCGTTTGTTGAGAGTCGAGTCTCCCATGTGGGAAACTTTCTGAGCGCACATGAGCGAGTGCTTTTCATATGAACTCACGTCGCTATGGAACTCACCAGCAGCTTTCGTTTGAAAGAAAGACACTGTCCAAACAAAAGATACGAGAATTAGTTCTACAGAAATGATGACTGCTGGTTCTTAACATGACTGCAGCTGGAAAAAAGTTACGAAAGGTAATTGCTTCGATGATAAGACGACGGCCATCGATGACGCTTTTGCCACTTAAAATAATTTTCTTGTACAAAGGAAAACCGTCTGAACGACTTGATAGTAAAGTGTTTCATTATTGCACTATTTTTGCACTGAAAAACAAACGTGTGGATATTACAAGATCGTATAACAGATACGTTGGAAGGTCAAAAATTACTTGCTTGTTTTGCTTTTTTATCATGATCGCAAACAGTGTTATCTCACATTGGTTGAAAACATTTGCAGATGCAAACAAATGATGGAGTCTTGTAAAATTGTTTTAGTCCATACGTTTCAATTCTGATAGTTTTTGAAATACGTTGTACGTAGTAATTTACGAAGGGTCAACTATATCTTCACTTATCTGCAAAACGTTGCTTCGTTTGTGACATGACTCAAGCGATTGTGAATCCTTATGACTTTACTAAAAACGAAAATTCTGCCTTAACCGAGCACCAGCCATATGTTAGCTATATGTCATACATCTGCAATATGATATTTGCATTTTTCTCCCTCACAGTCTCATCAAGTTTTACTGAAAGGAAGTTTTGCTCATTCCATGCTTTACAAAATAAAAACACGTTGCTTGCAGTACTTCAATAATTTTTTCCTGCAGCGGTATCGTGATGTCGAACAATAGAACTGAAACCTTGCGTCAACGGCAGTTCCCCTTTTTGGAAAGCATGGATGAAGTTGCGTAACAACAAACAGGAAGTGGTGCAACAGCAAACAGGCATTCGCAACCGTTTGTTGAGAGTCGAGTCTCCCACATGGGAAACTTTTTGAGCGCACATGAGCGAGTGCTTTTCATATGAACTCACGTCGCTATGGAACTCACCAGCAGCTTTCGTTTGAAAGAAAGACACTGTCCGAACAAAAGATACGAGAATTAGTTTTACAGAAATGATGACTGCTGGTTCTTAACATGACTGCGGCGGGAAAAAAGTTACGAAAGGTAATTGCTTCGATGATAAGACGACGGCCATCGATGACGCTTTTGCCACTTAAAATAAGTTTCTTGTACGAAAGAAAACCGTCTGAATGACTTGAGAGCAAAGTGTTTCTTTATTGCACTGGTTTTGCACTGAAAAAAAACTTGTAGTTAGGGAAAGATTTAAAGTTACTCGTTTCTGCTCAAACTTGAACCTGAACTGTTTGCGCAGAGTTTAAAAAATGATTTTCAAAATACACCAGGAAGGAGTTTCCAAATCGCCATGGAAACTCGTCGTAGATGAAATTTGAAGAACGTAAATTTCACAATATAAGCGAGATAGGATAATCTCTGTTTGGAACATTGTTTGAACTTCTGCAGTTAAGGACATGACTTGGCAAAAATGTTAACAACGTTGCTCCTTTACGTTTTTAATCTCGTTCACAATCGTAACTGTCGCTCTTCCAAAGAAAAGTTTGTAGCCTCCTGCAGTGCACTCTCGTTATCGTTTATCTAACGGTTGCACAATCGTTAGTTTTCGCAATTGCGCCGTCGGGCTTTCTCTGGGTCCAGCGTTCAAAAGCATATTGAAGCAAGACAGCTTCATATACCAACTTCGTTCCCTGGAGAAATCAAACTTGGTTAGCTATGTTCAACGTAACACGGATTTTACATTATTTGTTTTTCTAGCATACGTGACTTGAGGCAAAGTGTGTGAAGAAGTCAACTCACGACGCACGGTGCATGATTTTTGCCTTAAAATGTCGGTTTTACATTTCTTGCAGTTCCAAAGCTTTGAATATACGCAAGGTGGACTTCAATTTGGATACTTTCGCATTTATTTGACATAATAGCAAAACAAACTTTCTCACAAACTCGTTTACTAGAACTAGTTTCTGATAGTGTTTGTCTATTCAAACTCACCTTCATTGGAAATTCGGTTTAGTAATGCACAAACAACGCGCTCACTACTGCAATAACAACCGCACACATGATAAACAAATTTCCAGCTTGTTTTAATACTGGTAAGTCATACGCTGGGTGGAAACTTTTACTTCGGTGTTGTAAAGGCAGCCAACAACCAGAAAATTTATTTCGATAATGGAAGTATTTTTTTCAAATAAAAACTGACTGATTCTCGGGTAGTATGAAAATGATATTCAAGCTAAGTGCGAAATCGCAGCTTCTTACTTGGTGCAGGGGTTTTCACTTTGTCCAGCCATTCCTTTACCGTTGCCTCATCAACATTTCCAGTGACATAATTGGTCAAAAGATACGGGTTGCGGTCAATGTATTTGCTCAAAAACATGGGATGCTCGTCCAAATATTCCTCGACGTCTTCGTTTCCAATAGCATCTGCATGCATTATGGTATAAGAAATCTTTTTCCAACCAGTGCCTTTTGCAACTTCTCACTTTCAACTGCAATTGCTCAGCCAGGACGAACACGTGGCAGGCGCGGAAGGCTTAAACAAGCAGCGCTGTGAAACGGCCCAGAGGCTAGAAAACGGCTCCTTTTATGTACAGCAAGCACGTCTTACATCACACACAAGACATAGCGGCCAGTCAGCTTCTCTTGCACAGTATGAGTGAAGAGGTATTAACAACGAAGTTGAAATGATGAGCATAATGTGCAGTGCGAAAGAGCGTTTGGCTGTGTAGAAGCAGAAGCGGCAAACGCGTCTGATGACGTGCTTTATACAATTAGAGCGACTCAAACGTCGCTCACTGGAGAAAGGTCTGGTGTGGTCAATGCTACTACAGAAACCTTACTAAATCTAAACAAGTTAAATAAAACTGCACACCAGTTTCGAAATTAAACAGAAAGCCAAGATCCACTCTCAACAATCACAACGGCATCGTTTAACAGATACGTTGGGACGTCGTAACTTACTTGCTTGTTTTGCTTTTTTATCATGATCGCAAACAAGGTTACCTCACATTAGTTGAAAAAACACAAAACACAAAAATAATTTCTAAATGCAAAAAAATGAAGGAGTCTTGTAAAATTATTTCAGTCTTCACGTTTTAACTCTGATTGTTTTCGAAATGCGTTGAACGCAGTAATTTACAAAGGGTCAAATATATCTTCACTTGTTTGCAAAATGTTGCTTCGTGTGTCACTTGACTCACGCGATTGTGAATCCTTATGACTTTGATAAAGAAGTAGAAGCGGCAACTGAACAGAAGGCATATGTTACATATATGTCGTACTTACGCAATCTGATATTTGCATTTTTCTGTCTCGCATTCTCTCAAAAGTTTTACTAAACATAAGTTTTGCTCGTTTCATGGTTTACAAAATAAAAACACAGTAATTACAGCACTTCAATCAGTTTATTTTAAGGAGAATGTTAGGTACCGGGTATGGATCTGCATAGATCCAGTTTCCCTGATTCTAGGACCCGTTTTTTCTGATAGGGACCCGATGAAAAATTTATATCACACAGGAATGACACAATTTGTTTTCCGAGGGTTCATGTTAGAGTATAGGGCGCATAAAAACCTTATACTTGTAAAAAAACTATAAAGTGTAACTCTAACCGGTGTCTGTATTAGAATAAATCTATTTTGAAAAGCTGCTGTGTTTTTAAACAGCAACAAAATGCACATCTAAGTTTGGCAAAACTGGTGTTAAGGCCAGAACATGATGTTACGAACAATCGGACATTATTTTGTATTGCCGAATGGACTGACACAATATGCACATATAGATGTTAAGATCGGAAAAATTCTCCCAAAACAAATCTTCTACGCAATTTTAAGTTGAGCATTGTTGTATTCGGGTTAGGGTCAGCTTGTCCTACTCATATGTTCTACGCAGTAAACCGTCAGTGGTTCTGAATCCAAATTTATAGGAAAGAACCATTCTGAATCGTCTGTCTACAGATACAATGGGTTGATGTCAATATCATGTCACGTGACTAATCTGAACAAGCGCCTACACTGTCGCCGGAGTGTGATTTTGCAAAGGGAGAGGTTTATCAAATGCTCTTGGAATTTTAAACACATGGCGTTCTCTGTTGCAAATCGACTTCAATTGTTTTTGTTTTTTTTTTCAAACCAACAACACAAAATGAAGCAAAAACCCAAATCAACAAAAGAACAATATGAAGTAGTCACCTTCTTTTCCTGGTTGATTTCCCATTGCTGAAAGAAAAACTGGCCACAAGTTCGGAACAATTATAGTTTTAAAAGATTCTTATTATAAAACACTAATCTCCGTCGATTCTGCAAAATCGGAAAGGGGTCAGTTTTAAAACTAAGTGGAAAAACATATTTTACTGAGTTCACAAACTTTATCGCTCCACAGTAGCTCGTAAACATCTTGAGATTCAAAGGCTTGGTCGACTGTTCACATTGGCATATATCATTTCTGGCTTGCTGCTCCTTGCAGCGACAACTTCTTATCTTAAACTAATTTCCGGATGACAATTTCTGCAATCGTACCAAATTGAATATTATGCTAAAACAGCAACCACTCAGAGCTTCGGTAGTCGCACGCAAGTTACGCGACTCTGCACTTTCTAAAACTCATTTCTGAAACCGCGGTGTTCTTTGCCGTTATGCGAGTGGCTGCAGATCGCTTCAACTGTACATTTGTAAGAAAAACCACTTCGAGTTTGTCACATGCTGCCAAGGGGCGTCAGCCTTTTTTCTTCACACAGCACAAGAGTTTAGTTTCGATCGTGACACGCGAATTCATGACCTGCCGAGTGTCGTGGTTCCAGGATGCAACTATCATCACTCTCTTAATTGCCGAGGTTTTGAAAACACGCGCGGATGCGCCATATTCAGGAAGTGTTTCGGAGCACCATGAGATGATTTACGTCTCCACTGCTTGGGTTTGATAAAGAAGTTGCAGAATTAATTTAGCAATTCAACGCTTTTCGCACATACGCTGCATCTGTGCTGCAAAGCAAACAGTTATTTTAACACGGAGAAAAATAGGTTTTGCATTTTCTTCCGAAAAGATGGCAATATTTCATTAAACCAAATGTCCATATCCAGTGATGGGCAAACCATAAACCCGAGGACATTTGTGGCCTGTGACGGCGAAAGCAATGACTCTTGAGGGCCTTCTATAAATATCCTGCGAAGTATAAATCGACCATTGAAAGCTTACTCCTTCGATAAACGAAACCAGCACTTGTTAATACGGATAAATTCAGTTGGGCAAAGACATTTTCTATTTTTTCTATTTCGTTGTTCATTCGCAAACACGAAGGAAGGTCGAAAATTACACGTGATGTGCAGTGCGAAAGGATTATATCACGGGAAACAAAAAGACGAAATAGGTCGTCGCACTATTTCATACTTCAAGGACAAGTGTTATTACTCTGTACTGCGTTACAAGCAGTTTGCGAGGCATCCATGCTTCGAAATCAGCTACGGTAAATATGTATTCCTGGTGCTTCAGTCTTTACTTTCTAACCATTATGTACGGCTTAGGTAAGAGAGATTCAGCAGTGTTCGCTGTCGCAAATCTTTAGCGGTTTAGGTATACTATATATTACTGCTGGGTGTTGCTCATGACAGTCCAGTCGCCACGGGGGGCTTCGGTGGGCTTAGCCCCATCAAACAAAGCTCCAAGACCCCCAAATTGAAACATGAAACACAATGAATCAGTGGAGTTTTTGTCAATTTTTGAATGTCAAGTCACCCCCGCACAAACACAAAGCCCCAAGCCCCCTATTGAAAACTTTCTGGCGACGGTTCTGGCTCATGAGGGGAATTTGAAAAATGCATCCTCAACTTTCTTATGTTTCGTTTTGCTTGAATGCCAACATATGCGATACAGATCTAAGATTCTCAGTTACTGACATATAAGAAAACAACATATAAAATGAATAATTTTGAGATTGACCTCACGACCTCTAGGTTTCTCAGCCTTATCTTGGTCTGTGTCCACAACCTTTAACTAAATCCAACATGGCGGATTGTTGAGTGTAAACAATTTAACAATTGGTTTATTTTGTTCAGGAAAGTTTCAAGCATTTTCAACTTAAGCTGATGATGGCTTATTTCGTCAACTTCGTGGAATTGTGTCGGCTGTCGGGCGCCAGTACCATTACAGTTTTGACAAGGAACGCAAAATTTTTTTTATATTATATTTTCTACTTTGAAACTATGAGAAACGTCCAATAGGTTTATTGGACTATGAAAAAGCAGGATGTTTTATCAACTAGCACGAATTGAAACATACCGCATGAACACCATCTTCGACCTGTTAGAAAAGGAAAGTGTTTAAAACTGTCTCTTTCGCATCTAGCATATTTAGCATCTAGTATCTCTTTCGCATCTAGTACATTTACAAAGAGCTTATGGCTGACGCTTAGAACACTTTCATTAAGAACACGTTCGCCACCATGGTTGATCTCGTGGTAATGCAGCAATGCTACAATAGTCAGTAGACTACGCCCAGCACTGGTGTAGAACACAGCAGGCAGCGCTGCTTTAATGCACAAGAACTGCTGATGCAATTAAGAACCTCGGTGATATTTGCACATTTAATTTTATCTCACGTTGAGCAAAGCCGAAGCCGCCAACCTATTTCCGGCTTGTCGTTCGAAGGGCATGTGACAGAATCACAGCACGCCGCCATAACTCATTGTCCTGCCCCGCGTCATGGAGGCGATGAAATAGGCTTTTTATACAGTAACATCGAACCTGTAAGAATGGACGGAGGCTGAGCCTCAATTTTTGAGTATCACATTTTGTCACTCTACTTTTCGATGCTCACAATCATGGAAGAGTGTTCGTTTGGAAATGGCTGCCCGCAAAAGCAGATGACGTTTGAAAAATGCAGCTGATCGCACAAAATTTTCGCTAATACTGTTTTGTGAAGGGTTTCGTATGATTGGCTTATCGCACCGTTGATTATTCGTTTGTGCGCGCAGAGTGCATGCGGTACCTGCCTCTTGTTTGACCGGTGGATGCATTGTTGAGCAGGCATTCATTCAAGCTTTAAGACAATCGTGACGCCTCCGGCTTTGCATCAGCTATAATCTCCCAGTGATTCGGTGAGTTGAGGTCAGACTTATAACGAGATTGCTCGTGTTCACGTGCCCTTCACGCTGGTTATTTGCAAGCTGGTGCGAAAAGCAACCTATGGATTTAGCAGTCTGTCGTTTCGACAGAATTGCAAACTGATGGAGGAGATACACTTTACGCCAAAATAATTTATTTTTGTCGTATCACTGAAAAACCGATGTGTATGGTAAATCAGACCTTGTGAAACTGTTACATTGCTCTATCAGGTTTGCGTCGGGAACGCTTCAGGGCAAATAAAACAAGCAAGAGGAAGGAGAATCGCTGTGAAACGGCAACGTTTCAAAAGAACCGCGGCATGCGCTCGAACACAATGTCAATTGCCTTGACAAGAACCCTGTCATCTTAGCGTGTTAGAAAATTTGCGCTGGATGCACGAGACAAACCACTTGAAGAACGGATTTTACAACATTTTCTTAATGCTTCAACACGCTGCTTGTAGAACTTGTACCATACAACTGCCATAAACAATGTCTCTCAAATTCCGAAAAATCATGTGGTGAAAACCAATGACTGCAGCAAAAAGCACTCACACGGCAGCAAAAAGAAAACGGTTGCAATATGTTCGAAACGTTGCAAAGAGCCTTTTCTCGTCATTCCGTACCAAAAGTACGCGAAACGTATGTAGCATAAAAAGAAAAACCACTGTAGCTCAATGTAAAAAGAATAACAGATGCACCCAAATGTTCGCGCTGACCATAAACGTGGTCCGTGACAACAGTGGCTTGCCCTTCTCTAGCGTAAGGGTTCATAGGTTCTGAAACAGTGAGTCTCAACGTGGTGGTCCACCTGGAACTTCTAATGGTCCACAGAGTACCACAAATCCTTGATAGAATGCCTTTACTGTACAATAAATTCTGTAAGACTAGATTAGTTCTTCATGAGGTGTCAGCATAGCGAAGTGGTCTATCGGACATTTTTTAAAAGGTGGTCCATGGGCCAAAAAAGGTTGAGAACCACTGCTCTAATGTCAAGTAAAAAGTGCATGTATTGCAAACGAAATACGGTACGCGAACATCTATGTACAACAGCACATCACAACTTGAGCGAAAGAATGCAGAGCGTCCGGCCAAACCCAAGAAATGCGCGCGATCATGCAATAACAATGTTGAACACGAGGCCGTAAGCAAGTCTGACCACATCAAAAGATCAAAAGAAATCGCGAAAAAAACAGTGCTTTAGTAATGAATTGTTTTAACTGCATATATACGAGCGAATGCATTCCCTGAGAGCTGCATGTATGTACCGATGTCGTGAAAACGATAGCACAGAATCATTTACAAGAGCCTGTACAACCACATCACGCACGTGTGCTTTTTGAGATTCACTTGAGGTGCACAGCACAGTGGCAAAACAATAACATCTTTTTGTAAAACTGCTCCCTTTTTTACTCGTTGGCAAACGCGACAGTTTTCGACCACCACAACAATAAACAACTTGGCAACGAATGGAATTGACGTGCCTCGTATTTTGTTTGTCTTATTATTTGTCCATGGCCACAACAACTCAGTGTATCAATTTTCTGACTGACTATGAACTAAAATCACATGAGCTGCTGCTGCAACACTGCAGGAAATCAAGTATTTTATTTTATCAAACTGACTTCGAAATGATGCGCTGTCGTTTTAAACATTTTAGTAATATTCTGGACGTAAAACTTAAACTTACAGACTGTGAGTTTGATGAAGTACGCAATCTTTCTTCGGCGTCTATACTACTCCAGTTGGTACTAACTCCACCGTCCTATCTATGTCTATTCGCACCTTTCTTCTAAGCAGCATGTCTGTATTCAGATTTCATAATCCAAGACATCATTTTAATGAAAAGGTGGACAAATAAAATATTTGTCAACAGTGAAACCTTTGACCGATAACGTTTACTGCTCGGTAAAGCGTTGTACATTTTACAGGTGGAATCGCCAATGCGCATCTGCAGACCCTCAGCTAAGTTTGCAAACGTGGTTGCTCCTTGTTTATCAACCAAAACCCGACTAACTGGCTTTGAGAGAAAAGTTGTGAACTCAATCCTGCACTGTTCTTGAATTAAATCTGTTGTCCAAACAAGGATATCGTCGTCTGTGAAGTGATCCGTGAAATCGCTTTTCTGTATGAAGGCGCAAACACACGGTTTCACTGCAGCGGTCTCGACCAGCGGCGCAAGTTTACGTTTACTGTACTGGCTGAAATCAAGCAATGTAGCCGTTTGATAAAAAGATATTAATCTTGGTTGGGGTTTCTTTGCAAATCTGATAAGGGGCATCTTGCCCTCCACACAATGTTCCATGTGCACACTAAATCAGAAAACAGAGCTACGTATATATTGGACACTCGTGGACTGCATAAAATAGAGATGGGACGGGCCAGCACTTTTGCAGCCTGGCCCGCTCGGAGGAAACAAGAAACCACCCAGCCCGGAACGTTTATGCTAAACCACAAATTATTTTCCGGCCCGGACTGGCCCGTGGCCCATAATATAACGTAACCTCAATAGCCAAATCACAACATTTAAGTTTTCAGTTCATTGTCCTTTAAACACCAAAACCATGTAGTCTTAAGACAGTGGCTATTGGTCCGCCATGGGACTCTTATTTTTGAAAACTTATTCGTCCGCCGCCTGTAACGTGATACCAACACCCGATGAGTGTGCGCTAGGCTGCACTACACTTGCTAGTAGTAACGTACTAAACCTAAACCGTAAATATATGCCTTAAACCCTAAACTAAACCTAGCCCCTAATCCTAAACAAGGGGTTCCCAAACTGGGATACATGTACCCTTAGGGCTGCCTTGCCTATCTGAATGGGTACATTTAAGGTTAGCAATAGAAGGAAAAATACTCTTACATAGGTTATTATTCATTCCAAAATGTTTATACATACATCTGTGAATATTATTGTCAAACGCTTATTGGCAAATATGTTTTTGTTATTTTCCTCAACCTTTATGTCATAAGAAATTTTAGGGGTACATGCTCATCTATCGAAATTCTGAAGGGGAACATGGCCAGAGAAAGTTTGGGAACACCTGTCCTAAACCTAAACCTGGGCGACAGACTATAAATGAAATTGTTTGTTGCTTTCATTGATTCTCATCATGGTTTACTGATTTGCATGGAAACAAATAAAACGGAACATTAGCAGAACGGTGAAATGGAAAGAGCCGCAGCAAACAATTTCGTTGCAAGAATTTGAAACTTTGCGAAAAACGAAAATTTTCGCCTAATTGCCGAGCAGATCACAGCAGCCCGTAGCGGCCCGGAATGACGTCACGGCTAAAAATTTGTTAGCGGACTGTTTCAAAACCTTTAGCGAACGACCCGAAGACTGGACTGTTAGCGGCCCGTGCCATCTCTAGCATAAATGGTAATGGTGCATTGTTTCATATGAATCAGCCAACAAGCAGAAGCACCATGAAAGCCATTGCATGCAGTAAACCAACCATTAGCGAAAATTAAATCAAATGAAAACACAATGGCACAGTAGCTGATCAGTGCAAACAAGGACGGGCGCCGTGTCATATAGGATAGGCGAAAGACCGTGGCGGTCATCTGGTCAACGAACCCCATTTATCACTTTTTGACAAGTGTTGAAAAACAACAGTCGGAGATCAAACAAGCATAATGAAAAGAAAAACAAAAAACGAATGAACGCAGAACATGGTGAAGAAGACGTACAGGTGAAAGTACATGCCTATGTACATAGATGAGTGGATCGAATTTAAGTGAAGGAATTTGGTGTGGTTAAGGTATTTTTAGCAATACAAATAAATTAAAGAATAGTAATATAAAAAGTAAAAAAGTTGCAAAAACTAATTAATGAGGTACAGAAGAAAACAAAGCAAAACAGAAAAAACAAAAAGTGTAAAAAACAAAAAGTGTACTTCAAGCCGAAAAGCATAGAATGTGCACACGAGAAATACGAAAAAGTAGATACACACAAAAAATAAAACCTAGTTGCTGAATACTAGAATATACAGTATTTTGTTCTGGACAAGTTAAATGTTGCTAAAGTTCATAATTGGGAATTTTTTTCATGTAGGAGGTGTTTCTTAAATTTCCAATAAAAGGTAAGGGTTGTTGAAAATTTAATGTCGTCTCGTATTGAAGACCATACTTTTGGGCCAATAAATTTGAGAGAACATTTTCCTGAGGAAGAGTTAACTCAAGATAAAAACAGGTTGTTTGAGGTTGCTAGTCTTGTGGAGTGATAATGAATTGAGCTGAGTGGAATAAAATATTCATCAAAATGATTTGGAAGCAGTTTGTTATGATAAGAGTGCATGAATTTGCCTACTGAAAAGCTATATAGTTT
>Ga0210059_1014438_pt1 | contig 11670 bp, 4 predicted proteins | sample Ectturendosymbi2_FD_188042 | JGI IMG/M metagenome (GOLD analysis project Ga0210059, IMG submission 188042) | Ecteinascidia turbinata endosymbiont from Florida, USA - Sample 2 (SPAdes) (version 2) | ecosystem: Host-associated > Tunicates > Ascidians > Unclassified | place: Key West, Florida... | reverse complement strand
CTTCTTTTCTGTATATAAACCAGTTCGGTAGTATCTCCACTTCATTCTGACGATATCCCCTGAAGAGTGTCAGACGAAAAGCTTTGGGATGAATCTCCTACTTCACGCTAACTCCCATTTCCTGTCCTGTAGAAGCTGTTCAAATTCTATTAAGGTCACTTGAAGACTACAATTACGATGCGACGCGTTCATGACCTCATCGCCCAGCAGTTCTCCACGATTTTCTCTGCTGGCTGTTATTTTTCGGACAACACTACATAAAATCACATCTCGGCGATTCCAACACCTACAAAAAGGGCCTTTGTGTAGTGGAATCAGCTTCCACCTTTTCCTGTTAACCTATTCCCCAGCTTTCGCAATACCATAGGCCAAGCGCACGAAGCAAATCTTTCGAGTCCTTGCAGTGTAAAAACGCCCCAATATCGAGTTAGCAAGTGCGTTCACGAAGGTAAGCCAAGGGCGACGAATCGCTCACGCGTCAATCCGATAACAGTGCAGCGTAAAGTGGGTAACATACCCACGTGTTGCCACTCTGCTGTTACAGAAAAGTACTTGATTTCATGGTTAAAAAACACCAGATTCACAAAAAAACACTAGATTTCAAAAGTAAACTTACGGTGAAAATGCCTAGAAAATGCGTTGCAATGCCAACCATAGACATTTTCTGCAACTCATTGGAAACCATAAACAAAGAAAAAGGGAGATAGGCCCAGCAACAACGCGTGCGCTTGTTTTTATAGGTCACTGAAACTTATAACAGACGACCAAATGACTTCGCTGCGGTTTAACTCAAAATATCTTGTGGATTTAAGATTTAATTAGGTAAAATTTTTAGCAATTAAATTGCACTAAATCAAAAGGTCTCAATTACAGTTACAATTACACAAAATTGTGCAATCAATTACAACTCATAAAAAACACTAGATAGCCATAAAAACACCAGAACAATAAATGATATGAAAAAACACTGGATCCAGTGGAAAAACACTAGGAGTGGCACCACTGCTTACCAAGGAAAACCAGCACGACCTTTGACTTTTTCCAGCCTGACTTCTTCAGAAGCAGTGTTGCCACTGTTGTTATTGAAAAGTACTAGATTTCATGATAAAAAAATACTAGATTCACCAAAAAAACACTAGATTACAAAAGCAAACTTACACACACAGTGAAAATGCCCAGAAAATGCGTTGCAATGCCAACTATAGACATTGTGCAACTCATTGTAAATCAGAGACAAAGAAAACGGGAGGTAGCAGCAACGTTTGTGTTTGTTTGTACAGGTCACTGAAACTTTTAACAGATGACTACAGTGACTTCGCAGCGGTTTAACTCAAAACATATTATATTGACTTGTATAATTTAAGATTTAATTACTAAATTAGGTAGAATTTTCAGCAAATTACAATTGCACTAAATCAAAAGGTCTCATTTATAAATTATAATTACACAAAATTATGCAATTAATTACATTCAGCTCACTCATGAAAAACGCTAGATAGCAATAAAAACACTAGAAAACTAGATGAAATTAAAAAACACTAGATCTAGTCGAAAAACACTAGGAGTGGCACCACTGATCCTACATACTATTCAATCGTCCAGTAGTGGGCGAAACAGCATTATTACGCCAGAAGTCGCAACAAACCCACTATTATTACAGAATTGCAACTAACCTTGCAAAAGCATATCAATATCTGTTGTTGTAGTTTCAATAAAGTATCGATGAAGAGAAAAAAACTGTGCTACGAGAAAATTTTGACCTAACGATACATTTTGACCTACTGATAAATTTTGACTTTTTTTGACCTAATAACTTGGGATTCCCTCATGGTATGAGCGCGAAATTTGGTTTGTGGACGTTTCATGAACTTTAAAAAGGCAGAAAAATTTTGACTTTATTGTCTTTTGGTTGCCCTAATAATACGGCTTGAAAACGATTCATACCATGGATCACAGGAAAATACTGTTTTTAACGTATATCTCCGTGCCAGCCTGGCGTATTTAATCGAATGGCTTCAGATGACGAATAACAGGCGCAGTCACTGGACAGACTAAAGCAGGGGTCGGGAACCTTTTTGGCTAAGGGAGTCATGAAGCCTATATATTTTTAATTGTATTTCCGTGAGAGCCACATAATATTTTTCAACACTTAATGCAAGTAACTTACTAACTAACATGTGCATTTTTAAGCAAAATCAACAATTTTAAACAATGGTAAATGTCTGAATTTTCTCTTTAATAACATGCTTCTTATTGTTAATGCGACTTCTGGTGCTGCATGGTGTTGCTGATGGCTTTGTAGCAGAGCCGTGTGAAAGGTTGTTGGCCCCCGCCAAAAAATTCCAGATGGGGCCCTTAAATATCAGCAAGCATTAGGCAGCTGCGTGCTTTTTCGAGCCAGTTGCAAATTAGTCCCCTGAGTAGCGCTATTTCAAAACCTAACCAAGATAAACTAATGATGTTGAATCAGGAAGAAGTTCTTAACTAAATAACTTGCATTATTTAAACAAACTTAACCCATTTTTATTACACATTCAGCGAATAAGCAAGCGCATGCACCGCATTTGCTTAAATTTCAGTGTCACTCTGTACGTACCGCAAGTCAAACGGTATCAATATTAAAAAGATATTTTCGCGCATCGCGATGACAAAAACATCAGTGATGTCGTTGTAGTATAAACCGCGAACGCAAGCACTTTCAATAGATAACAAATCCAACGATGTAAGTCTGTCACATCCATAGTTGTTGATCGATGAAAGGTTTTGATAAGTTTAAGTTTACTAAATCTTCTTTAGTGATAGGTGGAAGCAGAGCCGTGTGAAAGGCTGTTGACCCCCCCAAAAAAAATCCAGATGGGGCCCTTTAATATCAGCAAGCATTTAGGCAGATGCGTGCTTCTTCGAGCAAGTTGCAAATTAGCTCCTTGAGCAGCGCTATTTCAAAAGCTAACAAAGCTAATTGTACAACTTAGGAGAAAATAACTTTAATGAACTGCCAATGCAAAATAAGTGAAAACTAACTTTATCACTTGTTAGTTGTTATCATCAATAAAGCGAAACAAATACCTCTTCTTGTGATGTGATAGGAAATTATTTATGATGTAATTTACCTGTTTGATGTAGTTGTCGTACTTGCATCAACTACAGTGTGCGACAGGGATGTGCAACCTGCGGCCCGCGGGCCAGATGCAATACAAAAAAGTGGATTTTTATGCCGGTCACTAGTACTAGACAGCCTATGTGAAACGACGGCGCGGCCCGCGGTCTAATCTGTTTAATTGCGTTTGGCCCTTCGGTAACAAAGGTTGCACACGCTTGGTATACGATAATATGTGAAACCGGCCGCCTCATTAATGCTTGTGATTTGCATCCTGACGATCATAGAGCACCTGGTGGTCGCTGTACGGCCTCATCATTTTAATAGCCAGTCACAATGTAATCAACTTGGTGCTTTCACCAAAAGCTGATAGGTGGAAGCTGTGCGTAGAACTAACTGCTTCCCGACACTCCCTCTGCCTTCATTTCGAATAGGAACGAATTTATTGGAATCTGACACCATCCACCTTCATCATGAAATATAGCAAGTGAGATTAAATCTGAAGAGGCTTTTTAAGGTCGAGCAAGCGAGCGTTAAACTTATCGAGATTATCTCCGGTTTTTCTGTTCGAAACATTGAATTAGGCTGTCTTAACACAGTTTTAACAGACATATATATAATAAACTGACACAACAGCCTTCCTTCGTTTCAACTTTACATAACCTGTCTTGAGCAGCTTTCACGAAAACGTTTTTAACGTTGAACTAAAAACCTAGTCTCTCTATCTGTACGCATTACAAAGCGATTGCACAACACTGCACAGCACATTCATTATGACGTAAATTTCCCCGAGAATTTCAATGCACAAGGGCGATGCCAGCGAAGTGAAGTGGAGAAGGTCAAGACTGTTAATTAACAATTGGCCTTGTTCTGACGTAACCACAACTTTACAAAAACTGCTATAGTGTCCGAACGTCCGCAATTCTTTTTCGAAATTAACGAATCGTTATACTACATGCTTAATCTACCGGCTCTGCATTGAGGGCAAAAAACAGAAGACTAAAAGTCAAGGGTAGAGAGACGGCTCTAACTTACTAATACAATATGCATTGTGGGGCCCCTACGAATGGTTGGGACCCCCCCCGACCGGGGGGACGGGGCTGCCTTGCCACGACACTGCTTTGTAGTCTGGTAGATGGAAAATTACAGAAAAAGTTTCATTTGTAACAATCGTGTTAAGAAAATATCAAGCGAGCCAGATGCCGTCATCAAAAGAGTCACATCTGGCTCGCGAGGCACAGGTCCTGACCCCTGGACTAAAGTATTTGAGTTTGAAAAAAGGTGCAGAAAATGTCAACAGAACAGTAATTTGAAAGAAAACACCACTTTGCTGCCTTCCTTTTATTATTTTCGCGTTGCTTTGAAGAACAAATATAAATATTCCAAAATGAAGCGAAAAGGGAGATCCAAGTACTCTAAAAAAGGTTCAGAATCAACAAATTTGGATAAAAAGCAGTCAATCCTGGCGACCCTTGCGTGATTTTTCAAGCGCTTCTGGTTAACTGTTGAACCACTGCTTGCGTTGAGCAGACAGTATCTGACGTAAGCGACTTTAAATGTCATTGAGCCTGTCGTAACTTCCTGGCACAATTTCCCAACGCTGATTTTGCGTGCTTGCTCAGAAGCTGTTACGCTAGTCGTGCGGTTGAGCATGTCGTGTCAGTTCGTAGGTGCTTGTAAAAGCAGATAAACTTGTAGCTTCCAGAAAAACTTGTGCCGGTGCGCCTGTTCATTTGACGGTGTTGCTTATCAAGACGGTTCTGCAAAAAACGCGACCCAAAGCTCGATGTCATTTTGCAAACCGTCAACCACAGTTTGGACGTTGAATTCGGCATGAACCAGGCTAGCTCCAGCAAGCAGTTGTCAATTGTCAGGCTGTCAGTGTCGGTCCTGCTTTATGTGTTTTGTAAGACTTGAAATCGTCTATAACTGATTGTTTCAATGAAGAAAATTTCAAATGGACTTGAGATCTACCCGCCGCATCTGTTTGTTAACTACAGAGATTATTACTCAAATAAGTTTATTGTTTGTTTTAACAAACATGCAAAAACGTTTTGATTGTACTCAATTGCTTTCTAGGAAAAAACAAGAGAATGAGTAGTAATAAGCAAGAAACTTTTTGTCACGTTGTTGTTAGACCAGCTGTTCTTGCATTAACACTGTGCAACTCGATATGCTTTCAATTAACCGTAACATCTATTGTGCGCATGCTGTTGAACCTATGCGGGATTCCGGCCGGAGATGTTCTATTTTCGATGAATTGTGGTGGCTACGACGTCATTAACATATTTAATTGTTCAAAACCAGGAGCCTCGCTGGCAACGCCTATGGTGTCGAAATCGCCTGTGAGCAAGAGGAACTTGTTTTGTGTTCAATTTCCCACTTGACTATAAAGCATTCACTAGCCATCAGTCTATAGCTGCAACATATGAACACATAGGCTTCCGTGGCTACTACACCCTATTAGGGTGCATATGTGTCCTCGACCATATTAAGGTAAACAAACAAAAAATTGGAAGTATTGGCATTGATGCACCATTTGCTGTAAAACAACAACAAAAAATGAAAACTCCACAAAAGCAAAATTTGGGTTTTAATGGGTTAATCTGTCCCTGCAGGTTCGCGCACGTTGGTGAAGGTTATACAGCACATTTGTTCCTGTATCCCTGGAGTGCGTATAGATTTGTGCTGGCGTCGTGCTGTTGAAGCCCGGTCGAAGGTCTAGCAATTTAACAGGCTCTTATCTGAGGCTTCTTCCCAGCTAGACAAACTCGAGGCACAGCCTGTTTTCACGGTTGTTCGTCACATCAGGATTATCTAGTAAAGGCTGCAACGTAAATGGACGTACACAAAACGCTTCACCCTTTCTACACCACAAAAAGGCCCAGTGTTACGGCAACAGCTGTATACAGTGTTTTCCCTCTAAGAAAATTTTACACTAGGCAATGTTTGTTCTAGCTAGCCTGGATATTATAACACTGAGTTGTCAGAGTTCTAAATGAATTACAAACTTTCTGAATTATTAGAATAAGTATAAAATTTTGTCAAAATACGAACAAAATACATATTTGATTGAAATAGCGTCTTTTGTCCTTTTTGATTGAAATAGCGTCGTTTTCCAATGTTTTGGAATGTTGCAAGTGCGCGGTATGAGATTTCACTGCGCAAATGGGCTGGTGGTACTGCGCAATTGCGCACTTTAGAGGGAGCATTAATTGCAAAATACGCGCTTTGTTGGCAGTAATGCTTCTTTTTCACTCACGTTTCTTTACACATAGTATAAAGTAGGAGTGGGCAAACTTGTTCAATGAAAGAGTCATTTGCAGAAAACCAAAAACACCAGCGAGCCGCAAAACCGGTTTGTAGTGTCTACACAAATAGGTAAAGAATGCAAGCTTTACATGAAATGATATACATGTACAGTAATTGCCACTATTAAGTTTTTGTTTGATTTTGTGATCCCCGAAAATCTGGGCAATACCTTGTTATAGCTGTGCGACTTAATTCTCCCAAGGGTTCATTTTTAGGGTTGCACGATGGTTTGATTTTACGAACTTCATTACAGAGAAAAAAGTCATAGCAATATGTCGTGCTGTATACAGAAATGAGTTGTGCACAGGTCTTTTAAATTGTGGGTATTTCCTGGAACCTGTGGCCGGAAATTAACTGTAGAGTGGCATTGACTAAAGTTTTTTAGAGTCAGTCAATTTCGTTTCTACAGCATACAAGTTTGTGACAAACGGTTGGCGAACTGGATAGCCACCACTGACTACGTTAACGATGAATGGATTTACAAGGAATGCAAAGCGTGGTTTTAACTCTTGGAAATGGTCAAATCTGGCTTGGAGCTCCTCCAATAGTGTTACAATTTATTGCTGTATTCTTCCACTTTGTGGTCCTGCAAATGCCTCTTCGCGAAAAGCATTTGTTCTCATTTCTGACATAGGAAAAATGACAAAATGCTTTTGACAATATGTGTCTTTGAAAAAATTTGATTTTCTTCTGGGAACTTAAGTAACCTAACTTGATCTTTAGGTTCACTATCTTTGTTATCAATTCGCGTAGACCCTCTGGTAACTAACGGGGAGCGACTGTGGTGATCGCCCCCACTAACACCTGCGAAAGTAACTTTATTCACCATAATTTTTTACAATCCGGAAAACAACATTCGCGATATAAGGACATTTTGCCGTCCATTGTTTGTCACAGCAGTGTTGTGAAATATATTTCATCTCTCTTACAGTAACGAAGCTGTTATGAGGCTTGACAAGCAAATATTACTGAAATCGCCTCCCTGAGTTTACTGACTGGATCCGCCTCTACCTAACGAGCTCACTTGAACACATTGATAAATGAAACATACGTTAAATATGAGGTAACAACTCTCTGTCAATTTGTGATATCGCTATTTATCTAGAAGAGCCACACAAAATATGTCGCAGTTGGCCCACCATTGGTATGAACGTACGTGGCTTACCGCTATTAGCAGTCGGTGTCTCGCTGCATTACCTGTCAAGATGTCTGAGTTCAGCAGTTACATAACATGCGGCAAAACTGCTACTGCCGTAACTTGAAGCAGGGTTGCCAACCTGTTTTCACGAAAAAAAGCCAGACCGACTCACAAAAAAAGCCAGACTTAGTCACAAAAAAGCGAAAAAAGAAGCCAGACCTAGTCACGACAAAAGCCAAAAAATCTAGACCTAGTCACAAAAAAGCCAGATCTACTCACAAGTAAAGCGAACAAAACAGACTTAGTCACAAAAAAAATAAAAACGCCAGACCTAACCACAGGAAAGGCCAATTAGCAGTTATTAAACACACATAGCTTAAAAACCTGCAGCAGTTGCCAGTGTAGTAATGAACTTTTCCGTCTGTCCGAATCTTCATGTAGCTGTCACATAATCTTGTTAATTGTTTACATTTTTAAGGGTTATCTACTAGCAGCAATTAGGATGAACCCTGAATATAATCTTCATTCCTACTGTCCTGCTGTGGCAAATCTTTGAGATCTGAATCTTTCAACCACTCTAGTCTAAGCCTACCTCAAATTTCTAGGTGTGTAACACTTAATCTTTTTCTTTGGGTTTGATTCATTAGCACAATTGTCACTTGAAGTTGAACTTACTGCAGCTTGCTAATATTGACAGTTTATACGGAAGGCTATCAGTTGTTTGTTAATCAGTTACGTTGAAGACTAAGACACTTAGAATGGGTTCATAAAACAAGATAAAGACGGATACTACAAGTAAAAATTCATACCATATCCTAAGTCACCGCTGGCGCAACGTAGTTAAATCTTAAAAACCCCAGATTTTAAGAAGAAAAACTTAGAAAGGCATGAAAAACCCAGACCTGGAAATAAAACACCTGGCATGGCACCATTGCACTTAATGAGTTGTGCCCGGGACAGGGCATCACGAAATGAAACCAGTGTTGCCACTGGCGTCAGTCGCGTTAACATCAGATTGTTGCCTTTTTCAACATCAGATAACATCAGATTTTTGCACTGCAGTTTGATATAAGCTAAATGCTTCTACTAACAATCAGTGGCGTGCGCAGAAGATTTCCGAGGGGGGACAAAGTTTCATCACAATCGTGTGACGACACAAATCAACTATAGGGGAAGTGCCGAAGACCCGACCATTCTAGGGGGGTCCGGGGGCATGCCCCCGTAAACATTTTGCAAAATTACACCTAAAAAAACGCATTTTTGTGTATTCTGGAAGCAAGTTTTAGTGTAAGGCTTTTACGAGACTTATTAGCTGGTGAGACAGAAAACTGAACTTTTGTTGTCTGAGGCTCATGAAATAAACCTATAGGGCCTATGCGTGCTTAGATGTTATAAGTTTTAGACATGTATCGCTTATCGAAGACGCTCATTGAAGTTTTTGCCGTGGGCTCAAATCTCACACCAGCCAAAGCTCTTTTCTGGTGTTCATTGTTACCTGGATTAAGTTACTTAACAGCCACGTGTAAAGTAATTTTGTCAGTGAAAGAACGAAATCGTAAAATGAAAATCAAGCACAGGAAACGTACAGTAGTCATAAAAACATTTGCGTAGTGCGTATATCAGTGACCAGAAAACAAATCAGTTTATTTAAAATTGAGGCCCTTTCCCACCCTTAGTTACGCCACTGCCGAATACTGTTTATACATATTTTATTTTTAGGGTCTGAGGGGGCCATGGCACAGTGCCCCCTCTGTACGCCAGTGCTAACAATACCTAACAAAGTGCGATAACTCACGCTGAATACGAAACAGAGAGAAGTATCGTCTTTAAAATGGAAAAGAGGTTATTTTTTACGTAACGTACGTATGTTATTCCTATTCTCAACGCTATGAAGAGAGCTTATTTAGTTTGGAAGTGGAGCAATTACTAAACACACATGAGGGTGAGAAATTGATGAAAGACACTTAAAGTTATGAATGTAACCGATTTTCATCCTAAAAAGTTTAGAAAATTTGGGAAAAAAGCAACAGCTCAGTCAGCATCAGATTTGTTGCCAAAACATCAGACATCAGAAATTTCCCTCAAAACATCAGATCTGATGTGAAAACATCAGAGTGGCAACACTGAATGCAACCATTACAACACGTGAGACCGGCAACTACAGAAGAGGAGACTACCACTGTTAGGATGGCCAACTGTTACATCAGAGAGCCAGTTAGTGGGTCACATTGCCTTAACGAGGAAATTCGTGCAGTATTGTTCTGAAATAAATCCGGAAAAAAGCCAGAAAAAAACTTTTTGAAATAAAGCCAAACACCTCAAAAAAAGCCAGATTTTGTCTCCCTTTGTTTGGTTTTTGAAAAAAAGCCAAACACGTTAAAAAAAGCCATAATTTCAAAATCTGGCTTCAAAATAGCCAAATTGGCAACCCTGACTTGAAGCGAACCTTTGAAGATATGTTGCCATGTTATTGTGACGCAACAAAGGCTAATAGTCGAGGATGTAATGCTTCAGATAAATCATGAACTTTCCCAGCAGCTTGTTTCCATGGTAACAATGGAAATGTCTGCTTATGAAAATAATGGGTGTTGTTTGTGCTTATGTAACCCAAGAAACTTCAATCAGAGCAAGCAAGATAATTTACAAAACAACCGAATAACGGTAAGTTGATATATGATTGTCAAAATGATGCATGTGATGTGGTTGATGTGATTTATGGTACTGCGTCATCTGCGCATAACAACCAATCATAGTCACCGTGATTGGCCATAGAATTAGTAAGGCTTCCCACGGTTCGCAGAAGTTCTGTGCGTATGGTCAGGCCTTATTACTGAGTATAGGCGTCGTAGTAGCATGGAGCCAGTCCACAGCTCCAACCAGTGGTCTATGACCCCAGGTATTCCTCCGATGTATGGACGGCGTTTGGCACAACTGCAAATGCAAACATTTTGTGGTGATATTTCTCAATTCCCTGTTTTTCTACGACGTTTTAAAAACTTTATTGAAGTACATTGTTCTGATGATAAAGGAGGTTGTCTTACCTTAAAATGTATTTAACTGGAGAAGCTGCTTATGTACCGGCTGAGTGGTTCAGTAAGTTGAGTACGCGCCACCAAAGCTGCCAGGCTGGGTTCGATGGGTCATACCGAAAACTTGAAAAACATTACTTGCGTCCTGTCCAGTCTCGTTCTAGGTGTTAATGCATGAGTGCAAGAAAATAGTTCACGCATAGTGCTGCCATTGACTCGCCATCAATGCAGCATTCACTGCGAAAGCAGCCGCGTGGTCCACGGAGCCAGTAACCGGACCACTCGTGAAACTCCTGACGGAGAAACTGACACTTGAGACTTCACATTCAGACCAGCTTAGGCTTTCTATGTAGGCACATAATAAAAATTTGAATGACAGAAATTCTCCTCTCCATGACAAACTAGTTTTCGGGATTATGCATGGCAAGAGGGTGTGGGTTGTAGCAGTGGCGCACGCAGGAATTTTTAATGGGTGGGATTTCATTCAGTGGTATATGGTGGTCGTTTGCATTTGGTGTGCGCTCTTTGTGACGTCACAATTTGACTTCATATTCATGTTTCGAAACCAACGTTTTGGCGAAGTTTGTTGACATAATAGGCATATTCGTCTACACGCACTCCCTTATTTTATGTGTCATTGCACTGAATATAAACTATCAGCGCTCCAAGTTAGAATATCCGAGGAAAATAAACTAAACGCTACGACACAGCAGTTTATAAGTGCAAAAATATCAGGCTGCGTGTTGAAAGAGGGTGGTAAAACACACTCATTACTGCGTCAGAGCAGTTTACAACGGCAAAATGAGGCTGCGCTAACGTCGTATAGAATACGAGCAGTCGAGTATAGAAAGTGTGCGACTGGACTGGCCTGCTGAGACATTATCAAATGCCTGAATGCTTATGTGTTAAAAACTGGTCAATGGTCAATGGTTTATTGTTTCATATGACTCAGCCAACAAGCAGAAGTATCATAAAAGCCATCGCATGCAGGAAGCCAATCGTTAGCGAACATTAGAGCAAATGAAAACACAATGGCACAATAGTTGATCAGTGTAAACAAAGAGGGGCGCTGTGTCATATAGGATTGGCGAAAG
>Ga0210059_1014437_pt1 | contig 11672 bp, 8 predicted proteins | sample Ectturendosymbi2_FD_188042 | JGI IMG/M metagenome (GOLD analysis project Ga0210059, IMG submission 188042) | Ecteinascidia turbinata endosymbiont from Florida, USA - Sample 2 (SPAdes) (version 2) | ecosystem: Host-associated > Tunicates > Ascidians > Unclassified | place: Key West, Florida... | reverse complement strand
GTGTTCCGCGGAAAACTAGTGTTCCGTGAAAGATCGTCAGGTGTTCCGCAGGAAATTTGATAAGTTTGACTAGTGTTCCATCGAACACCGGTCGAAAATCACTAGTTTAACGCAATGAGCATAAATATGCTTTTTTTCGTGAAAGTAATTAGTTTTAAACAGGCTCAAATATCGCATTGAGAAAACTTAAAAGTGAATAAATTGTTACTATGTTGTTTATTTTATTGCGTGATTATAAAATTTTGTTTGGTGTTCCCCAAAATTTTTTTATTGCATAAAGTGGTCCGTGATGCAAAAAAGGTTGAAAAACACTGGGCTACAGTACCAATCACGGTAGCATGATAAAACTGTTGCACGAGCTCAAAAACAGCAGTTGCTAACACAGAAGCATGCAAGCATTTGATAAAATTTCACCAGGTAAAAAGGAATTCTGAAAGTTTGCTGGACTTATATACATGACAAAAAATTTAAAGATTTCTTGCGTAGGGAAGGTGGGGTACAGTCGAAACTTTTTTTACATTTTCAACCACTGCTACTTTATTTCAAGTCCAAACAAGCTCAAAATTTGTCACACAATAAAGCAACTCTATATAGGCAATATCATGCCAAAACATGGACAAAGCGCCCTTCAAAAGAATTTTTACAATTATTTTAAAAAGGGTGCTTTTTCTGTCGAGTGTGCCCCATGCATGGGCACACTCAACATGATCATGGGGTACACCTGACCGGCCAATACAAAGTTGGGTTGCATGCATTGCATAATGTTCACGTGATATCACATGTAAAATAGGCACTTGCTGACAGCCTCTCCACTTTTTTCACATTCGAGTTACCCACTATCACTACGTGGCAAAAAAAATTTGTGTGATTACCGAACATTAAATGAAGCCAATGCAGCATGCTGAAATTCATGCTTTACCATACAAATATAATGGGACTCTAAGCACATAATGAACCTAAAAATGCTCATAGATTAGATTTATTCTGTACTGAATTCCAATATAACCCCTCAAGCTTTACCTTGTTTAGACTGACCTAGTGGCAATGTGTTGAGTGTGCCCCATTTTGTTTGTCAGATGTGCCCCATGCATAGCTAAAAAATAAAATAAAGAAGTACCAACTCAACTTAAAAAGAATTTAAAATTTGGCATTATCAAATAATGTTGCACTGCCCTGACTACAACGTCACAAAAACTCATAACAGAAGATGTTGATTAACGTGGGCAAAACCCAAATCTACTATAAATGCGATTTTTTGAATTACTTTTGGGTAGCAAAAACAACTTGCTATGTAATTCGTAAAAACGGCTGTCTATAAAGGAATAACTAACTTTAGTACTACGGCTGGTATGAGACTAAATCACCATGGAGACTTTAAAGTTCAACGTTTTCAACTTTTTGAAAAAATTGAAAAAGACGACTGTGCCCCTAGTTCTACTGTGCCTCACCTTCCCCTATTTTATGCGCATTCTCAACTCGTGTAGTTTAGCAAGATTCGATCTTGCAAACCAGGGTGTGCGCCAGCCAGCCCAGCCGCACACTTTCTATGCTCGACTGCTCGTATTCGACAAGACATCAGCGCAGCCTCATTTTGCAGTTGTAAATTGCTCAGACGCAGTGACGAGTGTGCTTTACTCCCCTGTTTTAACGAGCAGCCTGATATTTTTGCTGTTATGAACTGCTGTGTTGAAGCGTTGAGTTTATTTTCCACCGATATCCTTACCTGGAGCGCTGATAGTTCATGTTCAGTGCAATCACACATAAAATAGGTGAGCGCGTATGGAACAATATGCATGTTATGTCAACAAACTTTGCCAAAACATAGATATGGAAACATGAATATGACGTCTAATTGTGACGTCACAAACAGCGCACTCCAAATACAAATGACCACCATATGCCACTGGATGAAACTCCCCATGAAAATTTTCTGCGTATACCACTGATTGGGAGTTCTCATTGTTGCCTGAAACCATTTTCTTAACCTTTATATATATATATATATATATATGTAATAGGTACTATTGAGATATTTTTTCCTAAACTAAACAAAAGTAGAGACACAAAATATTTTTTATGGCTTATGCAAAGCTAATAATTACTTTGCGTAAAAAACGTGGTGACAAAATATTCTTGGTTCCTGCTGAGTACAATTGCACCAAATTGTGAAGGAACCCACGGGTAAAGAGCAAAGTAATTTTCTGTGCTGCCATACAATCACTTTTAAGTTGTTTTTAAACTTAAATGATATTATAGTACATGAAGCTGTTTGGGAAGTTTGAAATTTATTTGGATATTCCAGAAACGTTTTATTCAGTGTTGTCTAGCCTACTTTTGTTGTATATTCAGGGCAAACATGCAAAACGTGAAAGCACGTTAGTGAGAAAGTACTCTTTGCACGGAAATGCTGTCATTATCTCCAATTTGGAAAAGTGTTTGTGAATAAGCTAGGCTACTCTACTGAACGTCATTGGTCTTAAGGCTATGTAGATCAGGAATAGGCGAAGAAAACGTCTTAACAAGTTAATTATACTATTTTGTTCCAGTTTTTGTTTTGTTTTCATGCGATTAAAGCTGCTGGAATGCTTAATTGTAAGATACAGTGAGGCTTCAACAAGAGGTTTGAGGTAAATAGTTTTTGAAAACATTGGCTGTTTCGTTCGTTCATTCCATCAAAGATATTAGACGTTTCGCGGACCATTGTCTCATTAATCAAAAAACGCGTAAATTAACAAAACCTGCAACTTGTGTAAGGTTGCTTCAATGATAACAAAGTAAAACAACTGATCTGAAAATGAGATTTTGGTCTTTTCACAAATTATTGTTTGCAATATTTAAAAAAACATGCATCTCTAAAGTACCACATTTTACCACGAAACATACAGGCCGCGTGGTTTGCTGTGCAAAGTTCATCAGAGGTTTAATAGTATTTGCCTGTTGAGCAAACAAAATGTCAGAAGATGTAGAAAATTATGTGTGTTATACCATAAAAACTCACCCATTGAACCCTGTTGGATCCCATTTGATTAATGCCACTGTGCCGAGGTATTTCGAAATTATAAGGTTGTATGAGGACCATGTTGTTTCACACATTAACCTTTGCTGGGGATTGCCGCGCTTAGTCAATAGCAATTAATCACAAAACTGTGCTGAACTCTGTAAGCATAAACCTGTTTAAAGGTTTTGCCAATTTACTGCACCTAACCAAATTCTAAAAATTTGCAGCCAATCGCTCATTAGTCCTTTCAGTCTTTGTTTCATTGCTGGGCACCTGTCATAGTTTGTACCAAGTCTACAATTCCAATCTCTATCAAGAATAGTTTTCCTTGAACAAATCTGAATCTTTTGATCGTGTTGATCATATTTGCTTAATTTTTAATTTGCAATCCCTTGGAATTGTTGGTGTTTGCTCTCTCTTACAGTAAATCTTCTAGCTCCTTGGCCTTTTTGTCATCCTCAAGGCATTCTTCTCAACCAGATTCGTTCCGATCTTAAAGATACTAGTTGTAGATTTCCCAAGGATCTGTAGTAGGTCCTCTGTTGATTTTAATCGTTATAAATGACATTGCTACGAACGTAGCATATATCGCTTTTATACAGAAAACACTACCCTGGTTTATTCAGATAGGTCCTACGTGTTTTGTCCACATGCACAGTGTGCTTACTCAAGACTTCAGCAGGTTACACAATTGGTCTTCGGTTAGGAATGTTATTTTGAACCCCCAAAAAACTGCAGTTATGACCATATAAGGACTGCAAAGCCACTACAGTGGGTCTGACTTTGTCCAGTCATAATTTGCCGACATGTAGAGCTAGAGAGCTGTTCAAACCCTCTACGGATTCGGGAAGTCTTCCAGTTTTGATTGAAAAAGAATATGAAAGTTTTGGATAGTTTTTTTTGGGTGACGACACAATGGAGGTAGGTTTACGCATTTTGGTCGAGGTTACCGCGCCCTGGGCGCCAACCGAACAAGCCAATTTTATGGGTCAAATTTTTGTTTGGAAACTAGGCTATAGTCCCAGTCTTTAGAGCACTTGATCGGCTTTCTAGCGTTTCTAGTGCCAAAATTATGGCTCAAAAAACAAATTTTTGGTTTTCAATAAAATCCCACGAAAGGTATACTTGACCAATTTGGGCAAATGCCATAACTCGCCAGCCGAGTGAGCTATAGAGCTGCTCAAATCCTTAAAAGACTCGGAAAGTCTTCTAGTTTCGACTAAAAATTGGAAAGTTTTGGATTTGAGTGTTTTTGTGGGTGACGTCATATTAGGAATAGGTTTAGGTTTGTTTGGCCTATGTCATCGGGTTCTGGGCCCAAGCCCATTTTAAATTTACGCGCTTTGAGGGGCCCCCGTTTTTAGTTTACACGCTTCAAAAATTTCTGAGCTTTTGTTCATGATTGTATTTTTAGTATGATCACACAATATTTACTAGAAAACTTAATTTGCTTTGTTATGTAATCTTGTGATTGTTAATATGTTTTAGAACATTTGGGTTATCATCAAACGACACTAAAATGATATAGGCCTCATAAATATTCTTGTGTATAACTAAAAGACAAGGGGCCCAGTTAAAAGGTAAGAGGCCCCCAACTAAGATGTTAAAAGGCCCCTAATCAAACGATAAGCAATACCTTTATTCTTTGGTCATGGATAAGGGGCCCAATAATTTTCATTCAACAAAAAGGTATGGGGCCCCCAATCAAAATTTAAGAGGTTTCAAATTAAGGATATAGCCCTTACTTTCATGAATCATTTTGATGCAAGGTTTACCTGGTGGCCTGACATTCTTGCTTATAAACCTAATAATTACCCAGTTTACACATCCTTAAGCGATATACCATGCACCGAACGCAATTAAAGTATAGCTATTTTATTCATCACATACCAACGATTTTTACAGTGGTTCTGTGATATTAACTTGTTTAAGTATTTACTGCCATAAATGAAATGGTTGTAGCCTATTTAGATCAAGCCAACAGTGAAATCTGATTAAAATGTGTGAGTCAATACTGTAGATTTCATTCATTCCAGTCTCATCACAAAACGTACGCTTGCCTTTTTCTTTCCCAACTGATTTACTGTAGATAAAAGTCATGATTATCTGTATTTGGACAGTGAAAGTCCAAGAACAATAAGTTCTTACAAAGCTTAACATGGCCCTAGGGCAGTGGTTCTCAAACTTTGCTACCTAGTGGAAGCCGCTGCCCGTGGTCCCCAGAGAACCGCACCGTAGTCTCTAAGGGGGAACGAGGACCCCGTTTGAGAAACCCTGCCCTGGGGTAACTTCATTGTTCAAACAGTTATCTGAGAATCATGTTTGTTGTTTAGAGCCCTTGATTGGCCTTCTAGCGTTTGTGGTTAACAAGTTATGATATAAAAACCGCAAAATCAATAAACAAAACTTAATTGATAAAGAGAAAATTAATAAACAGAAAATTAATTATATACAATTATTTGTTTTGAGACCATAACTTCCATACCACAAACGCATTTAGCTTTTGTATATCCTTTTAGTGCAGTGTTTCTTAACCTTTGCTACGTCTCCGTTAAGTAATTTTATTTGTTTCAAGGCTCCCTGCCATTGAATAAGTAAATTTGACGAAACACTTTCCCGTTCAAAACTTTCCATGATGCAGTGCGCTTAAGCGCTTGTGACACCCTGGAAATTTATTCACGCCCCCCTGAGTAGGTGTGCCCCCCAGTAAAGAATCACTGTTTTAGTATATACAGCTGTAGAGTAGCAAAGCAAATACAGTATGATAACTCCCCTCACAAAACCTTTTCAATTAGAATTATGCTCAGAATCAAGGTATGCTGATATCCATGGCACGTTGATTACACGCACTATTACAACACTATCCTCTGTCTTATTCATTCTATTTGAATAAGACAGGGGATAGTGTTGTATTAGTGTGTGTAATAACCTAACTTAATACTGTATCAAACAACATGCAACTTGCTGCTGAATACTGATCTATTGATATTGGATATAAAGAAACCAAGCAGGATGTCAAGTTCAAAAGAAGAAAAAAAATTCAATCAACTCTGGCAAGGTATCAAACAATTGAAAGAAACAATGCTCATTCAGAATGAAAAACTGGACAAGCTAACTAATATCACACTAAATCTTGAGAACAAGCTAAATGGAATACAAAAAAAGATGGTTGAATATGAAAATAATTGAATCAGCTTGAAGAAAAAAAGAGCAACTACGCGATGAGATGGTTCAGAAAGCAAATCTGCTTGCCTTCCAACTTGACAGACAAGAACAATACATAAGAAGAGAAAATGCTCTTATTTATGGAGCATAAGAAAATAAAGAAGACAACGATGATGGGGAAAAGGTCTTGTTCAAAATAGCAAATTAGTTCTAAATCGATCTCGAAGATAATGAAATACAGAAAGTACATCGACTAGGACAAAAAAGAAGAAACAATGAGAATCCACGCCCAATCACTGCAAGATTTGTGTCAGACAAAAAAAGAAACGAGTTTCTTACTAACAAACGGGAACGCAAAAATATCGAATGAAGACGCCACGTCTTAGTTTGTGAAGATCTCACACCTCTACGGTACAAGCTACTGAAGTACATGCAAAAATCCTGTTCTGATACGTTTACCTCTTGCTAAACTCGACATGGCAATACAAAAGCTAAGCTCAAGACATCTGAAAAATGGGTCATCGTCACTTCACCTGATGATCTCTTCAAACACGGAATTGATGTTGATTATTAACCAGTGGTTCCCAACCTTTTTCATCTCGCGACCCCATTCGAAAAAATGACATAAGCTCGCGGCCCCATTCAAAAATACGACATAAGCGCTCGGCCCCAGCCAGTAACTGCAACTCTAAAGGGGTTCAAATAACAATGGACAACATAAAATGCACACTCCACATGTTGCGTTCACTGTATTTACATTCATATGCATAACAAACAGCAGCCATGCTAATCAGTGGGACGACTGAACTTGCAGCTGTGCAACTAGTCTTGGACTTTTTGGGGATGTGTTGGTGAGAACTACTGTAATCTCATGTCATTCTCAATGTCTGGTCTATTCTTTAACTTTTGTTTTACCGTAATATCAAATGTGGACAGGGTTTGAAAATCCAGCCTCACAGACAAGGTGGATATTAGAATACGGGGACTGAGGCAAACTCTTAGAAAGGTTCCCCAAACCACTTGTTGAGGAGTCCCGTTTGGCTCATTGGCAAACAATTGTTACTTTATTTTGAAAAACATATGACTTTCTTCAGATCTTATTAAAATGTTGCCTCACAGTGGTTCATAAGTTTCTGAACATAACAATGCAAAAACCTATTTTTTCGCTGAGACTTTTCGGTCGTTTGTTTTGCAATAGTATTGTTGCGATCAGAAAACTCGAGCGGCATATGCGCAAAGCTTTGCTTTGTGGCAGCAAGCAACAATAGAGTTCACCCGACAAGATCACTCTAGCATTGGTTGTTCGCGCCTCATATCTATGGTGTTGTTCTTCGCGCACATTCCGTTCGTGGTGAACCTCGCATTCAGCTCAACGCCAGAGAAGAGGTTGCAACACCATTAAAACTTTTAAAAGCGGTATTCACTACCCTACCTTTTTTGACATCATGACCGACTTGACTTAATGTGATTGGTCATTTCAAAATAAATTCGGTCGATGACTGGAAAAAGCCAGGCAAAAACTCAGTGCAAAACTCTCAAAGGGTATACCCGCGGAATCTCTGAAAAAAGGGGGACCCGAGGCGACTGTTTCTCGTCAACCTCCCCCAATATCCACCCCTGCTCACAAAGGTAGGTGGAAACGAATGGAAGCAGACAACGAAAAGGGAGCATAGTTGGTTTGGGTATGATTGCTGCATAGCACACCAGGACAGCGTCATGGATTTTTCAGAGAACAAGTCATGTGTTTAGGAATACATTTCGCAGTTGCAAATACGCTCAATCGTTAATAACAATCATTTCATTCAAAAAGTGAATATAAGATTGTTGCGTCGAATTTCCATTGCAGGAAATGCAAGAGCATTATTTTCTTTAGGATGCAACCATTTGCTTGAACCGCAAATTGCACTTCGTTACAAAGTTAGTTTGAACTTTTATGCACACCACTATCATTTGGTAGGCCTCCAGATAAGATCCCGGCATCTGTCAACTATACGCTACTTTGTACTGGAATCATGACCTTGAACCATAACGGATACTAAATAATGAATGTAATGGGCTGTGGAACTATAATCTATTTAAAGGAAAATGTTAGGTACCCGGTAGGGACCTGTAGGGACCCGGTATGGACCTGTAGGGACCAGTATCCGTTCAGATATTTACCTTGATAATTTTCTTATTTTAGGGACCCGAATCGGGTTCCTGAAGCCTCTTAAAGGAAACCCGCTATAATGGTAAAAATATCAGTTGCTCTTAGTTGAAATTTCAGCTGGAAAGTATTTACAGCAGGACAAATGTTTACGAGGCTGACATAATTTCAGAATCACTGGCCAGCGCTTAATTTATCTGGTCTTTTTCCAGGATATATATGGTCCCTTGCAAAAATTAGGTCTGGCCACTCTAGGTGCTGTCTGAGGAACCGTATTTTTTCACTTTTGACTAATTAATTGCAGATTTTTTCAAATTCCTAAATTTAGAAGATTTTCTATCAGAAAATTTGATTAGGATCCTTGGAGTCCCTGAGTTACTGTGAAAGTAAGTCCATCAGAATACCTAGGCTGAGTGTTATTTGCTGCATTTGCAGAGGTAGCAGTGAGAACTGTTACGTTACCTAACTTACTGTCATTTAGGTGATGCACGTGTTTGTCAGTTTTGTTCAGATTGTTCTTGATCGCTTTAGCACTTATCGAGGATGGTAAATTCATCTCAGTTTATGGCTACACATGGAAATTAAGTTGTTATCTTACGATCTTTCATCATGTACTGGTTTTGTTGTTGAGCTATAATCGTGATTGAAGAAAATCGCCATCTATTAAATTGGTAACTATGTGTTTATGATTTTGTAATTGTTGATAAATTGGAAAAAACTAGTTGGGGCCTTTTTTGGCCCCTTGCCTTAAAATTTGACTCTTTTCTAGACTAGATTTGGCCCCTTGGAAAAAAGTAGATCTAGCAACCCTGGTTGTAGGCCTACTGTCCTAAGCGCAATGCTGGCGAACAACTTTATTACACCCACGTTTTTTGCGATTTTTCAGCTGATTAAGTTCATGTGCTTTGGCTCAACATTAGTTATCCGCACAAAGAATTTCTCAACCCGCGCCCGCCCTGCACGCACCTACCCGCATAGCAGTGTGGGTTCCTGCACCTGCCCCGCAAATGTGGGTACACGCAATCTACGTGGGTTAACCCGCCCCGCGCAGGACTCTATTCTACAATCAGGTAGACTGAAACTGTATGGAGAAATCAAATAGGATTATAATGGTGATTACAAGAACTTCACAAAGATCCGTCTGTGTTGCGATTTTGTTAATGTAACAAAATGTTAATATACAAAGTTCTAAAAATTCGAGACTTCAGCAAACCATTGAGGCTGCTATTCGCGACCCCACAGCAACTCCTCCGCGACCCACTTTGGGGTCGCGACCCACCGGTTGGGAACCACTGGTCTACGGGGTCCATAAATGCGCAGTCACATTTTTGTACATCCTTCAGCAAGTTGGACGAGTGTCTGTCAAGAATAAATCGTTCCCGATGGTGAAAGATTGGCAAAGTTCGTAACCTGACTAGTTTTGCAATGACGTGCAAATAATATCTTTTATGATTTTGCAGTAAAAATATTTGGCATATCAAAAAATTTTGCAATGAGAACGATAGAAAGTCCAACAGTGAGTGATTTCTTTTCAATTATTTGAAATCACTTCATGCATGTTGTTCACTTGAAAAAAATTACAAAACATTTTAATTTATTTAAAATCATTTGCAAGGTTCCTGATAAAAAAAGCTTTGCAGATTTCAGTTTATTTAGCAACGCAGTTTGAACGCTTGGCTGATTTCGTTCGTCCTCTAGGACGAAACGTTTGCAAAGACTTGGAAAAGGTTTTGCGAAATTACCTTCTCAACTCGGTCAAAAAAAGTGTGAAAGCACAACTCTAGGACAACTGGCCAAAATATTTGGGTGAAATGGCTAAACTTGCACAAACGCAATATTCACCAGACAAACGAATGGACGGACAGATTTCGTTGATTTCAATAAAAAACATAATGCAGTGCACACAGTATAGAAACAAAAAATACCTCGTTAGGTCAAGAAAGCAACAATACGAACATTTGAACTCTCAGTACACACAGCCATTGAGGGGTGAAAGTTCCAAACAGAGTTAGTTCTAAAATTGAAGGAGGCGTTTATCTATAGGAACACAACAGTTAACAGCCTTTAAATGACGTCATGTATTAAGACACAAGTGACATAATTTTGTCATACAGTACAACTAGAGCACCGTTCGATATTTGCAATGGTGCTGAGAAAGCTAGCAGCCGAAGTCAAACTAAAAACGTTTGTTTGAAAAGGCTTTACATACTTCAGTTAAGCTAGCACTTCTCAATCATCTTTGACTAGCCATCAGTTGTTTCTACGTCGCAGGCAGCATCATTGGGACTGGTTTTTTTTCTTAATTGACAAAACTAAACTACCTCAAGGTCTAACGCATGAAAAGCCTTCGTAAATCAAAAAGGCCTAACTGCAATTTTTCAGGAGATTTTCTGGGAGATCAGCTTGTGTATGAAGGAGTAGGATTGCTTACGATAGCTAGTCCTGGACGTTTACTATTTGCCGCACCGAAAAAGGAAAAAACTGCTCTCTACCCATATAGGCGTTTCCACGCTTGCGCAGGGGCTTTGTCAAAAGCATCTTTTAAAATGAGTAACGGAACTACTTTTCACTACTTCACAGTCAGGAAGTTTTTCGTTAGTCTTAGCTTCTTTCAAACGAGAAGTTCATAGTCGGTTGAAGCAGAAATTGCACAAAATATCTTTACAAGTATTCTGGAGAAAACAAAGCAATATAGGAAAGTATCACGCAATGAAACTTTTTCACTTGAGTAACTTCACCAATAATATTTCGATTATAATTCGGCTTCATCCAATCGCTTACTTGGGAAAAAATATTTTTTGAATGCCTATTTTGGTTCAAACTTTAGCATTTTTGACTTTCATAACAGCACGGCACTTTCAAATCATAGCCGATTTCTTTCCATACACACCTTGCTGTGAAATAACCACTCAAATCCCTGGAATCTGGGTCGATCTTGCCAACAGCGATAACTTTTTAATAAGCTGAGATCAACATTATGACATTTGATAAATTTCCCTGCAACATATTGCAGATTATCGCGTTGGTTTCGGGCAACTTGACTTCCCATCATAAAATAATTTGACGTTTAGAAGTAACTAACGGGAGTGGAGACGAGTTAAACGACTACAGAGGGCCTTGAATCGTGCACTCGCACCATGGTCATCGCGAGCGAACTGTAACAAGCAGTGCCACATTGATAAATGTTCTTATTGCAATATAAATAAAAACAGCTACAGCCGGAGGAAAATCGAAAGTCAGTGCCGAAAGCATCTCTGCGAGACAAACAGTCCCGTAACCAGGGGGGCAGGCGCAGGGGGTCAATCCCTCCCTAGAAAATGTTTCGCCCCCCCTGGAAAAATGTGTTGGACTTAGTTTAAAGCT
>Ga0210059_1014436_pt1 | contig 11672 bp, 6 predicted proteins | sample Ectturendosymbi2_FD_188042 | JGI IMG/M metagenome (GOLD analysis project Ga0210059, IMG submission 188042) | Ecteinascidia turbinata endosymbiont from Florida, USA - Sample 2 (SPAdes) (version 2) | ecosystem: Host-associated > Tunicates > Ascidians > Unclassified | place: Key West, Florida... | reverse complement strand
ATCTTTTTTGTGGTGTCTGTCGCTCATCTCTTAATTTCCGCGCCTTACGACCAAGTACATTCATCTGGTGCTGTCCCCTTGGACTTTGTCGATTTCATGTAGTGGCACGAATGTGACCACTACACGCGTAAAATCAACTGACGTGTAAGACTAAGTCAAATATTTTCAGTGTGCAGTGATTCTCAGACTTCTACTTGCCACGGACTATCTGACGACTGCCTTAAACTTTTTATTTTCGCAAACAGACATGCAAGAATAGGTCAGAAATTTCGCTTGACTAGTCGAGCGAAATTGCTGACTAGGTCAGATTTTTCGCAGAGGTCAGAAATTTCGCTTGACTAGTCGAGCGAAATTTCTGAGCAGGTCAGAAATTTCGCTTGACACTGGAGTGTCGGAGTAGACTCCGGCCGGAGTCGTAACGATTTTCGAAAATAGGAGTGGAGCCGGAGTTGATTTTTGAGGAAGGGCCGGAGCCGGAGTCAGTTTTTTAATAAGAGCTTACGTTGTTTATTATTGATTATTATTATTACAGATTGTTTTTTTTTATGCAAATACCAGATACGGTCGTTTAGACACTGCCAAAAGTTTAGATAATTCACTTTGGAGTTTGAGCAGGAGTCGGAGTCCAAAACTTTAAAATACGTCGGAGCATATTCAGCTGAAGCAGGAGTGGGGTCGGAGTCAAAAATTTCAGACTCCATACCAGTGGTGTACGGATATGGAAATTTTGGAATCCTGAACCAATCCGAAACTTTTTCATCAACTCCATATCCATATCCGTAAATATGAAATTATGGACTCCGATATCCAAATCCGAAACCGCTCATTCAATTGCACATTAGCCAATATAATTGGTATTGTCTATTTTGCCGCTTGTCTGGCAAAAGTTGCTGAAGTGGTCACATGACAAGTAGGCTACGACACAAAAAGACAAAGGCTAAGGTTTCAGATTAGGGTAAGTGTTAGGTTTAGCTTACAGTTTAAAGTAAGTGTTAGGTTTAGCCTACACATTGCAGACAAGAACAAGTCACTAAAAGCTTGTCCGCACTGAAAAGATGATAGCACTCGTCCATTAAACTGAGCTGTTACAGATGTCATGGTTAACTAAGCAGGTCATGCATTCCGAACTTCGCATATCACCATTTGCACCAATTCATGATCAGCTAAAGGCAGAAATCTGCAGAAGTGTTATTGCCTGAAGGAACAAAATAGGCACTGCCAACGAACATATTTTTTCTTAAATGCCATGGTTGACTACCCACCACAATCGGATCATGATAAGCTAGATGTTGACAAGAAATGCACAAATCTTTTTCTAAATTGTATTGGATGTTATAGTTGTGCGCAGTTCTCATATGCTCTAGTCACTAGTGGATATCCAAATCAAACAATAGCTTATTGATACAACGAGCCAAAATGTGTGTACCTGCTGGACTACTTGCAATAACAAGAGCTATTTTACTGTATTGTACGCTAATTCAACAGTGACAAAGAGAGCGCAAAAATTTTATGTGCGCAGACAATCAAATGTTGATTGTTTAGCAATGCAATGAATCACCTATTCAATATTTACCTCAATCTCTTTTCTTTTCAACCTCTTTCAAAACTGACCTCCCATTTCATGAAGTCAATACATTTTCACCATGCTTATTACTTAAATTTTAGGTAAGGCAACTTCGAGTTAGACTACTCGTCACCTAATAAATGCTGTTCAGACAGAAACTGGTAGCCTACTTGGTTCAACAACGCTGAAAAAACGTTTAAGTAATGCCTTACACACCATTATTTTAGTATGATCTATTAGAAAATGCATTTCAAATATGAAACAAGATTCGTCTGAACAACGACGGGCTGTGTCATAACAAAACCATAGAATCATTTTCATCTTCACACAGTTCCAAACTATGGTGGATGTTGCTTGAAAGTTGAGACGTCATCTTCCTCAGCCTGAAGGTTAGGATCTCGAGCGGCAGGGAATATTGCATTGAACCGAGAGAATATAGAAAAATAAATTTTAACCACTATCATTTGGAAATAGTGTATTTTTTCTTCATAAAATTGTTAATCCAATTCAAGATTTTCTATGGTCACAATTTATTTCATTTGGATAATCCGGATCCGGTTGAAGAGGAACCGATACCCAATCCAAATCCAACAATTTCCCAATATCTGGCCGGATTGGACTCCAAAATCCGGATCCTGTACACCACTGCTCCGTGCACCTCTGGTTCTGACATGACGTTACGACAATCAGTCCGCAGGAAAACCGCAAAATCAGATCCTGCCCGATTTCCTGTATTTGGAAGCGTATGACTTGGATATTTTAGCTCGTTGTGGGGAAAAATTTCACAGGCTTGTTCATGGAAACATAATTTATCAAATTCTACCAAAAAATCCCATTTGATGATTTTCGTGTCAGGTGACCTTCAAGCAGGTCGGAGTCCAAAACTTGAAAATAATTTTGCTTGTTGGCAATGGCAATAAGCTAGTCAATAATTTTGCTTGTTGGCTGAGTCATATGAAGCAATAAACCATTGACCATTGAAAATGTTTCGGAGTCGGAGCGGAGTATATTCAGCCAAAGCAGGAGTGGAGTCGGAGTCAACAATTTCAAACTCCGTACACCTCTGGAGCATACGCGAAGCAGTAGGAGGTTTTGTTGTGATGATGCTGCAAAAGTTGTTTGCCGACCTAACGACCTAGCCGAGGATTCCTCTCAATTGCGCTCTTTCTATGAGAGCGTTTTTCTCTTCGCAACACAATGCTCGCTTCCGGCGAGGCAGTCGCTTTCAACGCGCTCTTTCTGTGAGAGCATTCTCTTTGTGCGCCTGGAGGCGCTGAGAGGCAGTGAGCGGTGCGTGGTGAGAATAGTGGGAATGGTCGAATGCCGTGTCGGCATTGCTGTCTTGTTGCCATTTTAGCTGTTTTGCTGCTAGAACTAGCAGGATTTTCTCACTGTTAGCTGGAAATTTTTCAATCCAGCAGCTAGCTGATTTTCTAGCAGGATTTTGAAAAACGTTTAGCAGGTAACAAATTCCTGACAAAAAATTTGCATGAGCAGATTTCGGTGATAATTTTTAACCTTTCCTCCTTGTTCATCAAAAAGTACTTTTTTGTTTTCTTGATCGATGACACATTGAAATGGGCAACATCAGGGCAGGTAGGCTCACTTCGAGCTTTTATTGTGACACAACCAACCTGCTTCAAGCAGATAATTGAGTCATAATAACAAGTACTGTAACGAGATGTCCTGGTGACAGTCACAGTGTTGCCATTTTAGCTGATTTGCTGCTAAATCTTCATGTGAGTTTTTCTCACTGTTAGCTGTAAAGTTTTCAACCTAACAGTTAGTTAATTTTCAACCTAGCGGTTAGCTAGCAAGATTTTACAAACGTTCAGCAGGTTTAGCAGGTAACAAATTCCTGGCATATTTGTTCCAACAATTTTTAGAGATGAAAATGTTTACACTTACACCTTCATCAAAAGATTCTTTACCTTCTTTCTGACGCTTTATATTGGACAATGCAAAGGCCACCAGACACAACTAGCTGCCATTAATCATTTGGATGCATAAATATACCATTCCTATCACCATTGGAGTTTCTGTTGTGACACAGCGAAGCTGCTTCACGAAGATAATGGTATCATAATAACAACAAGCAATTGGATGGTTTGGTGAATCCTAAATATTTGCTTCTGTGCTTAGTGAGCGCATTGGGTTTAAAAGACTGCATTGGCAGAATATATTTTTATCCCACGACACATATGATTTTTCCAGGTGGTTCAGTTATGCCAGGAAGTCATAGGTCTAATGTCTAGACCGTTGGTAGTGAATGCAGGACCAAAAATTGATACATAGCTTTACAAGTTTATTTTAAACACCTCAAAAATATTGTTTTTTTAGGAGAATTTCACTATTTTTAACAGGTTTTATCCGAAAATTTGTGACATGTTTTTTAGCAGGATCTAGCAGTTTTTCGTGACATGATTTAGCAGGTTTATGTGGTACCATCTGGCAACACTGGGACTTGCACTAGACGAGACCCCGGTTGGTTCAATACTACTAGGGACCCAGATCTAGTCCCTAAAACACTTTGAAAAAACCCTGGAGGATGGTAAATTATCTCAGTTTATGGCTACACACACATGGAAATTGAGTTGTTCTGTTACGATCTTTCATCATGTGCTTGTTTTGCTGTTGAGCTAGAATTGTGAGTGAGAAACACTGCCATTCAATAAATTGCTAAGAATGACTTTATCTCACTTTGTAACTGCTGATACTTTGGAACAAATGGTTGGCCCAATTTTTGGACCCTTTTTTTACAATTTTGTTCTTTTTTTGCTCTGTTCTGGAGTAGGTTTGGCCCTTTGGCAAAAAGTAGAATAGGCAACCCTCACAAAATAACCCCAATGCAACAACAAGGAGAAATACAAGAACATTAAAGATCACAATTTGATTTCATGTTGATAAAAATATAAGTACATCAGGAATGCAGGTTTTGCCGTTTAACCCTTTAAATATCCTGTTTTAACATGTTGAATCACAAAGGGTTGGTGAAAGACTACGTGGGTGGGTCAAGTTCTGAGCGAGCACTCTTGCTAGCACAAACCAAGTTTTAATTAAAGACGTTTTATAAGACAAGTACAGTAGAACTCATCTAATTTGTCATCATTTAATTTGTCAATTTGCTTCAATCGTCACTTTTTCGTCGGTCCTGACAGAATCCCCATCTTTTGTGTACATTTCTGTTTGTCTAATTCACCATCATCTAATTTGTTAATTTGCTTAATTCGTCACCTTGTTCTATCCCTGAGAAGCATTTTGTTCGGCTAATCTGTCATTTGCAGTTTCGTTTTAGATGTCTAAGCAGCTAGTATGTGTGGGAATTAAAACAAATTACGGATCTTTATCTGAAAATTGTTGCACCTCGCAATTTGTTTATCGAATTTATACACGAGGTGCAAAGCGCGACCCGAATGCCCATTGAGAGAACACGGAAAAGTTTATTAAAGATTTATATGGTGCTTGATTGAATGGAGGAGTCCAGATAGAGCAGAGGAATTAATTGTATTAAACCGTAACGTCATAAACTTGTATTTTACTGCAAATAAGAGCACTATGTATGCGTACGAGTTACTATGATAAAGTATACGAGCTTCAATGATAGTTTTCACCTGTTTGCATAATTCACCACCTCACCTAATTCGTCATTCTTTTCTAATCCCCTTGAGGTGACGAATTAGGCAAATTCTACTGTAGTAAAAAAATTAATTGAAAAGCATCAAATAAATGTCCTGTAAAAAAAACGACAAAATCAAACATTGATTCTACAAGTGCACTACTGTATGACTAACCATTTTTTGTGCCCTTGTGAATGACACTACAGTTTGGTGATGGTAAAGTGTTTTCCTTCTCTCAATGTTAGTCATGTGCAGAACTGATTCTGTAATGCACTAGGGCCTCTACTGTGTGGCTAACCATTTTTTGTGCTCTTGTATTAATGATCGTGTCTGTATGGACCACGAGTCTGTAATAAACTACTATTATTAAAAAAACAGCATGAGGAAAAGCTTGCCTATGTGCAGGGGTTGAGGTGAGCAACTGCAGAGGTCTCGTGTAGATGGAGGAAAAAGTGGTATCAACACAATATTACAGAATGTGACAAGCATATAAAACGAAGATCAACAGGAATTCTGGCAAGATAACAGGACGTTTTGATAGTGTTTTCCAAATATTTCAAATTTTCAGGAATGTTAGACCAAGTTTTTGGACCAAGACTTTAAAGAAAGCTGACTCAGAGATGTTTTCATTATGGGTAAATAATATTTTTGCAAAGAAGCAAGTCTTGTTTGATATTTGTGGACTGATGCAATCTTAGCAAAGTAGTTATCAAAGTGATTAGGTAATCCACCACTGTAAATGGAGTACTGTATATACTTGCATATAACCCAACTTTGAAACTAAAAAAAAATTATCAAATTAGGGGGCCGACTTATATGCGCATAAATCTGATCTCACGCAAACGAATTGACATGGTGCCACTTCTCAGATCACGCAATATTACTGATATTACCATTCAGTCATACATACAGCCATAAAGGTTGAGACTGCACTAAATAAAGTTAATTCTGACAAACTACAACTCAATTTTAATATTAATTTTAACTGTACCTCAAATAAAATGCAACATAATCACACCTGATTAAACACAGTGCATTGCATATTGATAGTCTTTTGTTATTAGCCCAAACAACACCTTGGTATTTTGGGGGTTGGCTTGTATGTGAGTTTTTGCAAAATTCCTCATTTTGGAACAGTTTTACAAGGGCCGGCTTGTATGCGAGTATATACGGTACATGAATTTGACAACTGACAATTTAAGTAAGTCTGGTATATCTAAAATTTTGTGCATGGAATAGAGTACATTTGTTTTAGTTTTATTATATTCAAGGGTTCTCACAGCTTTGTTCTGCAATCTAATTAAAGGGAGTGAAGTCGTCTTGTTGGCCCTTCCCCAGTTAAGTATTGAGTAAGTTAAATAGGAATGGAAAAGAGCGAAGGAAACAGATTTGAGCACTGAAATGTTGGTATAGTGTTTTAATTTGAACAACATTCCACATGATTTGGAGAGTTGTGTCACCAACGTTTCAATTTGAGGCTTCCAATTAAGTTTGTCATCAAGTATAATGCCAAGATATTAAGCTATTTTGTTTTGATATTGGGTGATGATTAATTGAAACTGAAAAGTTGATATTGTTATGGTAGTTAATGAGCGTGAAATTGCTTTTGGAATAATTGATGCATAACTTACTAGCACGAACTGAGTGATCAATTTTTTTGAGCTCGGGGTTAACCGTTTTTTCTAAGATTTTGTGGTTTTCTCCCGAAATATGCAGGTTGATATCATTAGCACATATAGCAGTATTAAAGTTGGAGGCTTTCACAATGTCATTAATATATATATAACAAGGAATAGTAACGGCATAAGAACTGATACCTGGGGCACGCCACATGTTACATTAAAAAAAGATTTATAATCTCCTATTTTCGTGCACTGAAACCTGTTGTCTAAGTAAGGAGGTAGTTTTAAGGGTGTTCTTTTTGCTCCATAGTAAAACAATTTTTCAAGTAATATATTATGATCAACACAGTCAAAGGCTTTGCTTAGGTCTAGAAACAGAGTACAAAATATTAATTTCCAATCTTTATTACAAATCATGTCATCATAGATAGTAGCAATTGCTAATTCAGTAGAGTGATTGATATGGAAACCATATTGGTGTAGGTTCAGTATATAATTGCAGGTGACAAAAGAGTACAATCTGCTGTAAATTAACTTTTCAAAAACTTTGGAGAGAGTTGGAAGTATGGATATTGGTCTATAATTGTTAGGAGATGTTATTTTAGGAATGGATGTAATTTGAGCAATTTTTAAAAGATTGGAAAATCCACCTTTTGCCATACATTTATTAAAAAATTCAGATAGCCAGGAGGATATAATACTGGCAGAAATTTTTAAAAACTTTACTGGGATGTCATAGGACGTGTTGCCACTTCTGATGTTTGCAGAGAAATTTCTGATGTGTGATATTTTGGCAACAAAACTGATGTTGACTGAGCTGCTCTTTTTTCCCTAAACTTCCATACTCTTTAGAATGAAAATTAGTTGCATTCATAATTTTTAGGTACCTTCAATCAATTTCTCACCCCCATGTGTGTTTGGTAATTGTTCCAAACTGAATAAGCTCTCTTCATATTGTTGTGGTTGTGAATAGGAATAACAGATATGTTACACATAAATAACTGACTTTTCCATTTACAAACGATACTTCGCTCTGTTTCATATTTAATGTGGGTTATCGCACTTTGTTGGGTATTGTTAATAGAAGCATTTAGAGTATATTAAACTGCAATGCAAATATCTGATGTTGAAAAAGACAACAGTCTGATGTTAACGTGACTGACCCCAGTGGTGACACTGTTGGTATATGGTGTGGGTGCTTTCTGCATGGATTTCTGTTTCATAATCCCTATTGTCGCTTCTCTTGCCTACATGCATGACTCACTTCCTGGGGATGTAATGCAACATTCAATTGGTGTTTGTTATAAGCAAGGCAAAGGCATTAGTGTTAGAATGTGTGTATCTGCACCACGTCAATTGGCAGGCATATAACACATTGGCATATAATGCGCACTAAATGGAGTGTTTTATATGCGTACTGTAAGGTATTCATGAGCAAAAAATGTATTAAGAGGTGCACAAGTGAGAGAAGCTTGGTAACTACTTCTTTAGGCCAGATTGATCACAAATGAATTAGTGTGTACAGGCTAAATAGTGTAGACTTGGTAAAATGTGAAGTTACAATGGTGCTCTGTACAAAAAGGTAGTCCTCATGAATTGATGTTTAAATTTGCAGATATCTCTTTAAGTTTAATTGTAGTTTATTAAGGTGGAGATATATATCAGGTTTTTTTTAAGCGATTTTAGGGACCCGATTCGGGTCCCTAGAATCACAAAAAATTATCATCGGGTCCCTAAAATCAGAGAAATCGGGTCCCTGCAGATCCATATCGAATACTTAACATTTTCCTTAAAAAAAACCCTGTATATATATTTCCACACTATGTTGTTAGACTATCAGCCATCTACAAAATACACACAGTAAAAAGTTGTTCCCAAAACAAAGCTAGTGTCAAAATTCTTGGCTTGGAAACTATAGGCTTGCCAAACGGAATTTTTAGAGCTAACGTAATAAGTGTAATGACTTCTACTTTTTAAAATAAATACAGAATATGCGTAGTCTGTATGGACTACTAGAATGTTGATTTTGCCCCATTGTTTATAATTAGTTCTGCATTTAGATCTTCAGGATCTAAAATCGGGATCATCCTGTCTCTTGTTTTTTTGCATGTAATATTGTCTAACTTGGTTAACCATGAGTTAGAACAGGGTTGACGAACATGCGGCCCACAAAAGAATTTCGTGCGGCCCACGAAGCATTCATGCAAGACCAGCAGTCTTGAACTTTCTTTGTTGTTTGTTTCTGTTGATGAACAATTTTTTTCGTTTTTAGAGGTTTCATAGTATGACTAAAAAGTTGTGCGGCCCGCTTACTCAGCGGTAACCGACAAAGTGGCCCACGATAGCAAATAGGTTCATCACCCATGAGTTAGAAAAAGACATTTGCTTTACTAAAACAAAATCAATGCATAGAGAAAAAAAACAAAATTTTTGCAATTATACATATTTAGTTTTATGTTGTAGGAAACATGGTTTGGTGGTTAGCAAACCATTTTTGCAGTTGCGACAGAAGTGCTATGTTCAGGCCTTGTAACTGAAAACAGCTTTGTCATCATTCTTATGTTATAGCAGTACAGTAGTATGATTTTTTAGGGTCAGTTTATGGGCTATTTCAACTCTTGAAGGATCCTGACATTACTCAGTGCAAATATTCTGGTTCTCTCTGCAAATTCCCGAGGTTGGTCAGATAAACTCCTTTAATGTATTGCATTTGTTACACTGCAGGTAAAACTATCTTTTTGAACTATATTTTTCAAAAAATTTTATTAAAGCATTTATATGTCTCAAAGAATTGATAACAAAGACATGTTGCAGAATTTTCACAATCACATGCAAATGGAATAAGCTTCACTTTATGAACATTTTTCCAGGATATCCATTGTCACGCTTCACATTTTGCCTTTGAAAAATATTTGTTCATTTTGCGTGCATTGTAAGACAAGGTCTGCTTTTCTGTTCATGTCCAAATAATTACAATTTCAGTTTTGAAATATCGAACTGTTCGGCAGTACTCTACATTGGTTGAAAACAAAATGTTTTCACCAAATAGTTTTCCATTTGCTGATGTGTACCTTGAATCCAAAGTTGCAACCTACAATTTTCACTGTACTTGTATCATACATTTGAACACAGCTCCTCATGTTTGGCACTTAGTGTTACAATTGTGACTTGTTTGATGAACTGTAAATAAATACGTACAAGAAAACCAGCAGTAGCATCAGGTACAAGAAAACCAGCAATAGTCTAAATGCCTTTGAGGGCACCTGAAACTCTAACAAATTACTTTCATAAAACTGTGCACACAATTTTTTTATGGTTTTGATACTTACCGCTCTGAACACACGACTTTACATCATAAATTAACAAACATTTCTGCACACTATATATATTTGATGCAGTTTCATGCTCTCCATCTGTTATGAGTTACTTTGCTTCAATTGATCATAACGTTTGTCCACTTTTGCAGTGCACACACCATTTTATCATATAGGTTTTGGCTAATGGTGCGACTGCGCCTTGTGCAATTACGTGCTGTATCACGCTGTTGTATCGTGTTCGCATGCCAGCGCCTCACTATGCCTCGTCTATGATTCATGTGTCGTGATTGTGTGCGCCTTTCCGCAATAAACAAAGCATGCAAACTCGGCAGGAAACCAACATACGCAAGAAGAAGGCTAATGGTGCTATGAAGTATTTTGCACCTCAGCAGCGTGTCGTTGACTTCATGACGAAAAACTATCCACCTGACTTCACTTATCCGGACTTCGCCCCACATTTCACAGCCAACATTCTTGACCCTTTGGAATGAGCCGACCTCTTCGCAGGTGCAAACAAATGAGCGCTGGGTTGCTGTTCATATGATGCTGCTGCGGCTTGATCTGAATGGTGCTGTATTCACGAAAAGACCTTGAACACAGCAACACTGTGAGAAAGAACGACTTGCCTTTCTGGCTCGCCTTGACCTGCACTACCTAGTTTTGCAGCATTTGTCATTGTCAGTAGTGTACTGTTTCTTGTGAACATTGTGTAAAACAGGCTGAACTGTCCATTTTCATCTGTTTTCATTCGTATCAGTTTAGCCATTGCCAACATACTCTTCAATACATTGCTGACATCATCAGGCAACACATTCTGCCCGAGTCTGTTCTGATTCAAATCTTTACTTTTCTCTACTTTTGCAGCGAACACTGTTGTATCATATACAGGTTGCAGTTAATTGTGCTATGAAGCATTTGCATTTTGTAGTCCTGGTATTTTGTGGAATAATCGCTTCTGGTAAAAGCAGTCAGAATGAAGAAGTCATCAGCATGAGAAAACTGAAGGTTGATATAGAGAGTCCAAATGGTGATGCAGAAGTTTTTGAAGAAATTACTTTTGCTGAGGGTGAGCAACCTTTAAATTCCAAATCGTCAACTCCTTACCAACCAAACTGGGAATCACTGGATTCCCGACCACTGCCATCCTGGTATGATGAGGCTAAGTTTGGAATTTTCATTCACTGGGGAGTCTTCTCAGTACCAAGCTATGCCAGTGAATGGTTTTGGTGGTACTGGAAGGTATGAGGTTTTGCTTACTGGAAGATGCATTATGCATTTTGAGTTTTTATTCAACACATTTATTTGTAAAGTGCTCAAAGAAATTGTGTGTTTGTTCTGTTCATTTCTATCGAATCTCTTTGTTAAAGCCTGTTTAGCAGAAAATTTTCATGTTGAAGCCATGCTTCTATTTACTCGTAGGGCAAGCCTGAGCAGCGTGTCGTTGACTTCATGACGAAAAACTATCCACCTGACTTCACTTATCCGGACTTCGCCCCACATTTCACAGCCGAGTTTTTTGATCCTTTGCAATGGGCCGACCTCTTTGCAGGTG
>Ga0210059_1014435_pt1 | contig 11673 bp, 11 predicted proteins | sample Ectturendosymbi2_FD_188042 | JGI IMG/M metagenome (GOLD analysis project Ga0210059, IMG submission 188042) | Ecteinascidia turbinata endosymbiont from Florida, USA - Sample 2 (SPAdes) (version 2) | ecosystem: Host-associated > Tunicates > Ascidians > Unclassified | place: Key West, Florida... | reverse complement strand
AACCCAAAACCTAAACCCAAAACCTAAACCCAAAACCTAAACCCAAAACCTAAACCCAAAACCTAAACCCAAAACCTAAACCCAAAACCTAAACCCAAAACCTAAACCCAAAACCTAAATCCAAAACTTGAACCTAAACCAAAAATTCAAACAAACCCAATTCCTAAACCTAAAATTTGAACCTAAAACCTAAACCCAAAACCTAATCCGTAAACCTAAACCCTAAAGGTACCCTAAACCGAAACTTAAATATATACACCCCAACGTAAACTCAACCTGAACTTTTTGAAAAAGTACATTAAAAGCTAAGCCAAAGGAAATGGTGAGAGCAGAACCAACGAACAATCGCACACCAGGCATAAACACTAACCACTCAACTATCTTCACGTTGTCACTAGAACTCTTACTAAATGTTGTAGGTGAACAAAGGTGGATACAGTTCGAATTGCAAAATATTCCCAGCAGAGTTTTCGCATTTGATGGCAAAATATACACTACCATTCAGCAAACCTGTGAAATTGGATCACAACTAAAATTTTTGATGTTTCCAGAATAATCACATTGAAACAACAAACATTTTCTCAGTCCGATCCAGTCCTGATCCGTGCTCACCTCTGCTGGGTACTCCCACCCGGTCTCACACTTTTGTTTTATATGACGAGGCTCAGGCTGGTCAAAAAAACATGTCTCATTTCCCATATTTTTGACAACAACAAGCATCTTTACATAAATTTTAATAGGTCTCTTAAAAGTTTGCTTGGCTCCTGCACAGACGTTAATGTTGGCTCCGGCTCCTACTCGAATCAAAAATATTGACTCCAGCCCCTGCTCCGTCCTCAAATCCAAACACCGGCCGGAGTCCACTCCGGTTCCGTGATCACCTGTGCTTCCTTCAACAAAACAAGTTCTAGCTTTGCAGCCAGCTGTTTGAGGAAATCTCCAACCTGGTCTTCCATCCCTTTGCAACGATTCAGGTTTGCACTTGTCATTTAGCAATAATAGCAAAGCCACCGCAGTGACCATTCATCAAGCGAATCAGTCGCAATAATTTATTTGCACAAGGAAACTAGTTTCGTGTTCGACACATCTTCAGTCCTTATTCAAATAGATTCTATGCTATTATCCGCTTCATTCATTCATTTCATAACTTTAGCTTGCTTGGAAACAGTAGCGAAACGGGGTAGTTCCCCAGCGAAAGCAGTGGTCACTGGCACGGTTGCCAATTTGGCTTTTTTGAAGCCAAATTTTGAAATTCTGGCTTTTTTGAACTCCTTTGGCTTTTTTTAGAAACAAAAAAGCCAGTCAAAATCTGGATTTTCTCAGTCGGAAAGGCTTGACTCTGGCAAAACACTGTCTGAGCTGCGTAATCATTACAAATAGTTTCTGACGAGAGTCTATGACCATGATCTGGTGCACTGACTGTTGCAGGGTCACGGGTGCACAGAATATATTGCAAAGATTTTGCTGTTGTCCAAAAAATCATCGATGCTATTGATAAGAAACAAATGCATGACAGTGTAATTAGGGCGAAAGTAAATGCTTCTAAAGATTGGAATTTGATTATATCAATGTTCTGATATGTTTTAATGTCTAATTTGTGTTGGGTTATGCATGTTTTATATGTATATGCCGTAATACTGCTATCTGGCTTTTTTTGGGACAAGGTCTGCCTTTTTCTGGTGGAAACAGGTTGGCAATCCAGGTCTTCGGGTCATACTTTCAACAAGAGGATTCAGACATTTAATCAGGGATTGTCTGGTAAGGTATTACCGATTACCTACGTCTGGTGATATACTTAGCAGCAGGGTTGCCAATTTGGCTTTTTTGAAGCCAGATTTTGAAATTCTGGCTTTTTTTGGAAATCAAAAAAGTATCTGGCTTTTTTTATTCGGAATGGGAAGTGGCTACAAAACTGCCTCGCATGACGTGGTTCAAATAAAACGCTGAGTTTGTCACTTAAGTGGTACCATCATTAGTACTAGTTAGTACTAGTAGCGTAGCATGATAGCATCTGTTGTGCCAATGGTTTATGGTTCCGCACTCACCTTGGCCACTTTCATTTTGGTAGTAGTGGTTGCACGTTTCAATTCATGGGACCAGTTTTTCTTTACTTTTTTCAAAAGTTTCCAAAGTTTAGCTTTAGGCATTAAGTTTAGGGGTTAGGGTTACGGTTAGGTTTTAGGTTTAGGGTTTACCTTTTACATTTAGTATGTTTCTACCAAGCCTACTGCACTCTCGTACAGTGTTACTGTCACATTACACTTACTGGTGGTGGTCAAATAAGGTTTCAAATATGACGATCCACAGGCAGTTCTGTAACCGCTGCCATTGGAATGGCTTGGCTCTGGAAAAACAAACATTGTCTGAAGCTTTACGTTGTCTGGAATTATTTACTGCTCTCATTTACTAAACATATTTTGTTTTTCATGTACCCAACACTTATTGGATTAAATAATGTTATATTTGCTGCTACTATTACTGTCATCTGTCCATGCCGCTGTCCCTTCAACATCATTTTGTGACACCATGCATCTGGTTGGACATACATTCATCCATGGAAATCACCCCAATTATGGTCCATGGGTAATTATGTTATTCTTTCACAATTTATATGTACTGTATATACATTGTTTTCCGCCCTTGCCACTTGTTTTTGTAATGAAACGTTATGTTCTAAATGCATTGCTCTCTGCCTCATGACTCTTATTGTTGTTTGCTTCCTTCATCTATGTGCTCGCTTCACCTGCCCATCTATACATGCATCAACTCTTCACCCATTGCTTGGCCACCATCATCTGTGTTACATGAACATTGATGTCTATTGTGTATGTACTACAAAACAATTGTTTTATATACTTTTTTATGTGTATTATTCTCTGCCCTTTATATATGTTTCTGTAAATACTTTCTGTCACTATGTTTCTCCTGTATACTCTGATTTTACGTGAACTTTGTTTTTGATGTTTTCCCATTATTTGGTTTAATGGTCTTTTGTTATTTCCATTCTTTGTTTATGAAAGTTATGGATTGGTTATGATCTTAAACATTGTGTGAGCTGCGTAATCATTACAAATTTCTTCTGACGAGAGTGTATGACCATCCAGGGTGCACAGAATATTGCAAAGATTTTACTGTTGCCCTAAAAATGATCGATGTTATTGATAAGAAACAAATGTATGACATTGTAGTTACGGGAAAAGAAAATGTTTCTAAAAATTATAATTGTATTATATCAATGCTTCTGATAAATTTTAATGTCTATTTTATGTTTGATTGTGCATATTTAATGTCTATAAGCCTTAAAACTGCTATAGTATCTGGGTGTTTGTGGGACCAAGTCTGGCTTTTTTTGGTGAAGACAGGTTGGAAACCCTGTATAGCAGTAGCGGAGTCGCAGCTATCCTCCATCTGTTGCAAATGGACTTGATGTTGTGATTTGAACAAGAAAAATTTGCAACTGCTGATATAGCTGCTCCGTTACTTAGTATGTAGTAATGTGCAGTCTTCAACTTATAAATAACTAACAATGAGTTTGTTTCTTTCAGACCTCTAAACATTGTCAGTTCTTTAAAGTAGTGGTTTCACTAAAAATATTGAGATGACAAGAATGTGGCCCTTTAGCCAGAAGGCAGTCAGCTGCGGCAAAATATGTAAGGTTTGTAAAATACTTATAGGGTATATAAAGTACTATTATATTGTGTAGCTAAAAGTAATACACTAGTATATTGGTTCTTGTGATGAAATAATGGTTCATAGTCAAACGATCATACAGCATTGCATAGAATACAGTGCAGAAGCTATGGCATACTTAAGAAAAAAGTGCAGGGATGATAAAATTTGTAGGTAAGCAACAATTAATATCATATCATTGTCTGCAATATGTGAAGAGTCCATGGGTTTAAGTTGGAAAATAAAATATTTTCAGCAACTAATGCATGTCATATCATAGATAATGGTGTTCCAACCACATCGTATGATCACATTCAAAGCAGTTTCTACCCTAACCAAACTGAATGCAAGGTAGTACCCACCTTGCATGTTTTGCACTAAGGACCTTTCATACGTTTCAGACTTTCATATAATGTAGTTCTAGCTTTGTTGTGCTACTCTAACCAAAAGAAAACAACAGTAAATCACAAATAGACCAAAATGTGCTTCACTGTGCATGTGCGTAGCGTAATATCAGAATAGTTGCAAATTACAGTATAAAAGATAAGAAAGTTGCATTAGATATTTTCTGTGTCCTTTGGAATTTACAAATTTCTGTATCCTTTATAATTTGCCTGCTGGTGCATGAAGAAATAGAGTTGCAAAGGACAAAGGCAGACTGTATGGACTGTATGTTTTTTATTTTGCATAAGAAATGCATAATTTTTCTCTCCAATAATTTTTTTATGATCGGATAATGGGAAAGCATTAACATCAACTGGAGTGCTAGAAAGCGTGGTTGGGGTGTTATTCAAGATAGATTTTGAACATCTGGCTTCTTTTGATCACCAAGATCATACCAGTATTGAATAGCACGAATGCAGTTGAAAAGTAATCACATTTTGTGGTTGGAAAGAAAGCACACCATGTGGTGGGATGAGTCAGGAAATGTGCACCGATTTTTGCCTTAAAGCCTTGATTAATCATTGCAGCCCAGCAGCAGCATCATAGCTACGACACATACAAACAGGCAACTTTTTCCATTTTTGAAACTTGTAAAATTACAAAATTAAGCAAAAGTTTTGTTTGTTTCAGAAGATTTACAGATTTTTTTTCTCATCCCAAAACAATTTTGCAACTCTAAAATTTTCTGTAAAGTGTAGCTCTTAGTAAACTGTAATCCAGTGTGTTTTTCTTGGGTTCACTCTTCAGTAAAAACAAAAATAGCATTGAACAAATTTACCAGTAACAACAAAAGTATTGTTGTACTAATTTATCAGGTTAATAACAGAACTGGCGTGCTTATCAAGTTGCAAAACATCCCAAAAGCTGATAAAATGTTGCTTTATATCTGTTACAGGATCAAAGTTACTACACTTACCTATTAACTTAGTTTCCACTTTGATTTCCAACCTGCAAAGTTTTGATTATAAACTCTAACCATCAAATGCCAGTGTTTTGCATTCCTGACAGTAGCTTAGAACAGGGGTCAGCAACCTATGCGCCGGATCTGGCCCGCCAAGCAAAATCATCCGGCCCGCAGACCCTTTACAAATTGTAGCAACTGTATGGCCAGCCTAGTGGTATTATGCTTTATGAATCTGACCTCCTTGCAACTTCTTCTATTGCATACTTATGAGAAACTGCACAGTGCTATAGCTGTACTGTATGTCATATTTTCCGTTTTCTTTAGGAACTGTGAAAATCAGGAGTTAATCTCATTGTAATGCCATAAATTCCCATGTTTTAACGACATTGTAAACAGCAAAGGGAACAAAATTGTTGGTTGAAAATTAGTACGGCCCACCATAACCTTGCAAAGTATATTTTTGGCCTGCGACTAGGAAAAGGTTGCCGACCCTTGGCTTAGGCTCATGTGAAAGCAACAGTTGTTCATAAATGTGCTATGCAGTGTGCACATTTTGGATAATTTCTCTGTGCAAACAATGTTGTTTGTATTCTCAGAACATATGGTTCTACTACCATTCCTTCTGATTGTATGTTTGTGTTGCAATGAAACGTTTAAAAATCATTGGCAAACAATGGCAAAGCTACAAGCACAGGTTTTTGCCATGGATAGCATGGAAGCGGTACAGTAAACCAAATATGATAATTCCTGTGCAAGATAAATGTATTGAAGATGACTGTGTGTTGGAACAGCTAATGCACATATTTGTGATTCTTGAAGAACAGCTAAAACTACCAAACTTTGATCCATATCGTAGTTTCCAGCTGGCAAGTGGTTTTCAAATCTCCAGAAAACCAAGCAGCATTCCAGGTGCTGGTACAGGAGTGTTTGTTACAGCTGGAAAAGTTTCAAAAGGACAGGTTGTGGCAATATATCCCGGTTCTGTTTATCGTCCAATGGACTTTATATTTTTTCAATCAATTGGAAACTCTTTCATATTTCGATGCAAAGATAGATTTCACATTGATGGAAAAGATAATGGTATTTCCAAATCTATATACAAGTCATGTGCTTTAAGAGAGAAGCTTGGAACTTATGAAATGTGTGATATGACGTGGTTAACAGAATCACCGCTGTGCATCATGAATATTGGACAGTATGTGAACAACCAAACACAAGATTTTCCTGCTAATGTTCAATACCAAGAAGTTAATTTGAGCAAAGATTTTCCGTTCACCTTTCGTCGATTCATACCCAATATTTTTGTCAATGGCAATAACTGGATGCCTTTTTTACGAACAGTTGTTTTGGTTGCTAATAGATCAATTAGTGCTGGAGAAGAAGTATTATCCACTTATTTTACTGCAGTTGAATAACAGTAATTATTAAATTCCATTGTGTTGCCTGCCTTTTCTGAAATGCCAATATTAAAATATGTTGTGCAGCAGAGTTGTGTTATATTTTAGGAAATTGCTTGTTTATGGTGTAATCATTTCAGAAAAAGATCTTTTCCAACTAAAGCAGTGGCTCTTAACCGGGGGGAGTGCCCCCCCAGGAGGGCGCGAGCCATTACATGCTCCACAACATGGAAAGTTTTTGAACAGGAGTTTGTCCCTTCTAAACGTTAAGCCAGTGCTAATTTTACGCCGCTACATGTTATTTGGTTTAGTTCCGGCAGAGATGGAAGTCGGGGTAAAGTTTCTTGAAATTTTGCAGGCCGAATTCGAGTCTGCAAACAAACATTCAGGGCCGCAACTAAGGGGACTGTTTAGTCGGCATGACAACTCCTTTCAATAATAACATCTGTGGCGTTCTTACGTTTGAGAACAGCATGCGGCACACAGAATTTCAAGGTAGCCGGCTGCATCGCAGAGCGGCTCGCCTAATTCCAGATGAACATGAATGCATACACTTTGCACAGCTCCACGCAGCGTGGGATACCGCTATGGCTTTCTGCAATGTGGCCGTACATCTTCATGATACTAATTTTCTGCAGTACTCCCGCCGTGTTCTTCTGTGATGCGACAATGTATATTCATGAAGATTCAACTGCACTTGAGCCACACTATTGTTGAATGTGAGAATAAGTTTTTAACACGGCTTGGCAGCTACAGACCACCATACGACGTCGACTTCACGGCCAAAGAAAGAGTAACTTTGCTTTCTGGCCAACCCAGTGGCGACACTCAGCTGCTTAATCTCGGAACCGTGTCTTTCACTCACACTAAGCGGCACGGAGCAAGTTTTTAAGTCTACAAATAAAAATAACATTTCTATTGGAATATCCGGTTTATGCGATTAACCGTACTATGTTTTTCACGTATGCATGGTTTTGGTTTGAGATTCTGGAATCTTATGCGAAAACGCGGTTATAGCGTTTAATCGATACACAATTAGTCGGAGTAATCTGTATTCTCTCTGCGCAGTGGCGTGTGGTTGCAAAGCTATGCAGAGTGAATAACACAAAGAATTTGCAAAAGTTCACTCAAGTCTAAAAGAAGCAACTGCAACACATTGAGCATGCGGGCTAGAGTGGGAACATCTTTGTGAGTACCGGTAAATCTGACACAATGTCGCTTAAAAGAAAGCGTTTTCCATCTAATGCTGCAAAATAATGTTGCACCAAATATTGTCAAGTAATCACTGGCCTATAATTTTTGGTGCAGAGCTCTATACAATAGCCGTGGCCAGCGAGTGTTAGTAGGCATCCGGTTCAATGCAACATTCCTACCTTTGAGGCCTTATTGTGAAAAAATATGTACCTCTTTCTTGAACGATGCAGAAAGTCTAACAATGTATGGTTGCGCGCTTTAATGCAGTCAAATTGTTTATATTCGTCAACACTACAACCGCATTTTACTTTGCGACTGAGTGCTCGGACGTTACAGGTTTTTTACGGTATGTTAGGGACCCCGTTTTGGTCCCACGAATGGAATATCGGGTTCCTAGAATCAGAGAAAATTATCAAGGGAAATATCTATGAAATTTAGTCGAAAAGCTTTCGGGTCCTTACAGGTCCGTACTGGGTACCTTAGCTAACCTTTTCCTTAAAAAACTGATTAGTGTTTGTTTGAGAGCGCGTGCATGCCAAAATGCTTTCGTAGTTTCCCTGGCCTTGACCAGGGTTGGACTGAGTATGCTCTAGATGTAGTGCTGTACCAAGTGTTGCGGGTTAGCGGACAATAGTGTTAAGAAAGTGTTTGTAACCCTGTTGTTCTACCTCCAAACTCGCTATTAATGGTTCTGTTGTGTCTGTTTTTATCAATCTGCATTGTGCAGACTGTTTGTGTATGTACTCCATAGATTTGTGTCTGTTATAAAACCTTAAAATTAAACAAATTTACCAAGAAATACATTTGTTTTTACAACTTATTTAAAGTCAGGTGAGCGTGAAACAAAGGAAAATTACTTAAGGGGGCGTGGTGGAGAAAAGTTTAAGAACCACTGAACTAAAGCATACATATTGTTGATTTCATTGAAACTTCATAAATGTGTAAAGTGTGTGTGGAAATGAATGGTCTGCATCCTGTTGTCTCGTATTCTTTCAATGGTGTTCATTCAAAATAGACCAGAGGTGGCCGGAGTGACTTTCAGACTCCGAATTTGCTCCTGTTCCAAATGTTTGAATCCAGGTTCGGAAATTTTTTCAAGTTTGAGAATCCGACTCCTGTTCAGACTCCGACTACCATCGATCCAACCGGAATTTACCCATGTTTTTACTTAAGAAATCACCATGCAGACACCTGCTACTGCCGAAATTGAAAAATGACTCTGGGCCCATAAATTCTTCACAAATTTTTACTTCGGTTCCAGATTCGGGTCCGAAAGAAAAATGCAGAATCCTGCCGGATCCATGACCACCCCTTAAACAGACCTGTCCATAACAGACCAACCTGTTCCTAATACACCCGTTCATAACAAATCACATTCGTAATAGACCCGCTTATAACGCACTACGTTCATAACAGACCCGTTATGAACATTGCCTGTTATGAACGTGGTCTTTTTCAAATGGTGTGTTATGAGTGGTCTGTAACGAACAAGTGTGTTTTGAAAAGGAACCTCTGACTAACCCCTATGATATGGACCCTGTGTCGGAACCAAACGAATAAATATTTCAAATACAGTAGAATTTGTCGGATTCATCATCGTTTAATTCGCCCAGTTCGTTACTTTTTCGTCGGTCCCGGAAGAATTCCTATCTTTTGTACACATTTCTATTCGTCAATTTGCTCAATTTGTCACCTCTTTCTATCAACTGTGACCTACAAGCAACACGTCGAGGGCCTATGTCAGAAAATCCTTGCACGCAACAATATCCTGCGCTGCCTTGCTCTCTCGTCATGGGGTGCCAGTACACCCACCATTCGTACGTCAGCTCTCGCAATCGTCTTCAGTGCAGCGGAATATGCTGCCCCAGTTTGGTGTTGTAGCTGTCACGGCAAAAAACTGGATGTTGCGCTAAACGACGCGCAGCGTCTTATTGCTAGATGTTTGCGTCCCACCCCAACTGGGTTATTGCCGATTCTGGCAGGCATTGCATCACCAAACCTGCATAGGGAACAGCTTACATATAGACTGGGATGTCAAGCCGCATTCAACAATCAACACCCTCTGTACGGTTCTATCCCAGACCTGCAGAGCTTCCAACCACAACGTATGAAGTCGAGGCGCCCTTTCCACCGCCACGCTGCCACCCTAATTGGCTCTGAGTTTGAGATCAAACGAGCATGGATGAACTCATGAAACGACATTACACCTCCCTCTCAGCGCCGGATTAACAATAGTAGCAAATGTAGCAATTGCTACGGGCCCCGCACTTTTGGGGGCCCCGCGGTTCTTTGTGTTAAATTTTTCTTTATTAAATGCAAGGGGTGGATATTAGAATTCAGGTGTCCGAGGCAAACACTCAGAAAGAGGCCCTATGTTTTACACATGCTATACAAAAACTTTGTTCGCTGAAAGCAAGTTTAACTTTTCATTTTGTCTGGGAATTTGCTTCTGCGTGAAGGTCCATTTCATATTGTAAATCGTTTGAAGTCATTTTGTTTTAAATAGCTTAGTCTACACATTAGACTAGACGAGGGTCCCCTTTTGGCACATTTTCACATAACTTTTGTTTTATTTTGACAAACATTGGCTTGCTTCAGAGCTTATTAAATGTGCCTCTAGGGTGATTAATAAGCTTTTTACCAAAACAATACGAAACTCTAAAAAAGGAGGCCTGAGATTACCGCCTCTTTCGCCTCCCCTAAAATCAACCCCTGATTATATGCATAGAACTTTTTCAGTCCAAGAAGTCACTATTTTGCTAAATTTGCCGCAAGCAATTAAGCGAAAGTTTTCAATTGAAAGCTTTTACATTAGACTACTATGACTTGAAAATTAAAGTATTTTACAGTTATTTGGATTATTATGCTACCACTCAAGCAATGTGGCGAAATTGCAGCAATTTCCAGATATTGCTTGACTGCACTGTTGTGAATGACATTTTCAAAAATTATTATTACATCACATTGACCTGTTCTAGAAGTTGCATTACCTTTTTGGTGCTTTCAGCATGATTTGGCCAATGGCGCCAAATATGTTTTTTTCTCCAGATCCAGGTTTTCAATGCCTTTCTGTGTTTTTCTTCTGAAGATCTGGGGTTTTTAGGATTTAACTACGTAGCGGTGATTTAAGATAGGGCATGATTTATTACAGTTCTTATTTCTAGCCACATTTTTCTTAATCTTGTTTTATCAAGGTACCTTACTCTACAGCAAAAATGATGAACAAGCAACTGACACCATGCAAGTTTTAAATATTAGCTAAATGCAGTGAGTTTAAGTGGCAGAGATACTACTGAAGCAAGGCCAAAGAAAAAAATTAAGTGGGACACACAGTCATTTTAAGGTTGAGAGATATAGATCTCAAATGGTAGCTGCAGAAGAACACTGGGTATGAAGATTTAACTATTGTAAATGCTGGCAGATCACCGCCAGAAATGCAAACAACTACATGTTATATCGCGATATAATAATTCTAGGTTCCGACAAACGCAAAAGTTCATAAGCAAGGAGGTATATATTCATGAGCACGTTTAGTGATTACAGATGACCAGGTATGGTAGATAGCAGAAAAACTCACTTAATTTCTTGTCTACCTGGGTTTTCTGTTCAAATCTTGTTTTTTGGTGCATAGGCGTAGCCAGAGGGGGCATGCCCCCAAATTTTTAGAGTATCTAGTGCTAGTCATTTTGTGCTTTGAGAGGCGGTGTCTCAAACAAAATACCGTTGCTGACCAAAAATCAAACATTTCGCCTCCCCAAAAATTTTTGACCCCCGAAAATTTTGGGCCGACTACGCCACTGTTTGGGTGAGTCTATGTGAGGTTTTCCAAAAATCTCATTGGCAGCCCTGGATTTGGCATCTATTTACTAGCCATTGGGCAGTGTACTTGCAGTCATCTTTTACAAATGCGGGAAATGCAGTGGCATAACTAGAGGTTTGAGCCAGGGGGGGCAAACTTACCTGAAGGGGGCAGAACCGTCGCCAGAAAGTCTTCAACAGGGGGGCTTTACGTTTGTGCAGGAGGGCTTGAACGTTTGTGTAGGGGGGCTTGAACGTTTGTGTAGG
>Ga0210059_1014432_pt1 | contig 11676 bp, 8 predicted proteins | sample Ectturendosymbi2_FD_188042 | JGI IMG/M metagenome (GOLD analysis project Ga0210059, IMG submission 188042) | Ecteinascidia turbinata endosymbiont from Florida, USA - Sample 2 (SPAdes) (version 2) | ecosystem: Host-associated > Tunicates > Ascidians > Unclassified | place: Key West, Florida... | reverse complement strand
GCGACAAGGTCATCGCGGTGTCCATCCTTTCGAAGTCAGCACTTGTGTTACGGGACACGAACTCAGCCGCAACACATGCAATGTTTTCCAAGCATTTCTGCAGAGACCAAGTGACGCTTTTGTGCTTGGTTAAGTTCGTTCTGGTTAACAAACCCGAATTTTCGTTTTTGTTTGCAGTGGGCGCCCCGAACTGATAAAAGTCATATAGTTTTGTCACAACCAAACGAAAAATTATTTGTATTTTTATTGCATTTGATATCAAAAAAACAACGCCTTTTCTTTGCATTATGCAAATCAGGTTGCCGTTGGTCAATGCACATTTTCATAAAATCGAAGGCAGACCACAAGCACCACCGCGATGCACTTCGAAAACTAACTGGTGGCATCCGCGTCATCAAAAACGGTTGTTTTCGAACAATCTTTGTAACTGGATACGCAACAAATGAACTCCAAACGTCTGTTCGCCGTGAATCCGAATCACACGGAGATATTCTGCAAGTTGCAGTACCTGAACAATACCGGTGAGTGAAGCAGTCTGGTTGTTATAACAAGCAGTTTCTCAGCTAGGATTAGGACATTGCGCTACAAGTCAAGTTTACGCCGTGTTATAGTTGACTTTTCATTGTGTGAAGAGCACACTATAAATCCCCATGGGGATTAGTAGTTCCACCAAATAGTTTCATATTTGTGAATTCTCAATTTTTTTTCCACAGTCAATCGTTTAAAGTCAGAGCATTTGACCAACAAATATGCATCAGCTATTTCTAGCTTGTTGAAGGTTTGTTCTTTTGTTTCAAACCCAATTCGTGTCGATCTTGTCATGTTTCATTAAAGTATTAAAGTCCCAGTGTTTTCGTCATTTCGATAATCACATTTTACTAACTTTTTTTAGTACATGATTTGTATTCTAAATTTCGTTATTTACGTTTCAAACCCGTTAGTTACATATTTCTAACTGCATGTATTTGATTTCCAACTATGTTTTTTAACACTCCGCAAAAAGTCATAAGCAGGTTTGGTTGACTAGATGACCGCCATGCAGGGGCGTAACGAGGGGGGCAAGGGGAGCACATTTCCCCGGGCGCCGAATCACTGCGGGGGGCCCGCAATAGTCCCAACAGTGTCACAGGTACTTTCTTCAATACAGTACATTTACTACCGAAAGACGTTAGGTTCGAAGATGGGAGCCCAAACTTGCTTCTTGGCCCGGGTGCCATCTAACCTCGTTACGTCCCTGCCTCCATGGTCCTTCACCAATCCACGTGATACAGTGACACTAGTGTTTACATTAATCAGTTATTGTGCCATCGTGTTTTCATTCATTCTGATTTCCACTGACAATTGGTTTCCTTATTGCCCCGGGCAATGGCTATCAGTATTGTTCCTGTTTAATAGCTGAAGCTGAGTCATATCATATGACTCATATGAAACAATAAACTTGACTAAGCTACATTACGCCGCTCTCATCCAAGCGAATAAGTGACGCTGTCAAACACGCCCTGTGTTTACCGCTCATTGGCTGTGTGCATCTGAGCAGGAAGGTTGATGATAAACAAACTGGCGTTTGAAACGTGATTATTTGCTTTTGTTTTTCAACCTTGGATTTTACTTTTTAACTCCAAACAACTTGTTTCGTAAAACATAAAGAGAATGTAAGTTGTTTTAATATGGAAATGTTTAACAGTGATGACTTTTTCGTTTGTATTTAAAGCTTCATAAGACAAAACTACAAACGAAAAAGTCATCAAACCTGTAGACTTATATCTCAGCAATTGAGCCACGGAAACAAACACAAAATAATACATTTTACAAAAAGCTAAAGTGTCTATTCAGCTGTTAATATCCCCTGTTTCCTTCAGTAGAGCAAGTTTTTGTGATGGAATATCCCCTGTTTCCTTCAGTACAGCAGCAAGTTTTTGTAAAGGAAGCGCAGTCTTCATAATCAGTGTGTAGTATGATGAGTTCTTTTAAGAAACACACAGAGGCTTTTGCAGAACTCAAGGTTTTTTCAACAGAAAGTTTTAAGTTTACATATTGCTTTCATCTAACTGCAATCGTCATTTGCTCATACGTATATAACCTTGCTCTGTAATTTGTAAATTTCAGCTATGTGGTTCACAAGACTTTGGCTGGTATGCAATGGGCATCTGAAAACCTTCCTAATCTTATGTTATATTCAAGTGGAGACGACGACATCCTCGTGAACTTAACAAAACTTTACTTTGTGGTCGAAGAGACAATCGATCATGCTTCTGACAAGTCCAAGTCTTCAATAACTTGTGTTTATGGTGGAAGAGTAAACGATGTTGTCCACAGACACCCTTCATCAAAAAACGCGATTTCATGGGAAAAATACCCGAATAGAGTTTATCCACGTTATTGCCTGGGTGGTTTTTATACCATGAAAGTTGAAACAGTAAAATTGCTTTACTTGAAATCGAAAACGGAACGTCATCTTCTGAATGATGATGCATGGATTACTGGAATTTTGAGGAAAAAGTGTAATATTTCAGATGAAACGCTTGTATTTAAAGAAAAAAATGACATAGCTTTCCACCACGGAAGTAGTTTAGTTGTTGCGAAATGACAATGCAAACCAACATTATCTCAACATAAATGTATGGCTTGTCCTTGCTGAGGTCACTTTTCGAAACATTCATGGGAACAAAGATAAGCTTAGTGATAAAGCGTTGGTTTCTAGACCATAATATAGTTTGTTTAAACAAAATATAGATGTGTTTGGGAAACTTGCGTGTTGTTGGCAAATAAGTTCGCCCCTCCCCTGAAGCAATTGCGTTCGTGTGTAGTTGTACAGTGTGCATAATCGTCACGCATTGTTCGCATTCAAAAAATCTGGTACAACTTGTTTTCGACTCCTCGAGCTATCCTAAATTCTTCTCGATTTTCTGAAAATACTCTTTGATGAAAGCTCACCTAGGTTTAACTTGAAGATTAATACGTTTCCAAGTATACGTACGTTAGTTCTGTGAAAATACATTATTCTAACCATATTAGGTGGCAAATGCAGACGTGCAGAGAAGCTTCCAATTCAAATAATAAGCGTATTTGGACGGAAACTTGCGTTTTTGTGAAAATCAGTTAAAAGTCAGAGATAGAAGGGAAAATGTTATTGACACCCTAAAGCTCCACCATGACACCCTTTTAAAAACCTTAAAAAAACACTGCTCCGCAGTATAAGCATTGACTTACAAGCTGAGTTTACTTTGGTCAAGGTGATTGCTATTTTGGATGTGATAAAACCGTGTACCTGCAGCTATACCCGCACACTACGTTTTTTGATACCCCGCAGTTGCGTATACCTTGCCTCACTCGGTTAATTTGGCTTTCGGCCTAAGCCCGGCTTCAAAAACAAATGTCGGGCTCGGGCCGGGTTCGGGCTTCAACATTAGGCCCGTTTACAACTATGAAGCGAATGAGCGGGCTAAATGCGCGAGAAATATTTGGAACGGTTTTCACAGCCTGTGTTGCAGGAAATCCGTCTTGAGGGAAGACGCTGGTAAATTATTGCCGTCTTTAATTTTTGCGTAACCGCGTAAGAGCACATGCAGCGGAATGCAGTAAGACCTTTACACGCACTTTGTGCTCCTTTCCTTTCACTGAGTAGTTTTGCAGGCTAGAAGATTTCAAGGCTGTATGCTGTTGAATTGCCGCAGTAAGTTGCATCGTTTCTACCAGTAGACTATTCATTTGGTAACTTGCGTTTCTGTTTCTTACTTGATTTGTGCCTTTGTTTGTCACTCGTTAATTCTGCGTTCATTTTCTTCAGAAAAGTGCATCAGCACAAGTGGAGCTTACTTGGTCTGCCGTGGAATGTAAGTGTTAAATGTGAATGCAGACTTTTGAGAAGATTTAATAAACCGGGCAATGCCTTTCGACGCGTTTGTAACTGTCAACGTGCAGCAGATGGCAGAAACAAAGTTCTGCTCCAACAGCCTGAATCAAAATCAGCTCCACGTGAATTTGCAGCCCACAGACCTTATCAGAAGTATATTGAGATAAAGACGCGCTTAACGTCTATCAGATATACCCTTGTTATGAAGTAGACATATGAAAATGCCACCTAGATTTAGCTCTTCAGATATCATCACAAAATAGTGTTTTTTTGACTTTTGTGGTCATTTGTTGTAACACGTACGTACATAAGGGCGTACGCAAGGGGGGAGATTCAGGTCGAAAACCCCATGAGTTTGATATGTTACAAAAACTTCATTACCTGCGCAAAGGAGATTAATTGTTTTCGCATACTTTTTGCTTAGTAATTTGTTGACTTAATGCAAATACCGCGGAATCAATTTGCATGCAAATTTCAAGGAACATTATGAATGGGCGAAAAAGACATAATTAGGTTTTGGTGGGAATCTGGGTTATCATCTGCATCCAGGAACCATCTCATCATGGTTAGCAGACCTTTCCTTCACTACGCATATTTAAGGTTGTGTTCCACGATAGTTCACTTCATCCGAAACAGTTGTCTTTATTTTGTCTGCTATGTCTGATCAGCGCATACGCTGACCACATTGGCTACATTACCAAGTTCTGTAGCATGATAGAACTTCTGCACGAGCTCAGAAACAGCAGTTGTTAACAGAGAAGCATTTATAGGCGTTTGATAATGTCTCAGCAGGGAAAAAAGGAAATCTGAAAGTTTGCTGGACTTCTATACATAAAAAAGAAGATAAAAGTTTTCTTGCGCACTTTATGCGCATTCTCAATTCTTGTGTAGTTTAGCAAGATTCGTTCTTGCAAACCGGGGTTTGCGCCAGCCAGTACAGCCGCGCACCTATGCTCGACTACTCGTATTCGACGAGATATTAGCGCAGCCTGATTTTGCAGTTGTAGTGTGTTTTACTCCCCTGTTTTAACATGCAGCCTGATATTTTTGCGGTTATGAACTCCTGTGTCGTAGCGTTGAGTTTATTTTCTTCCGATATCCTAGTACTTGGAGCGCTGATTGTTTATATTCAGTGCAATGGCACATAAAATAAGGAGAGTGCGTGCAGAAGAATATGCACATTGTGTCAACAAACTTCGCCAAAACGTTGGTTGGAAACATGAATATGACGTCAAATTGTGACGTCACAAACAGCGCACACCAAATACAAATGACCACCACACGCCACTGGATAAAATCCCCCCATGAAATTTTTTGCGTTCGCCACTCTACATACAATCAACAAAATTGACGGATGTTACACGACTTCAATCTGGTTGAATGATGACGCTTGTAAGAAGGTGCAGGCTTATACCTGAACCACTGAACTACGTACTGGACAAATTTGCTTAAGTTTTGTTTCATCATTTATTACAATATGATGCTTCAAAGACGAAAATGCTGAGCTAGGAACATTTTAAAATAGTCGTGCTTTAATCTGGCAGTACGACTCATTTCCGCTAGTTTTTTATGATCTTTTCAGAAAGTTACTACCTCTTGATGTAGGCACATTTGCGCAATGTAGAACAACTAAAATTTTTACGTAATCATTCATAATGTTCCCGTCGCCTTGAGTATGACAGTCTTATGTCATGGTTTATAAAATATTTTTGATTGTAATAAAAGCACAAGCAGTTATTAAATATTTTCCAAATGCATGATAAGTTGGGTTGTTGTTTTTGAAGGCCGGGTAATGGGAGTTGTTGATGACGACACATATCAGTGGTTGCTCGAATCCTGCGTTAAATTTAGTCAGACTGTGGTCGTGGTTGAAGAAGCGGCTTGCCTGCGCACTTACGCAGTAGGCTAAAGGGAGCTCCCAGTAGCTTTTGTGCTACTAGGGATGTTATGCTTAGCGCGTCGCATGTAGCAGCCACCGCGCTGCTACATGGTGTTCAAAGAATGAGTTCGAACTAAAACACAACAGCAGAAATGGGAAGATCGATCTGTCGTGCATTTCAGTGTTAGGCAGAACTAGACTATAGTACTGTCAGAAAATTGTTGCTTGTCTCAGTAGCAAAACTTTGTGGAAGCATTTAGAATTGGGTTCAGTCAATTTATCCTGACTGCAGGCGTGTGTTCTGGTGCCTTGTGTGACTTAATTTGGTAACATCTTACGTAACTGGTTCGTGACTTCAGTTTTAAGTCTGCCCACACACTTCCTGCAACCTCATATAACTTTGTAATGACTTTTTGTAATACTTCAAGAGCAATTCTTTCCGGCATTTCAGCTCTTTGTCCCGAAGGTGAAACATTTTCATCAGAAGAACACTTGAATTCTCAAATGCATATTCAATTACTAAAAATTATTCAAAACATAAAATATTTCTGGCAAAGATTTTGCTTCGAAGAGTCGCAGCTGCCTGCATTGGTCAAACCAGGGGCGCAAACAGCTCTTCATTTCGGGGAGGGGCAACTTGTTTCATTCGATGACGTCATCTTGCTTGTTCAACCGTGGTACAGCTTTTTCGCAAACGATCACATCTAATAATAATGTATTTTTGCCCGCAGACACGAAGTCCATAATATACAAACACACACATTCTGCACAACGCTGGTTAATAAAAACAGAACATTTTACAACAGCGTCCGAGGCTGAATCACCGGTGTCAAGCGAAATTTCTGACTTCACGGCATATGCCCATGCACAGAGCAACATTCTACATGTAAAATACGCTGCGAAAACTGTTGATTAGGGTTTAGCGATTGGTGTTTAGGTAAGTATGTCGGGTTAGGGTTTATGTCACAGTTACAAAAAGAAAAATAATTGAAGTCTAAGTTTAAGTCCAATATTTTTCACTGGTTTTATTTATTCCCGTAGTGTAGCTTGTTGTGGGTATCTGACATCTAACCAAAAAGTTTAATTTACACAACACACATCAAAAAGTAATCGGCAAGCTTTATTCCTTTACTTTGAAAACCAAAATAACTGACAAAAAATAATAGGTCAGAAATTTCGCTTGACACCGGGCTACAGAAACGTACTTAATAGAACGTTTTGTAACGGCGTTGGAGGCCGAGCCTCAGGTTTACAGACGCATTCTTAACACTATTTGTTCACTTGGTACAACACTACTGTAGAGTGGGACGCTAATTCCTAAACTGGTCAAGGCCAGGTAAAGTACGAATGCATTGTGGCATGAACACCCTCAAACGAAAAACACTGCAATGTTCGAGCACTCAGTCACAAAGTAAAATGCAGTTGTAGTGTTCAAAGAATAAGGACGAATATAAACAATCTGACTGCGTCAAAGCAGGCAACCATACGTTATTAGATCTTCTGCATCTTTCGAGAAACAAGTACTTATTTTTTCAAATGCCTCAAATGTAGGAATGTTACATTGAACCTGATGAGTCATGACTACTAACACTCGCTCTCCAGGGCAGGTTGTTTAGAGCTCTGCATCCAAAATTGTAGGCCACACGCAATCTTTGCATCCATGACTTTCTGAAATTCCACCATAATTGCGATGCATACATGGGCGTACAAAAGGAAAAGCACATTTTTGACTGCATTTCAACATCGGGGAAAAGAGGCTCGCAGCTTGTTTGCTGCACAATATTTTTATCGCAGTTGTCTCTGAATGTCTTTGTCATCTGAAAGCTCAGTATTCAGTACAGCTCCAAGATATTTGTAGTGGTTAACAGATTTTAGATTTTTACCACCCATTTGTCAGTAATCGGGTGACTGTGCTTGTTGCACTCTTAGCCTTAAACATCATACCAACAGTTTTGCTGCAGATGAAAATATTTCCATGCGATTCTGCATAAGCCTGACGCACAGATAAAAGTTCTCTTCGCAACATTTCCAAACATGAGAACTTTTCAGTTTTAATCAAGATGCAGACTGAACGATCAGGACAGAGTAAAAATTAGTATCCTCACACAACCACCTGGTTCCGCACTCAACTAGTGTAGTCATGGCTTTAGTGTGACAGATGTATAGGCTACTACAGTAGTAATCCTGCCTAATTTTCGTCTTGTTTAGCAAATTTGTTCTAACTCTATTCTTCTGACATGTGTTTGAATTTCTGTCACAAATGAAGATCCCAAACTTGAGGGATAGCCTATGACAAGGGTGAGGGGATCTTTGAATGCTACCATTTCGGGCAAAACACATCAGGTGTCTTGTGTAATTGGCGCGTAACGGATCAGGTGTGTTTGGGGCAAAACGGCTTTTTCTGGCATCCATGACTTGTGTGGAAGTTTTTAGAAGCAGGTTTAAGGCTATGAGCTTTCAGGGCTTACACTGGCTGCAAAAGTTAGGGTCTTATAAAGCGTCATTTGGAGCCAAAGTGGTCTAGTAGGTAGGTGCGTTCAACACTTGACTAGCACTCATATGATACTTTACTGAACCTTTTTCTCAAGCCGTGGTACTGGGATCAAGCCAGAAAGACACTGAAACGTGAAACAGTCCTCACGCTAAATTTAGTTAAAAACTATCACGCTTCGAACCGAAAATGCAGCCAAACGACATTTTTTAAAGAAAAGTACTACGTCCGCTTTGCCTCTAACAAAAATAATCAAAAGGTCGTAGAAGAACAAGAGGTTTGACGTGGCACTAACTGCTATATCAAGATCTCTCTAATCAATTTGAAAGCTTCAGCAATTTGCACGGTTCAACAGTACCCTAATGTTATAAAGTTTCATGAGGGCAAATTGAGGCCTGTCTAAGAAAAAATAGTACACGAACAAATAGATAAAAATGCCTTGGAAATACGAACATTTTAAACTATCTGCCAAGTTTTGACACTTCCAGCATATTTGTGGTTAAATACCAATCACTTAAAAAATTTTCGATCAGATAACCTGTCTCAAGGTAAATCTTGTAAGAAGATAATTAATTTACCAGTAGGACAAAGAAAAATTCCAATAAGACTTCTTAAAAATGATCAGAATGTAAAATTTTGTCTTTATTCTTGGAAAGTTTCTGCGAATGTCAAAATTTCTATGCAATGTTTTGAAAATTTCGGGGGGAGGAAATACCCCAAATGCCCCCTTGGTTGCCCTCCTGGCTCAAACAATTATTTCATTTATAGCTCCTTACAAAGCTACCTTCGATTGCTTATACAAGTTCTTACTCATAGCTGTAACTCTTCCCGTCACCAGCGCTTCATGTAAGAGAAGTTTCTGAAAAATGAAATTAGTGAAAATATTTCTCAGATGTTCTATGACTAGTGAAAGATTGAGTAGCAATGCTTGCGGCAAGGGTAAGAGCTACAAAATAGATTTAGATGGCTTCGTTGATGAATTTGACGGTCGACATGATAGGATTAAGTTACACTCAGTGAAGGATGTACGCATAGGCCATGGCCTAGGGCCCCACGATTTTGGGGCCACGCGCAACTCCTTCCTATGACGACTCATTACTAACTTAAAATATGTGAAACTGTGCAGACGCATAACTTCACAAATTACTTTGAAACGAGCGAAAATGCAAACGTCGCGACTCTTATCAGTACAGTAACAACACGATAATACTTTTTGTTACGCAATATAAAGAATGATAATACTGCTTTTATCGGAGTTCCATGTCTGGCGGTCTTGCTTTAGAATCTGATGTTACGGCCATGGGCGTCCGCAGAATTTTTTTCAATGGGGGTAACGTCAACATTTTGCTAATACTTGTCAGGTTGCTGACAATGTAATGCAAACGTTCGTGAAATGCTTTACCCTTTCTACATGACAAAGAAAATGCCTCATGTTACGACAACAGTCACAAAAAATGCGTTTCGTTGGCAGGCATAGCCAGGTATATTACGATAGTTTTAACAATTGGCTATCAGCAGATTGTCAAAGCAGGGTACTTCTTTTCACAGAAGTATTGTCATGGTCTTTAACGAAACCACAACTTATGACTTTATTTTACCTGGCAAGACTTATCAACGTCACTTAGCAACAAGAGCTGCAAACGTCTGGGATCTTGTCCAGAGCAATCAATCAAGCTTTCAATAAAGCCAGCTTGCTTGTCAATAAAGGCGCCCGGGGAATTGTGCCCCCCTCGTTACGCCCTTGTACGTTAGCAAACACCTTGCCCGTTTCTGACAAAAATGCATTGAGCTTGCCTAATTTTTTTCGGCCATACACCGAATGTTTTTTAATAACCGAAAAATATTAAGTCAATTCGGTCATAATCTCCGAAAAGGCAGGCTAGTGAATACTGTTTCGACGAGTTTTAATACTATTACGGGACAAATGACCGAGATGTCTTAGAGAAACAGACAGGAGCGTGCTCCAGTAGCTCAAGGAATTATGACCTAACAAAGCAATTCTGCAACACCTCACTCCGTCAACCGGGACAGCGCAACGCAGAAACTTCGGCAAAATGCTAACTATCTACGGCTTGGTGGAATGATTAACTCCATGGCTGTACGCAGTCATGACGATTTTTGCTCAACGGTTAAATATTTGCAGTTCAAAATTTGAGAGGAGTACGGCACCTATTGCCCCTCCTGGTTACGTACCTGGAAAAAGTGACTGATGGCCATATGGTTTCGTTTTGATCCGTTTGTTGCAAGTGCAAACCCGTAGACAGCTCACGCCGGCCACAAAAGACAAATTTGGCAGGGTTAGCGAAATCTGCCACCAACAGCATAATGCGTAGCTTATGGATTAGATCAGGGTCCCCAAACTACGGCCCGCGAAGAAATTTTGTCATTGATGAAAAATAATATATTTACGGAGTTTTGTTGATTTGGTAGAATATAACATACCCCGAAGCAATCACATTATGTAAGACGTCCTGCCCTCGATATGTTCTGTATTACCTTATTTGGCCCTCAGACAAAAAGTTTGGAGACCCTGGGCTGGATCATTCCGCGTAAATCACATAAATTTGAGCGGAAGAGCAGAAGGCAAATTTTACATTTTTCACTGGTATCTGTGGGGATGGCTGAGACTCATGGTTGTAAATGGGTTATATGCTGTTTCTCACTTGTGTTTGCTGGCCTGTATAGAAGCAGATCCATCGTCAGACCAACAGCATTGGGGGTGGCTTAAAGCTTGTTTGGGGGTTCGTAGTAGTATACACAAAATTCGAAATTGACTTTATCAGGGAGGCTAGAGCTTGAATTTGGAGGTATTCACTGTGGATTTAATGGTGTCATCCCGACTGCCCCAACTTCTTTTGAACAGTGTCACACCTTTTCTTCATACTCTGGACCAGTGAGATTGATGTTTTATTTTCACATCAGCGGTCCAGTGTCAAAATTTGTGAAACAGTATCAAACACTTGATTGAAATTCTGCTTATATTAGTGGCGTTAAATGTATTTTAGAGCAATGTGCTTTCAAACCCAGTGTGAACTTATCATGCGATTATGAGATCATTTTTCACGATAGCCAGCAGAGCTACCTAAAATCGGAGTGATATCATAGCAAATGTCTTTCATTTATTTTTTGTTTTTGAATTGCCACTTCAGCAACAAATATGCTTTTTATGTGCATGTAACTGCACGTCTGGAAATGTGATCGTCATTTTGCTCTTTATTAGGTTCCTAGCTTGGAAATTGAGTTGTCACTTCCTAGTGTAAGAAGAACCGTTCTGCTTCCAAGCAGTTCGGAATACGTTTCAGACATTGTTCTTTCCGATGTGCGGAGATCCAAACACTAGGGCGCAACATGCTTAGGGAAGTGGTCCTCAAGCCCCAGGCCGCAAAATTACAAAATGTGTACTGGCGGTGACACCACTCGCTTTCTGGGCATGAGATTGGTCGATTCTTCCCA
>Ga0210059_1014431_pt1 | contig 11677 bp, 9 predicted proteins | sample Ectturendosymbi2_FD_188042 | JGI IMG/M metagenome (GOLD analysis project Ga0210059, IMG submission 188042) | Ecteinascidia turbinata endosymbiont from Florida, USA - Sample 2 (SPAdes) (version 2) | ecosystem: Host-associated > Tunicates > Ascidians > Unclassified | place: Key West, Florida... | reverse complement strand
AGTCAAAGCAATTAACGTAAAATTTCTTGTCTGGGAGAACACAACACTCAAATAATTTCAACCCCTTGAGTTAACAAGCAAGGTAACTACAGAATTTGCCTGTAACGGCACTTCTAGGTGATTGCAGTATGAACGTTATTGCCGAATAAACATTATAAGCGAATTGGAATGCATATAAAAGATGGCATCGCGACCAAAGAAAATGTAACGTTACGGGCGAATTGACGTTACAGAGGAAGCTGTTGTAAACGAAATCAACTGTATAGAACAGATTTACATAAGGTTTCAGGCCCAATTCGTATTAAACTATAAAATTAGTTTCCGGGCAAATTGTTATTTTTAGGGCAAATTGTTATTTTCAGGGCAAATCGTTATTATCAGGGCAAATTTTTTCCGCCCCCCCCCCAATAAAATGCCTTCCCGTACGCCTAGGTTGACAACAGGCAGGTTTCAAACTTACTTCACTCTTGCGAAGGTACCATTCATTCACATCTTGCAAGATTGTAGCATAGGCGTAGCCAGGGTGCACAGGGGGCCATGGCTCCCCCCAAATTTTTAGAAAATGTAGTCTTTGTGTGCTTTGAGAGGCGATATCCCAAAAAAATACTGCCCCTCGCCTAAAATCAAACATTTTGTCCCCCCAAAACAGCATGGTCTGGCTACGCCACTGGACTGAAGCCATAGAAAAGAGATTCTCAACCTGGTCGCGACCCAAGGGCTGCAATTCCTTCAGATAACGCAAGGATTTTATTGAAACCATGTGTTTAACTTGTCTTTTTTGCTTGACAACGTAAGTTGAAATCGTAAAATCTGGTCATCGGAATGAATCTGCTTCTCGGGCCAGCTTGTTTACTACGTATGCCGTAATTCACTACGTGCAATTCATAGCATCCGACTTGCCAATTCAAACATCACAATATGGTGGAAATGTGACTGGCAATGTATGAATCTGAAATCGCAACCTGAAGAAGAGACTACGCTTTTCCGTTGTTAAAGCTGCCGTTGTACAATCTGTTAGTTTCGTCAACCACAATCTTGCACGTATTTTTCGAAATCCGAGGTGAAGGAATCACAAGCTGTAGGCTCAGGCCCGTGACCAGGAGGGGCGTAGGGGGGGATTCGCCTCCGTCAGAAAAACTTCGCCTTCCCTGAAAAAATATGTTAGGCATATTTTGAAGTATTGGACACAGTTTAAAATGCTAGGCACTCTCAGAAAACTCTTCATCCCCCCTGGTGTCCCAAGCTGGTTACGGGCTTCGGTATGCTAAACTGCTTGTGCCAATTGATGCATTTGGTCGTTCTTGTTCTAAAACAGTTGCAGTCGTTGATACCAGCAATTAATTATGGTTGTGAAGGTAAAGCCAGCAGTCAGGTGAAACCATATTCTACCAGAAATTGTATTATGATTTATGATACTTTCATTTCTGTTCTTCGCATGACGAGAAACACGTATTTGAAGAGTATTTCAAATTTGGTTTTAAAGCCATATTCGGCAAAAGCACAGTGAAGCCATATAGTGTTTTTTGCAACGTTGTTCTCAGTGTTGCGATTTTGAAACCTTCGAAGTTCATGCAGCATTCTGAAACAAAATGTTCCACCAAGTCAACGTTCCAAGACATCACAAAGGATTTATTTTAGTTTTCAACCAGTTGTTGTGGGCTACAATGTAGATAGTTTATTTTTGTGGACAGGGCCCCCATTGATGTTTTTTCCACGCAGATCTGTTTTTTTATCGAATCCACCTTGATGGTATAAGTATGAAAAATCCCCTCATCAGGTGAAAAAAGTAGTCATATCGGTCAACCAAAACGTGTTCAATCGGTTTCATACCCTCATACCAGTATCAATATAATTTAATACTGTAGGTTGCTTTCGATTCGGTGCGGTTAGCTTTGCAATTGAGCCTGATTTTGCCTAAATCGTGCGGTTGCGCGTACAACATAAGTAACATGAATGAATAACAAGCGGTTACTGCGTATTTTCTTATTCGGCTTGCCTGATGACGAGCCATCACATATCTCGGTTGCTGTGTTTTGTGCCGTGGATGATTTTCTCAAGTCTTGTAATAGATTTTGATAAGTCTTGTAATAGATTTTGATGCGTTCGTGTAGTGCCGTATGAGTTGCTAGCAATGCAGTGTATTTGTTTTTGCGTTTCCATTTGTTTTTCTATTCTTTTTGCGGTGTTACATTATCATAGCTCGACGTGACACGACAAGATTGCACCAATCAGGCTACCGCCTGTAGCAAGATTGTCGTTAAATAAATAAATAATAATAACAAGCGGTTACATAAACAATTGAAAGATTTGCGTTTGGTTGGATAGACGATGTATGGTCATTGAACCAGTTGAAGAAAGTGGTGAAACAAGTTTGGACTGATTGTTTAAATTTCCTGGTTGCTCTATGCATGCAAATTGAAAAACGATTTCCATTGCAGGAAGTTGTTGCCCGCTTAGGGATTTTAGATTCCGTTGCAAATCAACATCTCCTAAAAGATGCACGTTCAATAGCAAATGTGGATCTGTATTTTCCCCATCTTGTGCGTGAAGATCAGTTGGAGTCTATTTCGATAGTTAAAGATGTGTCCTTGTCCAATAAACCTATCCCTGATTTCTGGTTTTATACGGCTTGGATGTCACGGAAATTGAAATACGCTCTGATTTAATGGCTGGATTTATGGCTTTGCCTCACTCTTCTGCATCAGTAGAAAGAATATTTTCACTTGTTAACCATGTTAAAACAAAAACAAACTTGCTGAAACAGAAAGTGAATAAGAAAGATTGTTGGCAAAACAAACCTTGTCAAGAAACCAGCAAACCGCTGTACATGGACACCTACGCCTGAATCAGGGAAAGATGTCATTAATGGAGTTGTCACCAGCAGCGTTATACGAAACGTCTTGAGCAACGGAAAGGTGATCCAAAACATGGTCGTCGGAAGGATTCTTTTCAGGGGAGCACGAGTGGATTTTTCCAGGCGTAGCCAATGATTTATCCAAGGGGGACAAATTGGAGAAATTTTATTTAACCTACTAGAAACTAAGAGAACAACTTTTTTGGCTGAAAATTTAATAGGAAAATGTGTAATTTCAAAATCCAGAGGGGGGACAAGCCCCCCAGCCCCAGGGACGGAAGTAGGCTGCGCGGGGCCCTAGGCCATCTTAGTTTTTGAGGCCCCGCGCAGGTGTGACCTATTTGGCCGTTTATCTGAAAAGCGTGAAAGTGTGCCCTTGGGTGTGTAGTGCTCCCTCAAAAATCTATCTTTGGTTGTGCCGACTTTGGTTCTACGATTGATCTTAGATCTTCAACAGAAACTAAAGCCTTTCCTACATTTTTCTAAAGAACAAATGACATTGCGACCTTTTCTTGAAATTTATAGCTATTTCGTGTAGTTCAGAAGTTTTCTTCGTTAAATTTCCATGATTCTTAGCGTTCTTTGTGGGTTTATTTTTCGGATATATACATTTTCATGCGTGACCGTGTTGCCGCCCTCGAAAATATCGTCTAGCTGTCGATCTGATTACCTGTTCGTAAACTTCTTTTTTATAGTAATAGTAACCACATTTTATGAACCAAACACGCACAATCCATTCCGTGAACACAGGGCTTATTTATGCCATTTTTAAGTTTTCATTCTCCAAGCAATACAAAATATAGTGTTTTAATCCTCTATGCTATAGGCCAGCGCTCTTCAACCGGTGTGCACGGTGTACCCTAGGGTGCACCAAAATATACGTAAGTGCACTACTACGAAGGGGTTCACAAGGGTACATCACAAACCTGTCACACTAAATAGATGCTTTTTACAAAAACTTTCTGTTAGCAAAAATGAACCATTAACCAACCAGTGACATTCAAGATTTAATCTGAATTTTGCACATTCTGTGTGATGCGTAAGCATCAGACCATGTCCAGCTAATTGTTGTAATTAGTTGATTATTTGTGATTTATTTGTGATTCATAAGCAACAGACAATAAGCCTTATCAACTGAATTGTGTAGCTGAGTTACTGAATTAGGGTACTTGCTTTAGGCCAGGGTGCACACAGACATGGGCGCAATTAGGTAGGGGACAAGGGGGACTTTTCAGTAATTAGGGTGCATGAGTTCATCAAAACATCTTTAAGGGTGCACCATAACAAAAAGGGTTGAAAAGCGCTGCTATAAGCTCATGGTAAACACCATGAAGACAAGTTTTGCACAGCAAAATATTGCCGCAATACTTTCAGATAACCATATGAAATAAGTCCAATGTTGACACGTTTTTCCAATCAAACTCACGAGAAACTGTTCTAGCCGATTTAACTAACATTTGAGCAGGGGTCCCCAAACTACCGCTTGCAGGCCAAATTCGGCCCGCGAAGAGATTTTGTCAATAATGAAAAAATAATATATATATATATGAAAAACTCGTTGATTTGGCAAACGTGACATAGCCCGAAAAATCACATCACGTGAGATGCCCGGTCCTGGGACTGTTGTGTAATAGCTTGTGTGAACCTCCCGCAAAAAAGTTTGGAGACCCTGATACAGAGCTTCAACTAGCAATCTCTGCTTACGAGAAATCTACTTGAAAACAATCAAAGATAGGATCCAATACTGACAATAGTGTTTTTCATCGGAGTTTTGTACTGTCTGGCGGTCTTGCGTTGTTGCGAGCATTTAGTCAGTGAAATATTTTACTTCAATTAAATACCATTTTTTTTCTTTTTCATTCTGTTTTTGTAACCGCTTTCATACAGACGGCCTGCATCTCTCGCAACCCCAGATGCGCAATATTGTCGTATTGTTACTGTACTGATAAGAGTCTAGAGTAGACACTTGCATTTCCGCTCATTTCAAGGTAAATTGTGAAGTTATGCCTCTGCGCAGTTTCGCAAATAATTAGTTGATATTGAGTTGTCATAGAAAAGAGTTGCGCGGGTCCCCAAAAGCGCGGGGCCCTAGGCCATGGCCTATTTGGCCTATTTGGCCTAAATCTGTCACTGCCCTGCCCCTCTTCCAACGCCCATGATACAAAAATCAATGTTCACGTGACAAACGAAATGTTGAAAGAGGAGCTATAAGTAAATCAGCACTTTGATCATTGTTTCATCTCATCCATTTACATTCACGTCTTTTTGCAAAATAACATTTGTGTTGCTTTTTGTAGGTGATTATTTTTTCATATACAATCTGGGTTTATTAAAATGTAATGAATGGGACCCTGGTTGCGGAGTTGGAGTCAACATTGAGGAAGAAAGGCAGTGCAGTGGTATAAAGACTTTCATTTCTATTCCTACTATGGACAAGCAACGCAAGCATTGTGAAGCGTATTTGAAATATGGTTTTACCTCCACAGTCAGCAATGGGTTTGAAAAGCCACAGTGTGTTTTGTGTAACGTTGGTCTTAGAGCTGAGCTGTGTCTAAGATACCCTGGAAGTTGATACGGCATTTGGAGACAAAATATCCCAATCACGCGACAAAAGCTTTCGAACTCTTCCGACGCCAGCAAGCGAGTTTGAAACGTCAGAGACATGCTCTTGCCGGACGTTTCCACCAAGAAATACTGCTTTAATGCAGGCATCATGTGAAGTCGCACTCGAAATTGCCAAGCAAAAAAACTCATACGATTGTAGACACGCTTGCGAAACCCTGTTTGCTGAAAACAGAAAAACTACAGCACATGGTGAAGAAGCTAGTGAGGCAAAAATGAGACGAATATATTTTTCCAAAGATAGGCCTATTATTCAGAGGCTAATTTCAGATATGTCGGAAGATGCGACAGACCAAGTAATACTGCAAAAGAAACAAAAGCATCTCCTTTCTCCAATGTTTCTTTTTCAAGCGGATGAGTCAACAAATGTTACTTCATGTGCTCAGTTGCTTGTTGTCGTGAGATATATTCATTCACGAGACTTTAAACAGGAGTTCCTGTTTTGTGAGGAGCTACAAACTATAACAAGTGCAGATGTCCTGGAGAAGATAAAAACTTTTTTGATTCTGCAGAGTTGCAGTGGAAATATGTTTGCGGGGTTTGTACTGATGGAGTTCCTTCAATGATGGCATCACGTCCAGGCTTTCCAACAAGTTCAAGAACTTGCTCTTGAAGCAGAAGGTAAACACCATGGACGTCGGAAGGATTTTTTCTAGAGGGGGCCAATAGTGCATTTTTCCAGAGGTACAGTAGCCATAAAGATATTTCCAGGTTGGGCAAAAGTGATGAAATTTCATTTTTCCACCTCGAAAATAAGAAAACGACCTTTTTTGCTAAAAATGTAATAGAAAAATGTAAAATTGCAAAATCCAGGGGGGCTGCCCACCCTTCCTCCCCCTTCCAACGCCCATGGCACACACTGTGTAATTCACAGAGATATCGCTTGCTAGCAGAACTTTACCAACTCCTCTGAAAAATATGCTAGATTCCACAATAAAAACTACTGCACATCAAATTTGAATCTTTAACACCCGCCCAACGAACTCTGCAAAGGAATTCGACATCCGAAGCTCTTTTATTCCACTCGTTCACACGCTGGCCATGGGCGTTGGAAGGGGGGCAGGGGAAGCCTTGCACCCCCTGCATTTTGACAATTTTAGCAGAAAAGGTTGTTTTATTAATTTCAAGTGGGAAAAAACAAATTTTACCACTTTTGGCCCCCTCCTGGAAAATTTTTGAAAAATCTCCTAGTGCCCCCCCCTTGAAAAAATGCTTCCGACGCCCGTGACGTTGGCTTTCGAAAGAAAACATTCTACAGCAAACCGCGCTTTTGAGATGAAGGACGAGATAAAGTTACTCTCAGAACTGAAAGCAAACGAATTCGTATCTTATTTTAGTGACGAGATTTGGTTGAAACATCTTTCTTATTTGGCAGACATATTTGAAAATTTTAATAACTTAAACCCCAGGCTACAAGAAAAGGGCACAAACATCATCCAGCGTCGCGACAATCTACAAACATTTACTTCGAATTTGCAAAACTGGCGTCTCAAAGCAATGTAAGGAAACGTTGCTATGTTTTGCAGGTGTTGTTGAAGAAACTGAAAAACTTCACGATAGTTTGAAGACATCTGTAGATTACCTTCAATACCTTGAAGTTGAGTTCCAATGGTTCCCTGAGCTTAAGACCACCTGGCCAAATGAAATCAAATACAATGTTTGTCAAAGGTTTACATTTATTTCGAATTTACGGGTCTTCCAATATTACCTGACAAAGGTTTTCACAGTGTCAATGTTGTATTATCTTTTCACTTGGATTTCTCCTTTAAAAAAACGTTCCGTGGCTGCCTGTGCTCAAAGAATGTTTAGCGAAAGTTTTTCAATCCATTTATACGAAAATCCTGAACATTTTAACTCTGGTTATTTTGACCAAAATTCTTGTAAACCTATTGTCAGTACCCCGTTTTTTTGTAAACAAAATTTTGATTACCAAAACAACATAGGCAATCTCTACACCGAGAATCTACCATAAAAAAAACAAGTGAAAACTGTATGCTGTACTCAGTGGCGTAGCGAGGCTAAGTGCTGCCCGAGACCCACCATAAAATTGCCGGCCCTTTCACTCCTAACATTTGCTTGCAAGAATTTAAAATGGAAGAAGACCATGTTTCGTGCTTATTTAAAGATATAAGGATTAATCAAGCATCTTGAACATCACAACCAAGCACTCACAAACTGAAATGGGCGTTGTTTTTCATTTTCGATTATGAGTTTTGCTTTGTCTGCTTCTCGCCACCTTCCTCATAATTTCTTTTCCTATTTTTTCTTCTTCCTTTACACATGAATATATAGAACCACCATTTGCAGTCAGATTTTCTTCCCTGTTGATTTTTAGTCTCCACTAAGCCACCACTTAACTTTTATCGTTTGATCAAATCAGGTGATCAAACAAAAACGTTAAGGAGTGTGATGGCGGCGTACCTACTTTGCAGATTTAGACATGTCTGTGTGTTTATATTTCTCGTAGTATCGCCATCTTTAACTAAAAAGTATATGCACTGCATAAAGCAGGTTACAATAATAAATTTGATAATATAATCTCAGTGATGTAAAGAACGTTCCATTGTTTACTTCATGTGAGTTTAATCAGGGACGCCGGAACAGCGGTAGGGCAGGGAATGGCAGTAAAAATGTTGAGAGGAATATAAATTTATGAACAGAAAATCGTTACATTATGCTTGTTTCTGTTCAGCAACGATGTTGACCTCAAAAATAATTCCAGAAATTATGGAAAACCAGTCTGAAGTTTCTAGGTGCGCGAATAGCTGCAATAAATTTGTTTCAATTCGATCTTGGTAAACCGTGAAATTACTTACGTTATTTTCATAGAAAGACACCGCCTCCCCCGTTTCCCCCTTTATGATAGGGCAGGGGGAAAATGCCCCGTCATGCTCCCGCTCTCCGGCGTCTCTGGGTTTAATTCTCTTAGAATATAAAAATAGATTCAAATGTTAACTCTGTCGGCACTAGGGTTACCAAATGTGTTTTGTAAAAATACTGGCCATTTTGTCAAAAGTGATCTAGGCTGCATTCGTAAGCGCATATTTAAGGGCACGGGACTTTCGAACAGCATTTGAAAAAACTCTTTTTTGGCAATGTATTTATTTTTCGTGTTATTTTCTTTACTATTTCATGAAGTTCCAACAATGGTTGGTTTGAAAATGTTTCACACAGTGTGTAAACGTACGCTTTGTGAGAATAGTCTATGACTCTACGCTAAGAATTACCAAACTAACCTACTTTAAATGAAAAACGATAACTGCAGTGTTTAATGTGAATGGAGGCGTTTTCTTAAACTCATAATGCACTTAATAAAATTCCAATTTTACATTTTGTATATCAATTTCTGAAGTGAACATCTCAACGTACAATTTGTTGGTATTGCTTTTTTTCGGTACTATTGCCTGTATGAACACCATAACACACCTTAACACACCTACTGATTTCTTGCGTGCTACATTCACTTCAATTTGCAAAAAACATTTTCTAGCTCTCCTGAAGCTCTTTAAAAATTTTCTCACTATCTTCTGGACCACTACGATTGGCAGAGAGATGGCCTCCCGGATCCCGGGTGGATGATAAAAGGGATGCCTATTTTGCGCATTTGACCTAAGGTAATCTCGCGCGATGAAAACGCTGGAAACAATGCTCGTTTCTGCGACAAGGTAGGGAAGGAAGTCAGTGCTGTACTCGACTGATTCTGTTATAAACCTAAAGTTTTAAACCTTATACCTAACATCCAAAGCTAAACCTAAAGCCCAAACGTAAAATATGAAGAGAAAAGTCTGGATACTTGTGCAACAACTACTACCACAACGAAACTCCCAAAGCTGAGAGCCGAACCGGAAAGCATTGACATACGAGCCCTCAAACGTATCTGTTAGGCTACGAGGTCGCTGCCTGCTGAGTGATAAGCTCAGCGTTTTGTCCGAACCGCGTTATGCCAAGCGGATCCGTACTCACTGCGTTGACGCAGAAACGAGCAGTCTTTCCAGCGTTTTCATCGCGCGAGGTTACCTTAGTTCAAATGTGAAAAATCAGCATCCTTTTAATCATCTACCCGGACCCCGGTTGTATCCCTGGCCCTTGCTTGAGTCAGTTATAGACCGCTGACGAAATTATGTGTCTGTTCATTTGTTCAATGCAGCTCGCGTGATTGTGAAAGGTTCGCTAGTCTCTACAATTTCACTGTCGTCATGTCCATTTCTATGATCTTCCTGCAATGGCTTGCGGTGGTAGTTCAGGTAACAACCTCACCTACGCCGGTTTATCGCCAAAAGAGATCACGTTTAGGACGTCAGAAGATGCCAAGTATGACTAAACAAAGGTAGAGGTAAAACGAAGAGACGCCGAGTGTTGTTAAGGCACAAGTAACTCCTTTCAAAAATTAATTTTTAATCAAGAAAATGCATCCCCTCAGAAAGTGTCGCCCGAGGCCCCCCGGCCCCCGCCTTGATACGCCACTGGCTGCACTATATCAAAAGAAAACTTATAGTCTACTCACCAGAGTTTGTACAACGCACTCTAACAAGTAACGAAAGGCACTTCTGTTGTAATACTAGATAACCTCATGAGTTTCATTGGAATACCTTTACTTGCATGAATTCAGGAAACGTCTTCCTAAATGAAGTGGCACATAATGGGTGCATGGTTAAGTAACGAAACTAAGGTCTTTTCCGTCTTCTTGGTAAATTTTCCTGCTGATATGCAAACAATTTCGATACACGTCGTGGAATACGCTGCTACGTTTAAACGCAAGAGGAAGTGAAGAAATTCGCACAATCAAGTTGCAAGGCAACTAAGCAAACAAAAGGTCTTTGCCACCGAATAAAAATCTCCACAGTGCGAAGCCTTGGCATTCATACGAAATCATTGGCATGTATTCGTTGACTGGACCGCCAACACACTCAGACATCTACATATGAGAAAGCAGAAGTGATATGGGCTTACATGAGTCGTCTTAACATTCACTCAACATAACCAGTTGCATTTGCTGTACTGTAAAGATAACCGTTGATGAAGATGAAAACTTAGTAAATACGTGCCTGTTTTGCACCCGACACACTGTATACAGAGAGGCGAGAGGTTGGTCAACAACCGATAACAGCCCCTTCGTTTCCCAGCATGTCGTCGCCCTGTAGAAACCAGCTGTTGATTGATTTTGTTTCCAACTACAGTAGGCCTTCTCATGCACTCGCGTGCGGCTTGGTGCATTCGCCACAAGCTCTGCTTTCAAAACCGTCAAGGTCATCACGGAGGAGTTGAGGCAGTTCTCAAATTAAGACAGTTTTGCTGCGAAAAAGCTTCAGTCGCGGCATTTTAGCTAATACCATTAGATCCTTCCATTCTTTCTGTGTAGTCACCTTGTGATTTGGAGCTCGTGATGTTACAGTCAATCTCGTCATTTACCTTGCTATGGTAGGTGAGCAGTCCCTTGTACACTGCTCACTAATTCTGCACGTACGCTATGGTGAACAAAACCTTACGGATTGTTTTAAAACAGCGCACACCAATTGTTTCAAACAGCTTATCGTGGTGAATACGTCTATCTATGTGATTGTTTTTTGCGACAGAATGATGGTTCACACAGTCAATAGATCATACAGCATTGCGTAGAATATAGGGCCTATATTACAGGGTTTTTCTTGCAAGGTTTCCTGCGTAATTACCAGAAGTCCCACAAAACAACATTCATAACAATAAATGGCTTGTAAATTTCTGTCATTGCCATGTTGGTGTGCGATATTTACAGTCAGGGTGACACAAAAAAACGGTCATCACCTAAACTTAAATAACTTTAGAAATAATTGATCAATTGTTTTTATTTTTCAGATTTACCAAGTAGAATTAACGTTCTAAGAGTCTACCGAATTTGACCTTCGAGATGCCATGAACTACTGAGCAAAAGATATTTACAGTTGAGGCATATTTTCGGCAGAAATCTATCCACGCAGCTGTGCCAGACTTTCTTGACAATGTCTGGTTTTCGGACGAGGCACATTTTCTGTTGTCAGGTCACGTGAACTCTAAGAACAACATCTTCTGGTGTAGCACACCCCCTGAGCACTGTCTGCAAAAGCCATTACACTCTGTGAAGTGCATTGCCTGGGTTGCCATCTCCAAACATGGCATTATTGGACCATTCTGATTCGAGGACGACAACGAGCGGTCTGTGATAATCAACACCGAGCGATATGTCCA
>Ga0210059_1014430_pt1 | contig 11677 bp, 8 predicted proteins | sample Ectturendosymbi2_FD_188042 | JGI IMG/M metagenome (GOLD analysis project Ga0210059, IMG submission 188042) | Ecteinascidia turbinata endosymbiont from Florida, USA - Sample 2 (SPAdes) (version 2) | ecosystem: Host-associated > Tunicates > Ascidians > Unclassified | place: Key West, Florida... | reverse complement strand
CAGTAGTGCTGTAACAAGTGTTACGTGTTAGCTAACAATAGTGTTAAGAATGTGTCTGTAACCCTATGGTTCTGTCTTCAATGCAGTTGCAAAAAGTGTCTGTAACCCTGTGATTTCGCCGGCTTCAATGTCTTGTACTACGTTCTGTATTGTCTGTTTTATCAACCTGCGTTGCAGAGTGTGTGTGTTCATACTATGGACTTCGTGTCTGCTATAAACAAATAAATTAAATACAATAGGCCTATGCTATGTTCTGCTGAAATATTGTAGCTTATGTGGCAGTGATGTAATCGAGACCGTAACCTTCGTGACCGACACCTCAACAAAACTTCGAGATCGAGACAGAGACTTCATCTAAAATTCTGTGACTCGAGACTTGAGATTCGAGGCCTAAACTCTAGACTTCAAAATTTGTTGAGTTTACCAAAATTTTTCAAAAAAATATTGTCACCACTTTGAAGATAATTTTTTTCGAATTTCTGACATTTTTCCGATTTGTTTTGGTTGTTAATTGTTACCTGGAATACAACAGAGAAAAACTCGTTGAATTACAAGAGTATTACTAAAAATATACTTGCAATATTCAAAATCACAAGATAAATGAGCTTCTGACCGAGACCTGCAGCCTTAGAGACCGAGACAAAACCTGACAATCTCGATGCCGACACCGAACAGTGATGAGTCTGAGTCACTTTTGTCGAGTCAGTGTCACGAGCCCTTCGAGTCAGTGTCATCAAAAATTTTGTCGAATCGAGTCATGACTTAGTCGAGTCGAGTAAGAGGCGATTCACCAGGTGTGTCGAGTCTCTTCGAGTCAATGGTTTGCAAGCTTGAATCAAAGTCGAGTCATGTAAAATTTCACATTTTTCCTATGTCTTTTTTGCTGTGAAACTGCGCCCAACAGGTTATGAAATTGTGCCTGATAAGTTACAAAATGGTGCCCAATGTTGTTTCAACACGCTTGATTGTAGGTAAATTTATATCTAAGTTTTTGTGAAAGGAATTTGCATTTTACTTGTTTCTTTCACTCTCAGTCATTTCCACAAGTCTAGCCCAACCTTGCTGCAAGAAATATACTGCATTATCTTTCGCATGTCCAATAAATGAAAATGACCTGAGAAGAACATGTCAGTGATGTAGTCGAGACCGTCACCTTCGAGGCCGTGACCGAGACCTGGTTAATACTTCGAGACCAAAACCGCGACTTCAACAAAAAGCAAGAGACCGAGACACGAGACTTTAAATTCGAGACCGAGGCACGAGTCTTTAAAATTTGTGTAGGCCTATTTTACCAAAATTTTAAAAATGTGGTCATCACTTCCAAGTTCATTTTTTTTAAATTTCTGGCATTTTTCCGACATGTTTTCGTTGTTTCTTACCTGCAAATACACAAACAAAAATTGTTTAAATATACAAATTTTACTAAACCATTTCTTTGCGATATTCAAAGTCTCGAGACCTGTAGCCTTCGAGACTAAGACCGAGACGAGACCTGAAACCATCGAGTCCGAGACACGCAAAAATGGGTCTCGATATGAGTCTTGAGACTTCGTCACTGGAACATGCACATGGATTTGGATTTAAATCCAAAGCATTTCTACGTCAGACACAGAATTCCCTAACCTTTTTTGATCAGATTTCAATTCACGTACATTATCCTACTGGATTTGGTTTGGCTATTCCAAGAAGTTCTGTTTGACTGCAAGAAAGGCTAAGACCAGTCCAGTATTCCCTCTAAGATGAGCAACTGCGCAGCACCACCAAATAATTTGCGCAGTGAAATCTGATTCTTATACACTTGATACATTCCAGAACATTGGAAAAGCAGGAAAACAAAGAGAAGCTATTTGAAATAAATTTGCAGGCCCTACTTTGTTCGTATTTTAATAGGACTTTATGCTTATCCTAAATTCTAATAATTCACGAAATTTGTAATTCATTTAGAATTCTGGCAACTCAGCTTTAAAATATTGATGCTCACTAAAACCAAGATTTGCTAAAATTTTCTTAGAGAGATCGCTGGCTAAGACTTTTCATTTTAGGCCTAACATTACCATAGCCAGTGTGCTGGTGCCCAGTGATGTTGTCGAGACCGTAACCTCCGAGACCGAGACCGTGACCTGGTTCAAACTTCGAGACCGAGACTTTGCCACTAAAGCCGAGACCGAGACCGAGACCTGAAAGCTCGAGACCGAGACGGAGACTCGAGACCTCACATTTCTCTTATGGTAATTAAGGCCAACTCCTTGAAAAACGCTGCAATAAATATTTGAAATATTGCCAAATACCAAGATGAAGGTGTTTTCCGTTGCTATGCTTCAATAGATTTGTTTTTACTCAGAAAAATTTGTAAATTGTCTTGTTCATTGAAAAACACTATTAACCACACTGTGCAAGGACAGGACGTGATGCCCTGATGAAGATCCCATGTTCTGGCCTGGTACTCAGTATTGAAGCATATTATTTGAGAACGTAGAAGAGGCGAATCATTTCTTTTTATTTTAAACAACTCGATGTAGGCGAGTGTATATAGCAGCTCTAATTGTAGGCACACTCGATGTAGGCGAGTGCATATAGCAGCACTAATAAAAAAGCAACTAATATTCAATAAGCTAATATTCTGCACTGACACTCGAAATTCTTCGCCACATATTCGCGTATTTTGACTAACAAAGCTTTGCCATATTTTGTGACGTTACCTGCACCTTTCCTAGTTCTTTTCTCCTCCCACGATAAGAAATTGATTTAGAATTCTCCAAATATTTAGAATCAAGAGGTGATGAATTTAGAGATTCAAAAAACGAAAGCACTACTTTGAAATATGAAAAGCGAAATTGTAACTTGTTTCATCCATCCAAACGTGCTCACAGAGTCCAAAACAAGTTTTAAAAAATTTGCCCTTGGTTCCCCTATTGACGCAAAGAAAAAATATTTGGGTCTATTGGAGTAATAGACTTTTTGGCACGAATTAGGTTTGCACTTTGAACCAGCGAGGTAATGACCCACCGCATGCGCCACTGCAGTGACGTACCGATGCTAACTGTCGCCCGGGGCCGTTAAAAAAAATGCTTCCTCTTTCCACTCCTCACATTTGCTTATAACAATATGAAATGAAAGAAAATCATGTATCATGTTATTATAACTATAAGGAATAATAAACTATCTTGAACATCACAATCAAATACTCACAAACTGAAAAGGGTCTTGTTTTTATGTCTCGATTATTGGTCTTGCTTTCTATGCTTATTTGCTACCCTTCTCATCATTACTTTTCCCATTTTTACTGCCTTCTTTGCATAGCCTATGCATGCATATATGGCTACATAAATAGCATAGTTGGCACATGCCAGGCTATGGTTCAGCGGGAAAGTTTTATTTTTTGTCATTACTTGTGAAACAGTTGGAACCGTGGATTAGATGTGTTTTCGGTGGCAACCACGAAGTGCACAGGGTTAATAAAGCCCTGGAGCAACTTCGGTTTGTTTTTTTTCCTTACTTGTCAATTTTTTACAACTGCGGCTGATCTTTTGCAGGTAAGCATTGCCTTCGTATTGAAGATTTTTTCTTTCTTTGACAGAGAGAAAGTATTAGAAGATGTTTTTGACAGGCATTGTTGGGGTGCAGCATGCTGTAGCACACATGTATCAAACTTGTGGCCCGCAGGCCAAATGTGGGCCGCGAAGTTTAAATTTTAAGCCTCAGCCTACTTACAGTAGCTTTTTTGGAACAGTAGTGATTTATACCTGTGTACAAAAGCCAACGATGGTGTTTGTCATGTTGCTTCTGTGCACCAATGTGCACCCTTATCCGATTTATTTTGTTCTCTATTTTCTACTCTTAGCTGTTTACCCCAAAATTTGATGTCAGAATGCTTTCATTTCTCTCCCACTGCCGAATCCCTGTTAAAGGTGGGACCGGATCCGGAGTGCCGGAGTCGAACCCGGCAGGATTCTGCGTTTTTCTTTCGGACCCGGAATCAAACATTTGGGAAAAACCGGACCCGGATCCGGAGTCACTTTTCAATTTCGGCAGTAGTAGGAGTCTGTGTGGTTATTTCTTAAGTAAAAACGTGGGTAAATTTCGATTGGATTGATGATTGTAGCCGGAGTCTGAACAGGAGTCGTATTGTCAAATTAAAAAATTGCCGGACCCAGACCCGGATTCAAAAATTCTGGAACAGGAGCGGAGTCGGAGTCTGACAAAGTGACTCCGGCCACCTCTGATCTCTGTATGATGATGAGTAAAGGGCATTGTAGTTGGGGCGTTGTTTTGTGTTTTTTTGCTCCTCTCAGTGTTGATTGTGTGCTAACACATATTCTGTAATGTGTTATCCGCTATGGCTACGCATTTTTGTACTCTTGTATTATTCGATTGTGCTTGTCATATGGACCACGAATCTGCGATAAAATAAAATATACATTATTTAGTTACATACACACGCTAGTTTCAATGTGCAGCAATGTATTCAATATGTTTGCAGGTTTTTGCGGTCATACAGACAAAAACCACATTTACACTGTCTTAACAGTTACAATTGGCCCTTTGAGGCCAAACATAACGCTGATATGGCCCTCAGTGAAAATGAGTTTGACAACATGCTACAGTGTAGCAGAATGAGTGAAAGTCGAGATTAGCGTTGTATCTGACTAGCAGTGAAATGATGTACCGCCTTCCTGCTGAATTTATAGCTATATATATATTTCCTAGATTTGCTACTTTTTATTTTCAAGTTTTTTTTATTTTGACGTTTTTGATAATTTCCATGTTTTTTCGTTAAACTGATTTTTCACAGCTGTTGCGGATATCCGTTTTAGCTCCCTCAGAGATTCGCAACACCGTAGGTCGGTTAGAAAACGCAGAAAGGCTGTAAAGGCTAGCAGCACGTCAGAGCAGCTGATCAGCCATGACGCATTACTTTCTCTCGGTGCAAAACTCTTATAAGCAAAATTTTTTCTCAAGAGAGTTCCGAGGCATTTCTGAGCTTTACAAAGTCGGCATTACGCAGAAGAAAACTTCACCAGCGTGTTTCAACAGACTGCTTTGCAAAGACCTCCCAAGAAAAGACCTCGTTTTGTTTGGCTTCTCATAAGATAAACTTGTTGGCACTCTCCCACTTCTTTTGAATATGGGTTTTCATGACAAAACTGGTTGCAAAAACAGTTGAAAAACAGTCCTTAGAAAAGTACTCCTAACGTCTCGTTGCAAGCGTTGCAGAAATTATGCGCTGCGGTTTCACTGGTACACACACTGTTTATATTGAATTCAGTACAAATTTTTATCAGGGCAGAGGGCAAATTGTTTTCTCCATAGCAGCATAACAACAAAGAAAGCTTAGCCACTGCCCGCTTTAAACGGTTGAATTTTGAACAAATGTTTTGTAGATCCGTTTTGTAAGGAGCTGCTTCTTGCAAGAATTTATACAAAAAATAACTCATGCAAAGTCTCGAGACTAAGAACTCGAGACCGAGACCAAAATCCTTCGAGACCGAGACGAGACCTGAGACTTTCGAGACCGAGAGTCGAAAAAACTGGTCTCGAGACCGAGACCAAGTCTCGAGACTCCATCATTGGAGGTGCCATGGTGTTCGTGCCAACAGAGAGACTGCAGAAACGGTTTCGAAAGACTGTCTCCAGTGACTGTGACGTCACAAATCGAAATAGTTACCAGTGTGGACATTCTTTAATACAATTTATTTTGTAACAATATGATTACCATTTAACACAAGGTGATGTGATGTTGTGAGTTGGCGTAACGATCAACCAGATTAAAAACAAGCATTTGCAAAATTGATTAGTTTTTCGAGTTTGAATCATTTGAGGGAGCACAAAAAATTTGGGGCCGCACTGACCCCAAATACTCCCCCACCCGTGACTGCGGGCCTGGTCGAATCGAGTCATTCTGTGAAAAACGTGACTCGATTCGAGTCACCATCGTTCCCAACGTGACTTGTGTCGAGTCTCAGTCCCCAAAAATCGTGACTCAAGTCACGGTATCACTGACACCGAGACTCGCAAAAAGGGGTCTCTCGAGATTCCATCACTGCTATATGGTGGCAAACAGAGTATTTTTTAACTCTTTATTGCACAACTCTTTCAGATGCAACAAATCTACACGTTATTCTGTTCAAGTACATTGCTTAGTATTGATTCTTGAAGGTTCAACGTAATCAATAGTTCAATAATGAACAATTTCATAACAGTTGAAGAAGTTTCAGAAACACCGAAAAATACTCAAAGACAACAAAGTGTTTTTCAAGGATCAAGGACATATGACCAAGTTTGGTAGCAAACTCAAGGAAAGTCCTTGGCGCTCAAGGACGTCCGGCAACCTTAGTTTAGGTTTTCGTTTTAGTTTTGGGCTTAGATTTGGGGCTCAGGTTTGGATTTAGGTCTAGGTTTAAGATTACGTTTAGGGTTTTAGGTCATGTAACAAACCATACGCTAATCCAAGTGTATCGTGTTTGTCAAGTGACCAGTTCAACCAATTGGGTTCGCCTAATGCGAAAACAACTCCAGCAGTGCTTTTGCCTCTGATGGCAAAATAGCAGTGATGTAGTCGAGACCGTAACCTTCGAGACCGAGACCTGGTTAAAATTTTGAGACGAGATGAGACTTCATCAAAAACTCCGAGACCGAGAATCGACACTTCAAAATTTGTGCATTTTGCCAAAATTTGTTATAAAAATGTCGTCATCACTCCTGCCTTGAATTTTTTTCAAATCTCTGGCATTTTTCCGACGTGTTTTGGAAATTTCATGCCTTCAAATACAACAAACAAAAATCGTTGAAATATAGAAATTTTAATCAACCATTTACATTGGCAATGTTCAAAGTCTCGAGACCTGGAACGTTCGACACCGAGACCGAGACTCGCAAAAATCGGTCTCGAGACTCGTCTCGAGACCGAGACCACGTCTCCAGACTCGATCACTGCAAAATAGACACTGCCTTGTCAAATTTTGGAAATGCCAAAAGGCTCTGTGTAGTTTGCTTAAGCACAGTTGGAACTATTTTGCCTTCAACCAATTGTATTTGACTAAAAGCAAAATAGCCCCAGCAGTGCTTTCGTCACATGAGGCACAATAAAAATACATGTTATTTACATTGGCAGATCAGGACTGGATCAGACCAACGATTTTCAAAAATGTGCGGATCAGGCAGGGCCGGATTTACCAATAGGCTATAGAAGCTTAAGCCTATGGCCTCAAGATCCAAGGGAGCCTCCAACAAACTGCGGTAGGTTATGCATAGGCAAAGACGTAGCCAGGGGGGGCTGAAGGCGCTCAAGCACTCCCTTTAGCAACCAGAATATTGACAGGGCCGGATTAAGGGGGGTAACGGGAGCAATTGCCCCTGGCCCTCCGCTCCAAGGGGGCTCCCGTGATGACATTTATTTGTTTTAAATAAAATATTCGTTTGTAAAATTGTCGAGATTCAAAAGAGGTGCAAGAATACAAACTCTATATTGCGATGTTACTTGAGTATCGTTTACTGATTTCTCTGTAAGTTTGACTTTCTGCCAGTTATGGTAATCACTAATGAATATAAATATTTTCGGTTTTGTTCAATGCAAATATATTTGAATTTGCTTGAAGCTCTTCCTAATAAGCGTTCTTTTGGCATGGGTTGATCTACTCGTGCATTCACACCTACTGCACAAATGTCGCGAAAACGATACTATTTGCGTGCAAAGCTAGTTCTGCTGTGGTTGCTGTTTCGTATCTATGATTCTGTAATTTCTTGTGCGGTCTGGAGGTCTGCAGCCGAACGGCGGCTTGTGTTTCGTCAAAAAGGGTAAGTTATGGTGGAAACGCACTTTTCCTCCGATGGCTACTATTCTTGCGTTCAGTGTTGCCACTTCTGATGTTTTAACATCAGATCTGATATTTTGAGAGAAATTTCTGATGTCTGATGTTTTGGCAAAAAATCTGATGTTGACTAAGATGTTGCTTCTTTTCAAATTTTCTATTCTTTTAGGATGAAAATGAGTTAGATTCATGCTTTTTAAGTTTCATCAATTTCTCACCCTCGTGTGTGTTTGGTAATGATTCCAAATTGAAGAAGCTCTCTTCATACCGTTGGGAATAACATACACGTTGCGCATGAGTAACCAACTTTCCATTTAATGACGATACTTCCCTCTCTTTCGGATTCAACATGGGTGATCACACTTTGTTAGATATTGCAAATAGAAGCATTTAGCTTATATTAAACTGTAATGTAAAATCTGATGTTATCTGATCTTGAAAAACGCAACAATCTGATGTTAACGCCACTGACCCCAGTGCCAACACTGCTTGCGTTACATCATAAACATATGAAGCTAGACAAGCCATTTACACGACATGTTATTGCGCTGTCCGTCAGAAAAGGTTTTTGATCAGTCGATTTGTAGAACGAAAGAGCAGAAAACGAGATTGCAGTGTTTAGCTAGCGTGATGCCGAATTTGTAATGCCATCAGCAGGTAAAAACGGCAAAGTTTATAAGGAGAAAAACCGCAAGAATCTGGGAGTGTTATCTAAAACGCCGCGTCTGAAACGTTTTTTTCCAGCAAAGCTTTTAAGCAGCAACGTAAAAAAACAGTAGCGTTAACCAGGGCACCTGAAGATGTAGGTCAGTGCTTTTCAACAGGGGTTCCGCAAAACATGTAGTGGGGTTCCATGAGTTTTAAGGGTTCCTCGTTTTTAGGGGAAATGATTTCTTGCTTCAGTATGTTGATGCGTCATTATGAAATTTTTTAGATCACCGTGCAGCATTCAGACTCCAAGTACAGTAGGCCAGTCAGTTGTACGGGAGGTTGAGTGCAGATGGCGGAACAAAAAATATTGATAGCTGATAAGTCACTTGTTCATTGTTGTGCAATAACGAAGAACGTTGTTGCATCACAGTTATACGATGTTGCCGTTGTACAGTTCACAGTACTGTTCATCGGAGTCAGGGTTGCCAGGTTGACCCTTTTGGGGCCAAATTTCAGAAATTTGGTCCCAAACAACACTTGCTGGTGTTGCCCCAAAATTTTGGTTTGGTCCTTTTGGCTCTTTTTTTGCCCTTTTCCAGGATAGATTTGGTCCCTTGCAAAAATCAGATCTGACCACCCTGGGTCCTGTCTGAGAAACTATATTTTTTCTAATTTTTGACTAATTGATTGCAGATTTTCACCAAAGTTCTAAATATTGAAGGTTTTCGATTAGAAAATTTTGTTAGGATCCTTAGCGTTTCTGAGTTAATGTGAAAATAAGTTCATCAGAATACCTAGGCTGAGTGTTACTTGCTGCAGTTGTAGAGGTAGCAGTGATTTACCGTTATTTAGGTGGTACACGTGTTTGTTGGTTTTGTTCAGATTGTTGTTGGTCGGTTTAGTACTTATCGAGGATGGTAAATTTATCTCAGTTTATGGCTACACATGCAAAATGAGTTGGTCTGTTACGATTTTTCATCGCATACTTGTTTTGCTGTCGAGCTACAATTGTGATTGAGGAACACTGCCATTTCATAAATTACGAAGTATGGGTTCATATGACTTTGTAACTGCTGATAAATATGGAAAAGATGGTTGGCCATTTCTTAGCCCCTTGTCTTAGAATTTGGCTCTTTTCTGGGCTAGATTTGACCCCTTGACAAAACGTAGGTCGGGCAACCCTGATCGGGGTAGTAGAGAGTAGACTACGGACTAGAGCTGCTGTTCAGCCTTTGTCGGAATAAAGTACAACAGTGAGAATCCCAACTTTTTACTAGTTAGTCAAGCCAGATGAAACAAAATAGCATATTTTCTTATGTGAAGCAAAATAACAACAGCGAAGGTGTGGATGGTAATGAGCAATGTAGTTCAAGCATAAAAGAGGCGTCTAATCCACAGCGGACCGAATGTACTTCAACTGTCAAAGTTAGAAAATGGGATGACACACATTTGAGATACGGGTTCTTTTTGCGAAATTTTGAATGTAGCAGATACGTTCCAGAAATGCAAGAACAACCGAGTCATTATATTTCTTGCTTTTTTAACTTCTGTATTAACTGTTTATTTGTTGAAGTGTCTAATAACGAAATATTTGATTTTCTTACAAGTAATTCGTGTTTTTAAATTTTTGTTAATGGGGGTTCCATGACAAACGCAAAAGTATATCAGGGGTTCCATGATGAAAAAAGATTGAAGAGCACTGATGTAGGTGAAACTCACGACATAAGTTTCGAAGCACCGTTCGCACTCAGACTGGCTGGCCATATTGACATGTTATTTTTCCGGTGTTTTGTTTGTAATCTTTGGTTTCTGTTTATTGTTCGGGTGAATGTTGTTTCGAATGTAATATAAATGAATCAATTGGGCTTCCGGAGTGGGATGAAAAAAGTCGACTTCTAGTGTTATTAAGAATCCAACTCCGACTCCACCCAAAAACCCCCGACTCTTTGCCATACCGACTCCGCAATCCTGCTTGTAATGGCGCATTCAGATAGTTAAAGTTTTCTGTTACATCCAGTTTATTGATCATCCACGTTTACATCCACGTTTATTTATCTGTTACATCCACGTTTATTGATCCACCAAGAAAACAATTTGAGATCCACTGAGCATTAGAAGACTCATGCTGTTCCCTTCACAATCCATATAAAATGCAATTTCTTGTCTTAAATCCCACACTCTCTTCAATATATTTCCCCTGCTACGCCCGCAATTTTGTTATAAGTAGAAGACATTTTTGTAATTTCCATCGAAGTCCTCCATGTGCGGGTTAAATTGTTTTTGCTTTTGGTGTAACTAGCCTACATCTTACATTAATTTATTTACTTACACGAAATTGTTAAAATACAAAACAATTCTAGGAAAGCTCGCGGGCCGGATCTGGCCTGCTGGCCGGACTTTGGGGACCGCTGCTCTATTCTCCTAATCAGTTGCACGCCACTCTTTGGGCCTACATAGTCATCGAAAAGTGTTGTGTGAAAATGGACATGTTTGTGGTTAAATTAAAAAGACATTCATCTTCGTATGAAACAAATAAGGGTGAGCAGCCTCGAAAAGTTTTTATTTACCGGTATCAGAACAGTAGGCCTACCTGTCCACCGCAGTGGTGAAAGTAGAATAAATAATTTCTTACCGGAACAATCCAGTATTTGTCAATACCCTCCCAAAATTTCAGCCATAAATATAAAAAGCAACTTGCACTATCTCCGAAAGTGGTTCAGGCAATGCAACCTGAGTAGCTTGAGTAGTCTAAATTTAACACCTCATACTATAGCCTACTTGCTAATACTGTATTTGCAATCTACATACCCTAAAATAGCAAACCTGATACAAATATTTTACATCGTTTGCAGGGCCCTAGGCTGTTTTAAAGGGGGCTCTTGTGAAAGGTTTGCGATTGATGTCATACAAATTAGTACTACACGTAGGACCGGATTTAACTGATTAGAGGCAGTAGGCTAATCCACTTGTAAGGACCCCTAACCCATTGTTGTGAGAAAAAAAAGGAAAGCGTCAATCAAATCGCGAAAATCGGAAAATTATGCTCTGAAAGTACGGTCATTAAACAGGCACAACAGCTTCTATTTGAATGAGCTGTTTACATTTATATTAACACAATGGAAAGAAGGCTTTACAATATACAAAAATGACAGGTTCTTAGAAACCTCAAAAAAGAAAGGATGTAATATTTAAGCTAATATGCCCTTGTATATACTTGC
>Ga0210059_1014429_pt1 | contig 11678 bp, 9 predicted proteins | sample Ectturendosymbi2_FD_188042 | JGI IMG/M metagenome (GOLD analysis project Ga0210059, IMG submission 188042) | Ecteinascidia turbinata endosymbiont from Florida, USA - Sample 2 (SPAdes) (version 2) | ecosystem: Host-associated > Tunicates > Ascidians > Unclassified | place: Key West, Florida... | reverse complement strand
GCGTGAGCAGTGGTGTCGTCGCATTGCAATCATCATGCCGTTCGTGCACCGATAAAACGGCCAATGCACCTGTCACCATGTTTTTTAAGTATTTGCACACCTTGATGTTGAATTCAGCGGTTTAAGTAGGTGTTGTCACACGTTTTTCTACGTCTTTTCCCCTTGGTCATGTAACTCCTTCCTGAGGTTATTACCAGGGTCACAATCAGCTGGTATTTTCGGGCGGAGGGGCAAAATGATTGTAACTTGTTGTTGCAACTGTTTCATTAGTTTCTTTATGTTTTCACTGAGTATTCCATAGCGAACGTCGCAGTTTACAATGTTACAGTTTTGAGGTGAGATGCGTACAACCTCTGATCCAAGTAACTTTACCGTTATGCTTGTTCATGTATCTAGCCATGTACAATCTCCGGCTGAATGACAGACCAGATCACAGCAAGATGAAGAATAACTGTGGCAAAACCATACACAAGGAAAGGGGTTTTGTGAGGCTTAACCGTGGTGACCGCTACGACACATGAAAGACGCTAACTACTTTATCTAAATACCGCGATGGTCGTAAAACAAGATTTTAGCGCACTTTGGTAGTGGTCGTAAAGAGAGGTCTAATATTTCGAAAGACCCTTGCGAAAAATTGAGAGACCGTTTCGGTCTCTCACAGCACATTGAAAGAAGGACTGCACAAGGACAGACGGTTGCTTCTGTCCTGTCAAGGGACACTGCGCGGGTGCAGACTCATCACTGTTGTGCGAAAGCAAAGTACGCACACTTCTTCAGCTGAGCAACAACTCCAAATTCACAGATGTTCATTGAATCCTCACTCATTGGACCCAAAACTTTTTTAACAAATGGCATCGTTACGATGATTCGTTCAGAAATTCTACATATTAACCAGAAATGATCCCAGGTGCAACGTCCACGCTCAGACCAAAGCTCTCTACTGTTAATGCACAATTGCTCCAAACAGGCACAGCGAAGCAGATTTAAAGTTCAAAGAATTTCAATCAACAAGCATTTGCTGCGATTTGTGGAGAACAGCATACTGTCACACACAGAGTTTTCCAATGTGTATCAGAAACCTTTCGTTTATTCAGACACCTCACAAATTCCGCGCACCAACAGAATTACAGCTTGGTATTCCTTACAAAACTTGATTACAGAACGGAAGATGGTCAGCGCAAATACTTCTTTTCATAAATTAAGCAGCAAACTTAAACAGCGATTGATCGTCGAATACATTTTCTTACACACCACGGAAGCGAAACCAAGCACGCTACCAACGAAATCTGAACTGAGTGAACAAGCGTTACTATCACTTAGCCGGGAGCGCGACAAACACATCATCAACTGAGCAAATACGCATTGAGGTTATTCTCATAAAATCAAACACGCAGGTCAAACCTACGGGTACGACTGCCATTCGAAACTTACCACCGATTGGTGAACTGCAACTGCAAGCTAATTCTTCATCAACAAACAATAAACTATACGTACCAAAACGATGTGGCTAAGATTTTTTCAGTCTTTGCGTTTATCAGAAAGCTCACCATGTCCAATAGAAGAAATTGGGTTATGCGATGTAGGGACGCAGAATGTCACTAACAGACAGGGACTACGAGAGGGCGTACAAGAGGGACAACGTACCTCGGTAGGTACGGGGGCCCAGAAGGGTAAATTATGCAAGCAGAGATTTTCTGTAATCAAACTCAAAGCAAACTTCCTGCAAAACAATTAATCCATTTCTAATTCTTTACAAGTTAGCTGTTTTATTTAAATTCTGATTATCATTCGAACAAGCTATAAAAGGTTTGACTAGGACTAAAAGCTAACCGGACCGGCGTCGGTCTTCGTTCCACCTGGTAAATTTCTCTCAATGTCCCTGCTATCAGGCAAAAGAAAGGGGGCCAAATTTGCAGCGCTTTTTCCAAGAGGCTAAAACGAAAAACATGTCACACAGTCATCCCTGTCCCAAAATGTGCCAATTGACACAAGGCAATAAGGATTCAACGCGCCAGGGAAGATGGCACTGTACGTTAAATGTTGCTAAACGCATTAAAGATTCGAGGATTCTCTAAATTTAGCGACATTTTGACCCTGGAAATGTCCCACCATGAATTCGGTGACCAGGTTAGAAACAATGTGTTGCAAAGCCATAGCATTGGTTCTGTCATATCAATTCGGTTCATCATCGTCCCTGATGAAATTTTGCCAAAAGCCACAATGACGTTACATGGACACCAGTGTGACGTTGCAGTGCCAGGCAAATTTCAATTGCGAAGGTACCTCAACTTGCGTTTAGCAGAACATAAATAAAATTGTCCCTCTTATGATGTAATCACTGAAACTCTAGCGAAGAGGTTCCCAAACTGGGGTACATGCACCCGTAATGGTACATTTGCTTATCTGAAAGGGTTGCATTTGAGGTCAGCAATAAAAGAGAAAAATATATTTATATATTATTTGTTTCCAAATATTCCTACATATATCAGTGAATATTATTTTCAAAAACCATTATAGGTTTGTTGTTATGTATATCCATGATTAGTCATGATAAAATATTTTGTCGTGAGAACTTTTACGGGTACATGTTCGTCTGTCGAAATGCTGATACATGGTCAGATAAAAGTTAGGAACCCCTGCTCGACCGGTTGGCAAGGTTGTGAACTGGTTTCATTGTAAAGCCAGAATCCGGCCCTAACCGGAAATCACGAACCCGAATCCGGCCCGAGCACGACGTTTTTTAAGCCCGATTTAGGCCAGCACGATAAACTTTCCGAGTGAGTCAAGATATGCGAAACTGCGTGTTATTGGTGGTGTAGCAAAGTAAACATGACTAAATAATTGACAATTAATCAGTTTTTTTTTTTTATTAACCGAATTTAACCGAATACTACAACACTAACTGGGGAAAAAATTTTGTATGCAAGCCCAAATCGACCCTAAACATTTTGAAAACTCAAGCTCGAACACGGTCAGATCCTAAAAGCCCCGCCCGACTAACAACAATATTTGCGAGTTTTTTGAGGCCAATATTGTCTCTGGCGTTCTCAAAGGATTTCGCGGTCCTTGAAGGGTCAACAAAAATATTTTGTTTTATGTTGAAAAGGAAAGCCGAACGGTCTTGATGCTGCACACTATTATGGCACATAGTGATGGATCGACCAGAAAGTTATTTTTACACCAGAAATTCACGAAACTTTGAGAGTGCAACCCAAATCTGACTTTGGTGAACATCTCACGGTCCAAGCCTGAAACAGCGTATGTCAACACAAAATAATAATGATTTATTAACTTGGTAGTAAGTCAACATCAGCATCTGTTAAACAAAGTATATTATTACAAGCATAATAACCATTTTTTGATTGCGGTTGCTGAAACTGAAGTTCCTCGTGACGCCTTAGATCTTGCTGGGCGCAATGCGCATATCGTGGTCAGAATCAAGGCGATTGCCAACCTTGGTTTTGATGACCGTCAACGCCGAAAGTGCTTTCTCACGTATATGGTGTACGTGGCTGCAAACGGGAGCGGATCGACCAATCTTTTATTTTTCGCGTTCTTTGGGCCGCAACACAAACGTTGCGAACCACTGTTTCACGCTAATCTAGATATGCAAGTGTCTTCACACTGACGTTCATAACTTTATAAACAAGCAAAGAATCATGTTTCAGCAGGAATGACAGTGACCTGTTCCGAAACGACAAAGTCTGGTCGAATTTCTTTAACAACCTTGGCTCATTCAGACGTTTACCAAAGTAAGTTTACCTTGAAGTTCGTACTTTTGAATTTGCGTTAGAAAGGGTACTGCACATTTCCAAATATCTTTTGAATATCCGTCAGAATTTCCAAGTGCAATAAGTATATAATTTCTTCGCTCTATTCAAGCAGCAGCAGTGATGAAAATTAATGCACGTGGATCAAGAGTTGTTAATCTTAGATTCTGTATGAAAAGATGATCGCTGTACAGTGCAACTGCAAGTGCTTGCGGCGCTGTTCATATTCCCAGCTCTGAAAAAACTGAATTGGCAATGGTTAAACAATTTTCCAAGAAATGGTCAGTACCGGCGTCCGCAGAAATGTGTACTAGGGACAACTACATATTTTGCTTATCTGTGTGAAGTTGTTGACAATGCAATGCAAATAGACGTTGACAAAACGCCTTTCGGTTTCTACACCACAATGGAAATGCCAGGGTTGGTGGGACCGGGAGGGCGCATGTGCCTAGGCCCTCCGACTTTTTCTGGGAGACCTGTCCACCCATTTTTAAATTTCGAATTTTGATTAAATAAGTTTAAGCAATGCACTTAGTATTGGGCCCATTGTCAAAGTAAATTGTTGAATGAAAAAAAATTAGCAAAATTTGGCAATGAAATTTGTAATATATTATTTGTAATTTCGCAGTGGATTTGGTAGAACTTCATAAATGTTAGGCAGAATACACAGTGCACAATCTGGTCGCACTGCTCGGGCTTGTTCACCGTATGGTGTTGTCGCACAATTTGTGGCCAAATAGTGTAATACTGCATTACTTTTGTGAAATATTGTGTAATTTTGCATATTATCTGATACCTTCGAAACTGTGCGTGACGTCCGTAAAGCTGTCACCCCTACTGTAAGGGGAAATTACAGGAGTACTGCTGGATTGTTCCGGCTGTACCTGACAGTACCAATGACAAATGCTACAGCAGAGAGTCGTTTTCGCGCCTTCGACGGCTGAAGAAGGACTGTACTTGACAACCAAACTCAAAGAAGAGCACTTGATCCAGAGGCGGTTTTTGCACATTTGAAAACGCTTAATGTACCAGGTTGATCTCATAACAATACCGCAGGAATTTATAGCATAAAATGATCCCAGAATTTACTTTTTTGGAAAGAAGTTTGCAGTGTAGAGCAGTAACATCTGTTGCTATTAAGGAGCGTTCACCTATTCCGCAATCAAAATTTTAGATATGTGTTTTTGACCCGTCATCATTTTGAAAAGCTCTCTCACCCCTATCTGATGATATTTTATGTTGACGTTCCCTTAGCTTTGTGCATCTTGTATTTGTGCACCTATTTGTGAATGCATTTCGTGGTTTGTAACTTTTTATTGCTGTAAGATAACGCCCCGCAAATGTCCGAATTCAACCCGACAACACGTTCCGCAAACCAAGGCAGTAAGTATCAATACCATTCACTGAACGAGGTGTTACGATTATTTCCTTATTTCGTTTGTTGTCACGAGAACATTGTTCAGAAATTTTAATATCAATCTTGCCAAACGAATCACCAAATGTGTTAAATCCGAAGCGAACAAATGCCTCAACAAAACCGATTTCATTGGAACACTCATTTGGTTTAATTAGTTTGTAATTTAATACCTGAAAATTTTATTCAAAGAGTTAGCGATCCACTCCTATCAACAAAAATTGCAATTATTGAATAGAGTCTGGAAGACTTATCTTGCATTTAAAAATATATCACATTTCCTGCATAATTTATAATCCCTGCAATCTGCCTGAAAGCAAGTTGTTTTTATTTCCAAACACTTAAAGTCGGTGTCGTTCACTACACACTGTTGCTGCATTTTCCATATCATAAATAAAGAAGAAAAAATATTTTTGGCAAAAATGAATGGTTGCATCTCAGGTGGCCTATTCAAAAACAACGAATGCCTTTCCCAGGATTGCAGAAATTGGAACAAATCTTAAAACAATCTTCATTCTGAGAAAACCACATTTAACTGACAAGTGTCTTTGGTGTGAGAAGTTAGTTTGAGTGATCACCATTACATTGCCTATTTTCCGTGCCTGAAAGGTTCTAAAGACTCAGATTTTAGCCTAATTTAAAAAAACGTCAACTTGAGCCCATAAATGACTCGTTGGTTTGGCGGCCAGAGCCCGATGAAGTGGGTCAAAAATGCCGGAACCTACACCCATTGTGACGTCACAAACAATAAACGCAAAATCAGAAATTTTCCAAATTTATCTTAACCTGCAAACGTCCCGCATCTTGAAGGTTGAAACAGCTCTGTAGCACAATCGGCGTGCAAGTTACGACTTGCCAACCTTTTGCAATCCCTTCAATTAGAAGCTTTCAGCAGGTTGAAATGTCGTTCACAGGATTTTCTTGCTTCACTTTTTTTTTGTATCAAATTCGTCATCTTTTTGTGCGAATCTCAAAGCTGACTTTTCTGTCTTGTGCCAGCGGGAAGATACATGGTTTCACTGTCTCATAAGACATTTGAGATCCTTGATGGTCCAGCTTTTTGTGTTTGGCAAATTGTTCAACAGTTCTGCTTGAAATGCGGAACTCTGCGCGCTGATTTCTAATATCAGCAATGTTATCAAGAGCTGTGTCAAAGTTAGGTGAACGTGCAACAATAAAAGCGGTTTGTAAAACAAATCAGTACGTAGGCCTTCGGGGATTTAGATTATGCTCCATTTCGAAAGCTGTATTGAGTTTTTTGTCCTACTTGACTTTGTGCAATCACGGTAACACACATAACACATGCTAAAACTGGTATTTAACATATCGGTTTAGGATTATTGCATTCCGAACTACACAGTACTAAATGAACAAAATGCACTGACCATCGAATATAACATCGAAAGGCTGCTTCAATTAAGTCGAGCAAGTTCAAAGTCATTGCGAAAATGTTATTGCAGAATCACTTTTTATGCCCATCTGTTGTGGAAGCACGCTAACGTGTGAAATAGATAGCAACATCTTTTCTTCAAGGTTAATGGCATGTGAAAGCGAGAAAGTAGAACGTTCCATTAGGAAAGCGTGTAATTCCTGTAACAAAGCAATAACAACGACAAGGCAAAGAAGCAAAACAATGATAGTGAAATCATTTTTAGCCAAACTCTATTTAGAACGCTTTTGGAAAGAGATGCGAATATTCCTGCACAGATGAGAATCATTTTGTGCAGGATTTGAGTTCCGGGCGGTGGCAGTAATCATTATTCACAAAATGTTCCAGCAATCATGGTCTATAGAAAAGTAGGACAATTACAAAAACAGGCATTGCGGTTAATCTATTTGCGCCAGTGGTACTGGCTACTCAATAGCAAGAAATTGAGGCCTACCAAATAAAAAAATTGTTCACTGTTAAGTCTACACAAATGACTGCATAGAAAGATTTTTGTGTTTAACCTGTTTTTTTACAGCGTGTGGAAATCAAAGTTTGCATGATGGCTCAGGGATCATATCCACTCCAGGATATCCTTCATTTTACCAAAGAAACTTGCAGTGCTTGTGGAAAATAAGGACAACGCCTGACAAAGTAAAGTTTAACTAAGTTTCTACAGTAGGCTATACAATTCAAATTAAACATAATTGTTTGTAATTCTTTTGTTATTGACAGAGACAAAGTCAACATCTATGGATGTTTCTACTTGCAGAAATAATGATGACTTTCACCTACAAGTATTTGCTTCCAAAGAACTTGAAACTGAGTTCTTTTTTCATTGTTTCCGCAGGTTATACAACTCAGTTTTTCATTTTTTGAGCTGGAATCCAGTGACACCTGTGACTACGATTATTTGGAAATATACGATGGACTGGAGTTGGTGAGTGCAGGCAATCATGTAAGAAAAGTGTCACAAATTGAAAATACACACAGGTTTTTGAAGAAGATCTGCTAAAAGCATACAACACAGATTTGATTCTTTTTCTAGCCAGATCAGGTTGTCGAAAATGGTATACCTTTTCATTCGCAAGAAGATAAACACGTGACGGTTTTCGTACATGAATGTACAATCCTTCAAGATAAAATGATTCCACCGGAAACAAGTCGATGCAGATTCATTATCTATACATGGACTAGTATTTGTTCCGGCGTTTCCATTACGTAGAGAAAAGCACACCGGAAACGAAATATGTTGTGATATGTACAAAATTTACTTCTAGATATAGATAGCGTTAATTTAGTTACAAAACTATAAACCCGGTCGGTGTTTATCTAACTGAGTATTTAATGCGTCAGTTGACTTTAGTATACAGGCACAAGATTTTGTGGGGAAAGGAAACCACATTCATTCGTTGCTGAATCCTCAACAGTGCAATTGAAATTTGTTAGTGACGCAACGATCCAGAAACATGGATTCCTAGCAAAATGGAACACCAGCAGTAAGTCAGTTAGATTATTTGGCAAAACAAAGCTGAGTGTTACTTTTTTACTGCAGTATTTGCTTTGGGCAGGGGTAGGAAACCTATTTATAATCACAGGACGCGTATGTTGTGGAATATCCCTGGCGGGCCGCAAAAATCATCAATTTCATTTTTAAGTTTCGCTTTTGTCTTCCTAAAAAAAACATGAGGAGCGAGAGATACTTCTATTGACACACTATCTGAGTACCTCCCTACCACGCAGTTTCCTTTTGACGCGAGGTTGTGTTCTATCTTGTGTAAAGAAGCCTCTTATGCTGGCCGAAACATATATTCATGCTGGCCGCATTTGAATCACAGACCGCAGATAGCCCAACCCTAGTGTTGGGCATCCATGCGTAACGATACGTTGACGACGTTAAAAGATTTTGTTTGCGTGGGCAAGAATGTGTCAGAATGAAGAAAGCATACAATTCTAAATCTGTGAAATGATGAAGTGACTATACCGAGAAAATGATCTTCCACCGCCATATATCGCAAACATCGTTTGTTGTAAACTGATATCAAATCCCAACAATAGGCAAAATTACTTCTTCCGTTTGCACACAGCTGACAGGTGGTAGGACTTTGCGGTTAGACCTCAAAGGTAGAATTGCGAAGATATTCAATCAGGTCATCGTTGGGGTGTTGGTGATACCACATGGAAGAGCCATAACAGCACAGTGATGGAGGATGTTACCGGTGGAATGGATGTCGCCGCATTCACTGTTGTTATTGTCATACCATCCCATTCTGTGGAGGTGGTAAACGTACTCAAACCTGTAAATGTCTGACAAACCGATATAGCAAATGTGGGAAGCACTGTTAAAAAAAGAGAGCCAAAAATACAAAAACAAAGAATACAAAAAGTCATATTCATCAAAATGTTCAAATGCAAATGTTCATTATTTTGTTAAGCCACAAATTATGCAAAAACTCAACTAAGTATGTTCTTGTTGCCTATGACCGAAAAGTCATGATGTGCCAAATAAATCTTTTGGATGTCTTCAATAAAATTAAACAAACCAATCGCAATCCCCAACATATCCACGATGTGAATCGTTCAGTATTTTTTTAGTTTGACTGCTTCCAACTTTTCCAAGTCAAATAAACTCTTTGAAAATTCATGCAGTTAAGGGTCTTACCAAACTTGGGGCAATGACCAAACATTGACAAAAATGAACTAACCGAAAACGCAAGGACATATTTGTTTGTTTCATTTCGAATGTGAAAAAAAATTACTGGGCCAAAGTGAGCAAGTGTGACCGATGAAAGTAGATTTTTTGTAGTATTTTTTCTATTGGTGGAAATCGTTAAATTTTTCGTTTAGTTTCCTCCCATAGAAGGATAAGCATGTGGCAAACTGGAGAAACTTGCTGAAGCAGTTCATCTCCAGTATGATGGGCCTGGGTACCCGTCGGGTAATTTTGACCCATTTAGAATCGGAATGTTGCAGATTTGGAGATAGAAAAACGAATCGGTATTTCTCAAAATGTTCCAAGCCAATCTACAAGACGTAAGAAGGACCTCAAACATTCAAAAGTTGTTTGGTATTAAAAGAAAGTGTAAAAGAAAACTGCAAATGAAAAACGGTAGTTCGGCCTTTTATCTGATTTTTTTAAGTGTGTCGATTTTTGTGCAGAGCAACAGTGAGTGTTAGATAATTCTTTTTCTTTTTTAATGTCTGAAATAAATATTTTTGTCAACAAAAGAAACAGTGTACACTATGCATGATGTACAGTGAATTGACGCAAAAAATAAGGAATGGGACAAAATGACCCATTTGCGTTCTTAACGAAGAAATAATCATTTGACCTCAAAGGTTAATTGGTGGAATATACTTCAAAATTCCCTTTCGTGGATCACTTCACTGTCTCCCTATAGCAAACGTTCGTGAAATATTACAAATAACTTGTTTCAGAGGCACTACATTTGCTAACGCGCGCTCTTAAACACCTTCAACCTCTGGTGTATAGTCTAAGTTGAATTTGGTATACATGTCAGGAAATATGTGGAAGTTAAGAACCGGTGTATACTCTCTGCTGAGCCTAACCAAACCTTTTGCTGTAAAGTAATTGAGTGTAACGGAAAATATGAGGCAAGACAAAAAATTTGAAAACAAATGAATTTCACTTCAAGTTTTCATCAAACAAAATATGTATTTAGAATAACTTCGTGGATTACAGTCGCATGAAAATCCGGGTCGCAGTTCAATATGTCAAAGTGGTTAAAAGTGGTTGGCTGACGAAATGCAAAACGCACCAATAAGAGATCAAACATTGTCTAAAACAAACAAATTTCACCACTGTCCAAAGGTTAGGTCAATGTATCAATTGGAGCAGCATTGGTTTGTTCAGTACTTTGCAGAGGTTTTGAAAAAGGTTTGGTTGTCTACGCTTATTAATTTGCAGCAGACCCAATATTGACAGGCATTTTGCCATTTTCTGAACCTGCTGCAAAAGTTCTAAGGTTCCAAGGTTTGAGGTTCTAATTAAGTTTGCTACAAGCTTTTAACATTTAGGCGACTGGGTTTGCTTTAATCTCTTTTTGATGATTCAAACCAGTGCATATCTACATCCGAGTAACTAGTCCTAACAAAGATGAAGAGCTTATATCCATCAGCGCATTTTTAATAGAAATCAGTTTTCAAGTGCAGCTACGAATCTTCAGCCCTATAACTTGCAAGCATAACACTGGAAAGTTTAAGCAAGAGCGGCGAAAGGAAACTCAAGACTGAAGTGAATATTATTCAGAAGGCAAAATGCGTAAAATAAAGAACTTGGAAATACGTCTTTGCCCTACGATTGCTTTCTCTAGAATACTGAAATATCTTATACCAAATGTCCAGCAACGTAAAAGCAAAAAAACGCCGTCGTTATAACGCACAGAGCGATGGTACAATGCGTGAGCTCAATTGTTTATTCGAGCTGGTCAGCCAAACTCTAAGCAGTATTAATCGTAATTAAAAGCGGAATGCTGTAACAAGAGTAACAAAAGCCGTTTTCAAAAAAATTCAAGTGCTGAATGGTGTGAAGAGAGTTAAAGGCAAAGCTACTTCATTGAGTGGTAGAATAGGCCAAACCACGCCAAAGGAACAATGCAAAAGTGTGCAAGAATCATTTCACATGAGGGGGGAGTATTACTGCTAATGAAAACGATATCAAGGACATATTGCAAACGTTTCGATAACTCCTGTTATCATCATCAGTGCATTGCAAATTCATGCTTTGAATACATATTTTGGTGTCAAGTTTGTGATACCACCTATCTTCACAGTTATCCAGAGGAAAACTAGGATGCTCGTAACCATCATGAAATGCTGGTTTATTTACTATGCTATGGGCACTTACCATTGCGGTGATATGTCCACTTGGTCGTTCTCACCTTTGCAGCCAATTTTGTTCAAATTACGGCGGTGCGATGATCATCTCGTGAAAAATGTATTGGTAGTTATGACCAGGGGCGCAGCCAGGATTTTTCTAAGGGGGGGGCTGAAGTTATGGAAGCAAAAGCCTTGAAAAGGAAAAGTTGCTTGTGATTAGAATAGTCAA
>Ga0210059_1014428_pt1 | contig 11679 bp, 14 predicted proteins | sample Ectturendosymbi2_FD_188042 | JGI IMG/M metagenome (GOLD analysis project Ga0210059, IMG submission 188042) | Ecteinascidia turbinata endosymbiont from Florida, USA - Sample 2 (SPAdes) (version 2) | ecosystem: Host-associated > Tunicates > Ascidians > Unclassified | place: Key West, Florida... | reverse complement strand
TTCGTTAGATTAAACCCTTCGCAGGGCATAACTTGTTTTTTTACGAATTCAGGGTGAAGTGCATTTGAGTTCTGGCAGCATACCTGCCTCAAGCACAGGGGGCGGTTCAATTTCAACCTCAACATGCACACCCTTGCTTCTAGTGGGATCCATTCATCAACACAACTTGCCAGCCGAGGACTTACAAGTATATCCACTCCAGCCAGGGCAAGCTGTGCTGGCTCAACGCCGGAGTAGAAGAGTTTCCACTCATCGTCCAGCTTAACAGTGTTAGAACCACGACGCTTAGTCGAAGAGATGCCAGCAACATCCGGGGAATATCGTTTGGCGTCCTCGAGCAGTTCGTGTTCTTTTCACGTGAGTAAAAGTGGTGCTCCAGTGTCCATTCACTAGCTTATGGCCACATTTCCGAAAAAGAGAGGCTATGTACTGCGTTATCACTTTTATGTAGGGGCAAAGAGGACAATGTTTTTGGGCTACTTCAGCCACAAGCCATTTTTTTCTCTCTGATAATAATGAATTGTCATAACATAAGCAACATTCACTTGTCCTGAAATGTTTTGGGAGGGTTATCCCGGAAGATGACGGTTTGTGTCACTGATAAACAGTTTATGAAATGGTGTGAATGCGACAATGAGGCTCGTCCTCTGATATTGTCTCGTTTCATTTCTTCACAGCAGAAGGCAGTGCTCCTCCCAGCATCTCCCTTTACTACAAAAAGTCCTTTCTCTTTGCAACTTACTTGTAGACATTTTCGAAATCCATCAAGCCTTGCTCGGTCAACCAACCGCCGAACCTGAACGTTGCGGCATAAGCGAAGAACACGATGCATTGCGAGAATCCGAACGACACGCCGTAAAAATAGGCTTTGTTCTTTGAAGTGCTGAACAATATGAGAGTGAACATTAATCCAAGTCATGAGGTTTCTTACCACAACTGTATTGTTTCTTTTAGTTCTTTCTTCAAAAAATCCCTCTTTTAACAATTATCTTAATGGCCCGCAGTTCTTTGCTTTTTAAAATACTAAGTTAAAAAAGGCATATCAAATAAATGCAAACCAGCGAAAAGTCATTTAATACAAATAAATGTTATTTTGCTTTAAATGTTACTTGTTTATAGTTTACTGTTGAATGGTTTATGCATAAAGCAGTAACCACCCGCGATGAGCCGAGTCACAGTTTTTCGACTCCACTCTTGTTTCTGACTTAAAGACTCCTGCTCTTGCTCTGGCTCCGAAATATCGTAAAACATCAAATCCGACCCCTGGTAAATTTTCGAAATCTTCCAAGCAACTCATATCAAATAGATGGTCTATTTTGCCTCATGAATCAAAAGCTATTTTGCCTTTTTTGGTTTAGTCGAGCATGATTGGTTGAAGTGGTCACGTGACAGGTACTATACCAAAAGAGACAGCACGTTAGCGCAGTGCTCCCCAACCGGTGTACGGGGCGCACTGACGCGACCTGGTAATCCCCAGGCATGACGCGAAATTGCTGAACCTGTTGTATACGACTCTTCTAATGAGAATGTTTCTATTGTTTACGTTTCAGTTATTATCTTTGGGGTGCCGCCTGAACAAAATTGAGTTGCAAAGTGTGGCTCTGCCCAAATAAGGCTGGAAACCACTTTGTTAGTGTTTAGGGTTGTGATGCAGCCTCTGTTTCTCGCAATGTAGACAAGAAGACTAACAGTTGACAGCACTTAAATTATGACAACAGTTACCCATGCATGTGTTGCAACCTCTCCGGTGGCATTTCGTTGATTGTGTGATTCACCACGAACGGGATGTGCGCGAAGAACAAAAATATATATGCGTGGTGCTAACAAGCAATAATAGAGTGATCCCGATGGAGTGATCTGGTAAGTGACCTCTAAAAATGATTGTGAACCTGGTGAACAGTTGACTGTACTTCCTGATGGTGACGACGAGAGTGATCTCGTCGGGTAATCTCTATTGTTGCTTGCTGCCACAGTGCGAAGCTTTGCGCTCATGCCGCTCAGGACTTCCGATCGCAACACATGTCACTGTCAGACTGAGCTGACGTTAAATAGGTCATGCGTTTCGAACGTGTCATGTGACCACTTCAAGCAATTGCGCACAGCTACCGGCAAAATAGCTGTGGAACAGCTTTTGCATCAAGAGGCAAGATTTGCACTGCTCAGTGGTGAAACGCTCGGTACTCCCACCCAGCGGCGTAGTAAGGCAAAGTGCCGCCCGGGGCCGACCATAAAAGTGCAGCCCTTTTCACCCCTCAAATTTGCTTACAAAAATTTTAAATGGAAGTTCATATTTCGTGCTAATTTAATGATATAAGGATTAATAAAGCATCTTCAAAATCGCAATCAAACACTAACAAACTGAAATGTGTCTTGTTTTGTATTGTCGATTACGCTTCTTGCTTTTTCTGCTTGTCGCCACATTTCTCATCAATAATTTTTATATTTTTTGCTTTCTTTGCATAGGCGTATACAAACCCCACATGTTTCATCAAACTTTCCTCCCTATTGGCTTTTCAATCTCGGGTAAGCCCACCGCATGACAGTTTAATAGTTTACTCATTTCAGGGGATCAAACGGAAAAATTAAGGGATGTGATGGCGGCATACCTACTTTACAAATGTAAACATTTACGTATGTTAAAATTTTGTGTAGTATCCCCGTCTTTAACTAAAAATAGTATATATACTGCGTAGGCTATAGCAGGCTATATAATCAATCTGATAATATGATCGCAGTGGTGTAAAGAACATTTCATTGTACACTTCACGTTTAAGTAGTAGTTTAATCCTCTTAGAATATATAGAAGACTTCAAACGTTAACTCTGTGGGCACTTGCGCGGAGCCCTCTACAGGTGCAGGGACCCATTTTGAAAAAAATATTTTAAACAGGTTTGAAACAGGTTATGGGTGAGAAGCGCTTGTTTGCAGTCTTCATCGTGACCTGTACACTTGGTCTAGCTGTTGTGTTGGACCTCTTCCAATTACACGTGCATAGTGTTATTCCTTGCCTTTGTTCGTTACCAACAGAATCATCACCAGAAGGTCTTCAATTGGGAGACTGCGTTTGTGCAGGGGGACTGACATTCTAAAATTTGACAAAAAATCCACTGATTTATAGTGTTTCAAATTTCAATTTTGGGGGACTTGTAGCTTTTTTGGGAGGCTAAGCCCACCAACGCCCCTGTGGCGACGGGACTGGTTGCCAACAGACGTCTATTTCGAAACCTGAATTACCAAACCATTCCAGTTGGGTGTGGGACATAGGCCTTCTGGATGCTCAGCAGTGATTACAACGTCTTACGTTCGACGGTTATTGCGACGAACAAGTTTATTCAGTACACCCATTGCCAAGCTCTACAACCATTTACCATTTCGATTAACGCTTTTTTAATAAAAGCGTTAACCACAATAATATCTGAAAATATCGTTTACCCTTGCGTTAGGTTTTCAGACTAAGGTTCTTGCCTCAAATTCATCAAAATGAGAGCAACACCTTTTTTAAACTTTTCTTGTTGAAATAAGTTTTTCTATGACTGCCAATGTTTAAAGTGTACCGTTGAACAAAAGCGACTTCACCAAAACCACATAGCCTATCGTCTGGCTCTTACTCACTCTACTTGCAGTTGAAACCTACACTCTGAGCTTAAAGTTACCCACGAAAATACACCAACTGCACAACCCGCTTCAAGAACGTCATTTTCCGGCACCATTACGTCAAGCGGAAAAACAGCAGTTGTATTAAAACTGAGAAAAGTTATCTTTGCTAAGTTCTTCACTTCAACCGCCAAAACTTAATGTTGATAGGCCCACCTAATGACTGGGCTACAGCTTATGGCAGTTATTGAAAGTACCCCACTGGACATTAAAAAATAGCATGAGAGGTGCCAAGAAAAGTTTTTTTTATAATTTTGGCCACGGCAATTAGCGGCATGCCAAGGCCTGAAATACGCTTCTTGCCGGGGCAGTTTAGGCGAACGATCTTGCCCAAAGGTGCACCACAGCGAGTCACTCAGTGTCTGTGAATTGGACACACAACCTTCCAGTTGAGAGGTGGACACTCTACCACTGGGCTATCGCCGCCCCAGCGAAATCTTCATCGCCAATGCCTAGGTGTCAGGTGATGTTACGATGTGCAGTTGGGGCGTTACTGAGAAACCAAAGATACAAGAAAAAAGATGAAGCTAGCCTTGAATATTTACCGTGATTTCATGCAAACGTTTTTATCAGATTTTGAGAGAAGGGGCGCAATATAAACCGAAAACAACTGGAGCCCTAACGTTTTTAGACTGACAAAGGACTTTTGACTAAAATGGCTGAAATTGTTTTGTCTATCGAGGAAGGTGTAGGGACTGGGAACAATTGGCCCCCAAGTAAGTATGCTCGTAAATTGGAGGCGCAGGAAAATTTTTCGCCCGCCTTGGAAAAGTGTTTTGGACGTAGTTTAAAACTATTGGATATAGTTTAAAACATTTGGGCCCCTCTCAGAAAACTCTTCGCCCCCCAAACGTTTTATCAATTCACTCACTCCAGAGCCACATGTCGTGTTCTTTTAGGCTAGCCTACCAGTCTAGAGCTTCTAAACATGAAATTTGCAAAACGGTAGAACATTTAAAAAGGCATTTAAAATAATAACGAAAAACTAGAACTTTTAAACTCCTTTCAAAAATTAATTTTTGGTCAGCGAAGTGCCGCCCCCCTTAAAGTTCCGCCCAGGGCCCGCGGCCCCCAGGCTACCCCCATTGCTATGCCACTGCTCCGACCCAGTATCACAGCGATATATGAAGACACTGGTCAGAGAACACGTCTCAATTATTTCCATTTTGTTTGACAACAACACGCATCATTATGGAAATTTTAATAGGTCCCCTAAAAATTTTGGTTGGCTCCTGGACAGATCTTAATGTTGACTCAGGCCCCTGCTCCGGGTCGAACCTAAAATATTGACTCCGGGTCCTGCTCCGGCCTAAAATGCAAACTCCGGCCGGATTCCACTCCGGTACATCGGCTCCGTGATCACCTCTGGTAACCACGTAAGAAACTGAAGATTAAGCTCTTATAATTTTGCTTTCTGTTCATGTGTTACAATGGCGATTATTTCTTAGAAACTTTGCACCTTGATCTTGAAATTTGCAACAATAACGTCCTCTTTTACTGTTTTAAAATCAAGGTCTGCACTGGTTTGCAGCTCTATTTCAAATCAACCCCCACGAGGCCGCACTTTGCGTAAAGGCCAGAAAACATTTGCAGAGGTTGATACCAATGTTATAACCTGTAAATGTTTGACACTAACATTCTATCCCAGGTCAGACTTATGCAATGACGCAACAACGATGACGTTAAACACAGTGACGACACCACGACACATTTTTCATAAAAACTGACACACTTGCAGTAAAACTAACATCTTGACACATTTGCTTACTGACCTGTTTGGCTTAACCAGGGCTTTAACATAGTCGTTAAAGAAATCTTCTTCCTTCGTGAGCGACGCGACTGTCCTGACGTTCAACGTGGCTTCAGTGGCGATACTTCCTGCTTTCTCATAAGCCTTCGACTCCTCACTTGACTAAAACAAAGCAAAACAATGTAAAAGACAACGGGTTTACGATACAGGCCACCTCTGTTTTATGCTTTCTCATGTTTTTAACATCGATGCCCGTAAATGCACTCTTAAACCAGTTTTAAAACTTGTGCTTTTGTAAAATAATATTTGGACTCTAAACATTTGAGAAAATACTTATTCACTAATATGAAACACAATCGCAAAAGTACAAATTGACCAACTTAGGAGACCCGACACGAACCTTCCCTGTCAATATCTTCATAGTTAAAGTACCAGCTAGAACCATGAATGGTACAAAAGCCAGGGTCAGAAGAGTGAGCTGCCATCCATATGCGAAAGCAATTCCAAGAGCAACACCTGAAATGTAGCAAATGGTATCAATCATCTACCATATGCATTGAAGTTATTCTGATATGAATATAGAGTTGGTAATTGTAACATCAAGACACAGAAAAGCATTTTTGAATGTAATTTTGATTAACAACTTCTACAGAGTTAAGGTGTTTTGGAATAGATTTAGAATGTGTTTCAACCAACAATATTACAAAAGAAATTTCAAAATCTAAAATAACACGTACAATCAGGGTTCATGTCGTCACGTGCTTATCGTGTCTTCTACTCTTTTAATGAAAGTAAACCTTATGCAACACGATCCATGCAGTTTTGTGACATGATGAACAATGCAATTCTTCGCAGGAACACAATGAAGTTTTCAGGCCAAGTGGAAAATGCAATTAATATTCAGTAGTGGCGTCGCCACCTTTGCGAGGTTTGTGGAGGAAAAAAGTCAAAACCATCGTCCACACTGTCCCATGTATAAAAGCGACAGCACAAGACATAACCTCTCCTTTACAGGTGTAATGATTGCTGCATAATTGCGCCTGCAATGGACTCAATGCAAGCTTTGAAGATAACACCTCTCCTACACAAATGTACCCGCAGCAACGCCTTCCCGTGATACAGCTTGATATCGCACAAGTTGCTGCGTAAATGGAGCGAGAATCTGTCCAGCGGTACAATTTGGGCAGGTACTACCATGGAATGCGCCAGTTACTGGCCGTCAAGTCATTTTGTTCCTGCCCAGATGTTTGTGGCCCTATCGGGGGAGTTAAATGACAACCGTTAAGCGTTGGTGTTGGAGTCCGACAAGGGTGTGTGCTGTCACCGCTCCTTTTCATAGTTTATGAATTGGATAGACCAACTACGTCCAACCGAAATTCCTTACTGGGTCAAACATTATGTCATTATCTTAATGAGGGGCGCACAATGAATGGCTTACTTTGATCTTAGCAAACTAACATTTAGCTACTGTACTGAAAGCGTTCGAATCCTGACTGCAATGGTAACGACTGTTTGGCACCTTTAACAACTCCGTAAGTGGGATTTCACAGGCAAGTTTAGTGCCAGTGACAAAAGGATAGAAATAAAAAAACTAGAAATCAGTTTTGCACCAAGGTGTCAGTGAACAAGTGGAAATCTCCCAGCACGCAATACAGACGTGATAAAGTGCTCGGCACTAAGGACCACTCCACTGCATCAAAAATGTCAAATTTAAGATTATCAAAATAAGTGCAGGTTGTCAGTAGGCCTATATATAGGCTATTTACACTACAGCGAAAACCTGAACTGGGCGTCACAAAACCCTTGACTGGGCTGCATGTGGCCCGCGGGTTGGGTATAACTAGGATAGACGGTCACAGCCGAGTCGCCGAGGATGTCACTCTTGGAAGCTCCACGATGAACTACTTGCTTATTACGGCCAATTTGGTGCTGCTTGAATCTTCTGAACAGGGCCTTCTACATGCACTTGATCTGTTTTCTGCTGCGTGCGACCAAGCCGGAAATGAAATCAGCACAAAAAATGTCCGAGATATTATGTCTCTCCAGAATCATAAGGCAGTTTAGGCTGCAAGTGAGCGGCAATACACTGCAGCAGGTAGAGAAGTTCAAGTACATTGGGGTCGTATTCACGAGAGACGGAGGCAGAACAAGGAGATTGATACACGGATTGGTAAAGCAAACACAGTATTGTGGTCACAAAACGGGAGCTTTCAAACACCGCAAAGCTGTCATTTTTTTCAAGTCGGGTTTTGTTCCGATCTTCACCTATGGTCATGAATCTTGGGTAATGACCGAAAGAATATTAACCTACAGTAAGTGCAAACGGCAGAGATGGGATTTTTGCGATGAGTGCACAGAGTGATGAAGTGCGCAGCTGTAAAATGCGTAATGACCTTAATTTCGGGGAACTTCTTTTCTGAATCGATAGATCTCAGCTACGTTGGTTCGGCCAGTCACCGTTCAAAACAGACCAGTTAGCAGACCCGTTATGAACGGGTCTGTTATAAACGTGATCTGTTTCTGCTGGTCTGTTGTGGGTGGTCTGTTTCAACAACTCTGTTTTGAAAGGGAACCAGTTAGGGCGTGTGTGCAGGCTGTCCCGGGAAAGATTGGTGAGGTAAGTCCTTATAGCTACACCTGTCATAAACCTTTCGAGGGATTACAAAAATGAATCCAGGTTTTATTAACGTAAAACCTTACCGAGCTGCAACATAACAAGGTAACATTATTACTCTCGGTAAAAGACCAGTGACACCGACACCATAATCGACAACAACCACCACGAATGCGCTCATCAACTACCTCGCCACAACACCCACGGTAAAGTGGCCCAGAGGTCGACCGAGGACCAGGTGAAGTGATTACATCTCCGACCTTCGTTGGTCCCGCCTTGGTGTGGAGCCAGCAGAGTTATAGTGGACGTCGGCAGGGGTCAGGAGGGTAAGCGCTTCTAAATTTTGAAATTTGATATTTTGCAATAAACTTTTTAGTAGAAAAATGTTTTTCTCTTAGTTTTGTGATTTGGTGAAATGAAATTCCACTACTGTTCCACTCTGGGAGGAAAACTTTCGGCCAGCTCCTGGAAAAACCCACACTGGACCCCTCTGGACAAAATCCTTCCGAACCCCATGAGAACTATCAAAGGTTGCTGAAAACCATGAGGTATTTCGAGTCCTCCTCAGGCTGGCGCCCCTCCCACCATCCCTAAAGCAAAATAGGGTATTGAATGATTTAATGAGTTTCCACTTTTTATGCGATCCTTTTATTTATCACCACTCCCTTTTTGGTGAAAAATTTTTAAGTTTTGCAAGCAATATCTGGCTTTGAGTGGGTCAATAATTTCAGTTAAAATGCAAAAGTTTTCCCTTATGCGGTGAAGACTCGCTGCATGATTTTGAAAAATTGACAGGTTGTCGGCGAAAGACTAAAACTGTATAGCCTAATATTCTGTTTCCACCAAGGGCACCAATGGCAAACGGGGAGCCTGGCATCACTCGCTTGTCGTATTTCGAAATATTGAAAGGACTTGCCAAGAGCAAAGACGCTTTGGAAAATGACACCGAGTCGAGTTCCAGTGGCGCCTTGGACTCTTGAAGCGTCGGTGGCCAGTCTTGTGGTCAAAGCACCAGTCGTATTGAAGTGATCATCGAAATATCCCATTTCCTGTCGGAGCATCGCTTTAAAGCCCATTGAACGAAGACGCAAAGTCAGTGATTCTCCTGATTTGGCGAAAGAGGACGCCTGAGAGAGAGGAAGAAGAAACCTGATTTACATTCTCCCTGTTTTATTGCGAATACACTTGCTCTTGGAAATATTTGGTTCTCAAAAGTTTGAAAAGAAATCGCACTCACCTGTACTATGTTTGCAAGAAACGCTAAGACTCCTATCGCACAGAAAAGAAGAGAGTAGATCATGATTTGGTATTCTCTTTCTTTCTCATCAGTCAAAGCAAAGACTCCAATGATCTCAGAGAAGATGATCGCAAAGCAAGGTTGCAACCCACCATTCACTGCAGCGCCGATGCAGCCAGCTGAAGTGAAAGGAAGCATTATGAATTTTTTCTTTAGAATTAAGATCTTTATCAAGCGTAAATGACTTTGTTGGTCAAAATATTGAATTTTTTGGAAAAAGCAAATTTCCAGCCTAGCAAATTTTATGAGCAACTTTCACAGGTTCGCCTCGAATTTGTCTTTTACCTATGAATTTTTTACCATCAAAAGCACGTTATACAGCTTAGTGGTTTTAAAACTAAACATAAATGCAAAATATTTACAATTCATTTTTCCACAGCGCAGTGGTAACAGCAAATTAATGATTACCTAAAAGTCACTGGGCAAAACAAGAAAGTTAATAAATTTGAAGAAAGACAAAAAGATTTCTCTCGAAAGCGCAAAAGTTCTTCCCTGGTTTGTTTAAATGGAACGAGCCCTCCATACTGTATGCTGCGATCTTAACCTAAAACTTTTGCACGAGATCAGCCGAGCACTTTAACATGAAAATAAACAGCATGTTTGGTTTTCATTTCATGCTTTGCGTGTTTTTACATTTATTTGCGAATAAAATTTTCCCGAAATTTGCGAGTGTAAATGATCTTACGCTTTTAAAATACGAGTATAGAAACTTAATATGAAACAACTCACCTACAATAAACCAGGCTTCAGGGGCATTCATGGCAAAAACTCTTGATATGGGAATGTCAGGAAGTTCTTCTTTCTCCTCCTCCTCATCCTCATCCTTGTCACTTGCTTGATCATCTTCACCAACGCTGGTCATCCGAGACCGGACACTGGTCACGCTTGTTAATCTTTTAAGATCGGGTTTCTTGGCCGTGGAAACTGAACAATACAGAGACATTTACAAAAAATCATACAATAATTAATAACGAAAATTAAATTTTGAGATTTAATTAATGCTTCTTCATTGCTACGCGACTCATCGCAGAACCGTCGCCAGACAGTCTTCAATAGGGGGGCTTTACGTTTGTGTAGGGAGGCTTGACATTCTAAAATTTGACAAAAACTCCTCTGATCTCAAGTGTTTCATATTTCAATTTGGGGGGCTTGGAGCTTTGTTTGGGGGGCTAAGCCCACCAAAACTCCCCGTGGCGACGGGACTGGGTCATCGCCGAAACATCTTTCTTCAAAGAGCGCTGGACGAAAATTTTTTGCACATGACTCTGAGAAAACACTTTCGGAAATGCTTTCACTGCTTTCAAATATTCATCTTCAAATAAACGCAGCAAATGTGATTCATGCATTCCGTAAATAGTGCTAACGATGACGTTTAGTCAAAGATGATGGATCGGTCGAAAATCATCACGAAATTCTCTTCTGATATCAATCTATCCTCGTTGCAAGCGCATGTGAGCTCGGACTTCACAGCTTTAATTGGTTGATTGTTAAACCATATTTACGAAGCATTAGTTTTAACATGTAACATTTATTTATTGGACTTACTTTTTTTGACTGTACTGGAAGTTTGGCCTGAAATATAATGCAAAGTTTGTCATATTTGTTCTCATAAATATTTCTTACTTCGAAAAAAATCAGTAACGAAACGACAACTTGAGACTGAAAGTACAACTTGTAAGATACAGTTGCTTGCGGTATATAAAATGCATCGAAATTTTGAAAAAATGAAAAGCACTCAATGATCACTGATTCGTGAAAATTAGCGATCGCACTGTTGTTGTCAAAACCAAGTTATTTCACGCAAAAGTTGTTTTCTTATTTCGCATCTGACAGCTCAACTTGAACTTGTTGCTGCGAATAATTTCTGTTCGACTTTGCTATATTTTTGATGATCTTCTTTCGTCACAATCAAAACAAAGCGAACTCATTCATTTGCATCCATTTTGAAAAATTCACAGGTTGCATGCTATTAGTTAACAGGTGGTAACCTCTACCACAGATTTCCATGAAAATCATAATTTTCGAAGCAATTAGATTTGGATCATCAGGATTTAAATCGTTTCTTTCTGAAAGACAAGCCATAATTGATCACTTACTGCAACATTCCTGCTTCGCCATCTTATTTTGAATAACAACTTTTGCTAGGGGTGATTTTTCAGTGACTACGCACAGACAGGCCTACATAAAGACAAAGACGCGGCGTTCTACAGATTCAACGAACGAACCTCCCTCGTCAGCAGTGTAACTTTGCATGTGGACCAGGTTCTGATAAATTCCATCCTCAATCTTAAGCAGCTCATCATGGCTGCCTTGCTCCATGGCCCGTCCTTCGTGAAAGCCGATGATCTTGTCCGAGTTCTTTAT
>Ga0210059_1014427_pt1 | contig 11679 bp, 7 predicted proteins | sample Ectturendosymbi2_FD_188042 | JGI IMG/M metagenome (GOLD analysis project Ga0210059, IMG submission 188042) | Ecteinascidia turbinata endosymbiont from Florida, USA - Sample 2 (SPAdes) (version 2) | ecosystem: Host-associated > Tunicates > Ascidians > Unclassified | place: Key West, Florida... | reverse complement strand
TCTGCAAAATTTTGACATTGTTTATGGAAGTTTGTAACATGCTCAGTATCCCGAGATATTGTTTTTAAAAGCACTCTTATGTTATATAGTAGCATTACTTCATACCACTTCCAGCAAATTCTGGTATCTCAGTTGGCTATTATTTGTCACGAAATATTATCAACAGCACTTTTCCCAACATCGCAGACAAGCAAAATGCACTGCAGTACCACTACAGATCGTAGAATTATCTCACAGCCACGCTACATGGTTGTTGGTCGATACCAAAAGCAAAATACCTTTGTTAACTTACCAAAACAGAATTGAAACAACAGTTTCTACACATACTCGTAAAAGGCAGCACAAGCGTTTGCGAATTGCTAGTGTATCATCTAACATATTCGAGGCAGTGGTAGCAAACAAAGCTTAGCCGACATATCACTAACTTTACAGATAATTGCGCTAGGTACAGACAGATGCCGCCGTAGAAATTTTGAAATGAGAGAATGGACAGGGACAGATGCTCTTCAGGAGGCACTTGGAGCAACCCATGCATGCTCATTTGGCCAACTAAGCACGTGACATCTCTCACTCTCTCTTACAAGCAAATCGTCACTGCAACCGGAATCGTAGCGACAGCACGAATACACCGGCGGACAGTTAATGTGTATAGTTTCTTAAGTGTTGGTCTTTCCTATAGGGCCATGGGCAAAGTAGTTGCTTGTCGTACAATATTCATTTCAAATCTTTCGCTTCAGTAAAATAATCCCTTTCACAATTTTATATAGCCTATGCTAAAGCACGAAATCAGATCTGCGATTACTGCTGGCAACAAAGTCATTCATGATTTTTTCTCTGTCGATCTGGCGGTTTTTCTGTATGGAAAGCAGTGCAAGCTCTGTCATTCGCTCATTTCCAATCGACGATCTTAGATTGGTTTTAAGACGTCTCATGGTGCTGAAACTGCGCTCACTTGTAGCAGTTGATACAGAAAGAGTGCCTAAAATGGTGAGCAATATGTAGAGATTCGGATAAATGTCAGCATGGCAAGCACAGAGTGCCTCGATGGCACTCGAAGGAACAGTGCTAACATCTTCCTTCTTCCACTTATTTACCCAACGCTACACTTCAGGAACAACCGCTGCTCTGGGACCAATATCTTCCTGATATATTTCCAGTAACCTTTCTGAATCTTGAGCAGTGTTTGGCGAAGCATCGCAATACTTAGATATCAAACCTCAAAGACTTCGGTACTTCTGCTTCTGATCAAAGAATCTATTCTCCATTTCCACGATTAAATGATCTAAATACGGTACAAATATGGCTTCCCGAAAAAAATGCTCAGGGTAATCAGAAGGATAATTATCTCTGAAAATTTGACTTTTGCATCTCTGGGAATCAATAGTGGAGCATCATATTTTTCACATTCATTCTTAGCTTGGTCAAATACTTGATGAAAAACGTTTTCGCAATTGTTTCTGTTTTGTTGGAGAATATCCAGCACACTATCAATGAGCTCAACCACTGCAAATATATCCAATTCTTTCTTTTGCAGCAGTTTTGAAACAGGCAGGATTATACCAGAAGTGTGTTGCATAACTAAAGCCGCGATTAAAAACGTGCATTTCTGTACAGAATTGAGCAAAGCTGCTGCTTTGGTCGCAACCTCCACTTGCTTGTTTTCCTGCTGCAATTCCTCAAGTGTAGAAACAACTGCTGGCAATAGTGTCACGAAAATGATGATCGAGTCATGTCTTTCTAACCAGCGTGTGGCGCAAATTGGTTTCAGCTTCTGTCGAGAAGAAGCCGAACCTGAAAGTTCTCTTTCAACATTGTCTTGAAATATCGATACGCGCTGTGCAGAACGCGACAGAAAAACGCATATGTCCAATATACTTGCCATCGCATTTCTAATAACTGGCAACTGCGATGAAGTACTAATGACCAAGTTTTAAGAACATGGTTGCAGCAATTAGTGTACATGGCCAAAGGGTACATTTCTTTTACTCTAGCCTGGACGCCACGATATTTTCCGCTCATAGTACTTGCGCCATCATAACCTTGCCCACGCATATGTTCCAGATTAAGCCCAAGTTGAGATAGTTGGGTGAGAGTTGAAGATGCAAGATCTTTGCCTGTTGTTGAAGAAACTGGAACAAAGCACAAAAATTCTTCGTGCACTTTGGTATCTTTGATAAACCGAACGGATAAACTAAGTTGCTCTGTTTGACTTACATCAGTCGTTTCATCCGCTAGTATCGAAAAGTATTTGCATTGGCAAATATCGGAAAGTATTTGCTTTTTTATGGCATCACCCATCAAAGACATAATTTGATTTTACACTCTCCAGCTTAAATATGAAGCGTTGCGGGGAGACTTTAAAAAGAGGTCAGATGTTTGCTTGTCAGCAGCCTCCACTCGCAGCCTTAAGGCAGCTTTAAAAACTCCGTCATTGCAATCAGTTTCGTTCAGAGAAAATGCACCAGCGTCTCTGTGACCCCGCAATGGTATTTCTTGGCGACCGCAAAATTCAATAGTTCTGATGATAAGGAAAAGACGATTTCGATTTTCCTCGACAGCCTTCTGTCGACTGCTGTTTCAAGCATTTCGTGCATCTCTAGATTTTACCGGCATCTGTCTGCACAAAGTTATCGAACATGGCTGCACATAATTTATGATAGTGACAGTTTTGGTGATTATTGCAATGTTCCTTTGCCTTTTTATAATTGCAGTGTGGTCCCGACACTAATGAGCCGGGAGGTTTTGCGCTACGACTGACAGTCTGAGGAGCAAACACAACGCACCATTTGCAAAAAGCTCCATTGTAAATATTACTGTACGCTAACCATATAAATTCGTATAACATTGCTTCTGGAAACTTCGATTTTGAGCACCAACTGTTACATATGGAAACGAGAAACCTGAAGGAGTGGACCAGCAATTAAACAATACCTTTCGTCGATCAGCATCAGTCAGGGAACTCCAACGAAGTTACCAATATCAATGTCACTACTGAATACTTGACTGGCAGACTCTGAGCACGAGCTAGTGTCATTTCTATCTCTTTTGCAAAAGTCTCTTTCTCTTGACGAACTCCTTTTCAGCTTGCGCTGTACAACTACAAACTTATCCATTTTTCCTCGCACTCTTCTGACTATCACGGTACCCGAAAATCGAACTACAGGAGGTACCCGAAAATCGAACTACAGGAGGAACAGCTCCAATCGTAACGCATTGCACAACACGTGCAGAGTTTCTACATCATAGCATGGATGAAGCAGTTTCTCTCAATGCCATTATGACTCATGAATCGCAACGTATTTATTGAAAAGCGACATTCAGCGAGGGTTTCCTACAGTCTTAGCATGATTTGCTTATTGCAATTGAAGTGTAGCACTCGTAACGTAACAAGGTAACAGATCACTACACCACTAGTTATAATCGAAATCTTTATATAGCTATGTATGCGTGTGCGGAATTGTTTTGTGTTTTAACAAATGTCAGCAACAAATTTGTGTTTAGGCGATTTCCGTCAAGGGGGGACTCTAGCCCCCTCAGCCTCCCCCCTGCGTGCGCCCCTGGTTCTGCACATGTATAGTAGGTATAACGCGTCCTGACTGGAGACGAAGATACCTTTCGGATTCAGAAATAATCTATTTATACATGGGTTCGCTATCTTTTCTGAATCCAGGTTCATCATCACAGAAACTAGTCTGCTTGAAAAACCTATGCCTCTGATAACTTAATCACTCAACTTCAATACATCAACACTCATAGGTAATATCTTGTTATTACTTTTATTTGTAGTCAATGTACGTAATGAATAAAATGCAAAGGAACTCACCAAGATACAATATTCCATGATTTTCAGTCATCTCTCGATATGTCACAACGCTTGTATAACTCTCATATTTTAATGCTGCATCTTAGCAAACTGCGATAAGAGATCAACGATCCATCCAGGTTGGTTCTCCTATTCAAGCAATTTATGGTATAAATAACACTCGACTTCTTTTCATGTCACAATGCATTTCTATCTATAAAGATACTCATGTATAAGTGTGTACTCAATTGTTTAAAGCTAATTTAAAGTTATCATGCTTTCGTTTCACAGTCCGCAAGTTGCGCCTCTCGGAACTAAGTGAAGTACTAGGCACAGAATAGTAGTTCAGGTGAAGGTTCGTAATTAGCCAATGATAAGTCAAAGGTATGTTCAGTCAGAAGGGCTGGTCCGAAGAAAGACCAAAGATTTCTAGTGACCTACTGCCAAGCTGGATTCGATCCAAGCGGGCTACAAAGAGATGTAACCGACATGCCGAGCAGAATCGGGCACACATCAAGATGTGTACGCGTCCTAATAAGTTTCAAGGAATTCACCCAAGTGTGGAAATGTCCACTGCGGCATAAGGAGAGCATTGCTAACCACTTATACGGCCTCCCGAGGTGCTAAGCGGAAGAAGGTAAAACCTTCAACGGCTGAAGAAAGTAAACCTAATGGCTGAACTCAAACTTATATAGTAATTCAACAAAATTGAATATGGTTTAGTTATAAACACAATTTTGGTCTGAACAACATGCCTGACAAAAGCATGATAGTACAATACAGTATTTGCAAATTAAACTGACAGAACTTCACTTTCTGAAATTGAACTCACTCACTAATAGTTTAAACCTGAAAGACTTACATGACAAAGGTTATGCTGACACAGTGCAGTATTTTAGCCTGACAGAGATTCATTTAGACAAGCTATTCACCGTCGTTTAGACTGGCAGGGGTTATCCCGGACAAGCCATTTGCTGTCGTCCATACTTGCAGAGATTATCCCGGACAGGCCACTTTTAACCTGGCGGGATCATGCTAGGACAGGCCAGTTTGTGTCTAAACTGACGTGGAATCTGGTACGTGCCACGGACTTCCACTTTTCCACTTTTGATCGATAACTGCAGAGACGAACACCATGCAAATTACCAACTTAACCTTGAACCCTGTTCTGAAGGCAAAGCGGGTCAGTTTTCCTTCTCGTAATCTCTGCTTGAAGTGAGCGCAATGCCCAATGTCATAGCAGAGACTTAACCTTGAACCCTGTTCTGAAGGCAGAGAAGGAAAGTCTGAATTCTCAGTCCAAATTCGGCGGCTTTTATACTCGATTTCTTGGTAATTCCCCGTTGTTTCAGGTGTTCTGATTGGTTAAACGTTATGTAACGATTTTATCACGGTTCAGTTCAAGTATTTGAAAGATGCTTAATTGCATCTGATTGCTTAGCACCTTGGCTAATCGTGATAAACAAAATGCTTAATTGCATTTGGTTGCCTAGCACTTTGGCTAGTCGTGATCACGTTTTTCGTGACACGATTTCAGAGTAAGCTGATCAGATGATGGGTTTTGATTGGTCATACTTCTTTTGAAACCGTTTAACTGGATTCGAGCTTGGGAGACTTTCAGCAGGTTTGGTTTTTGTACAGCAATAGTTGTTACAGGTAAAACTTGCCTGTAACACATGGGCAAATGTTAATGACAAATGGGCAAAACAATTAAAATGTTAATGACAATTAAGTCAATACTGTAAATGCATGAGGAATTCCCTTTGCTTTTTGCTGTTTCTTTGTTCATTAATGAATTCATTAATTCATTAATGAACAAAGAACAGCAACCACGAATATATCGTGGACTGGCGGTCAATGTTCATACCAAATCAATCTTCATTATAACGGAAAATTACCATGCAGGAGAGACATTTATGTTGGCCCCCACTTTTTACCTTGGCCCTGCAGTGCCCCCCCCAGGTTTGTTTATTCTAGAATCGCCACTGCTTGGGAGTTTGATTGATGTTGGGAAAGGCTATTAGACAAACGATGTTTGGACAATCGAAAGGGTACCCAACAGCATGCAGGAGCTGACAAGGGGAAAAAAGACACATTCTCCACCCATCAGCAGTTATAATAAACTGTAAATTATTTTGTGAAGTAGCCTAAGCTAATTTTGGCCAAGCATTTTTTGCTACTGTAAGAGGATATCAATGGAGATTTGGCTAGGGGTGGGTGGATGCATGATGCCCAGCAGCTAAAGATCTGTAGCATTTTTAAAGAGCAGAAATGTGCAAGAAAATTTTTTAGCTACCATGCCTTTCAATATATATATCGTACCTTGCAATTTGTTGTCTTTTTAACGTTAAGCAACTTAGACAAGACATCAAGTCACGCTGTAACCATTACTTCTTATAAAATGCATGAAAATCGATGTGTTCTACTTAAGAGTGATTTGTACGTGCAACCAATGCGATTCACCGTTTTGTGGACTCAAACTGACAGCTCTGATAAAACCCAATTTATGTGCTCTACTATATTGCTGTGCTTGTTTGCAGGACCGTAACCAGGAAAGGCGCAGGGGGGAAAAACCCCCTAGAAAAACTTTTTCTCCCCCTGGAAAAATATGTTGTACATTGTTTATAAGTATTGGACATAGTTTAAATAATTTGGGCCACTCTCAAAAACTCTTACTCCCTGGTGTCCTAAGCTGGTTACGTGCCTGCTTGTTTGTTTCATAGTCTGATAATCAATGCATAACTAACAGGGAGCAAGGGGGCGAGCCACGCCACTCGCAAGCTAAATGTAAAAACTGGGCCCCCTTTACTTGACATTTTGATATTTGATATTCTTTAGGTTGTTGTTTTTTTGCATTTTTCGGGGAGTTTTCATTGTTTTAGCTAGTATGGACATCCATAACATTCTGAGATTCACTATCATTTTTTAACCTTTTTCAGAGTTTTGGCTAGTGGGGACCCTACGGTGACCAGTGGGCCCTCTTCAGCTAAGCCTTGCCCCCCTGGCTCAAACATCTAGTAACGCCACTGCTGATAGTAGTGCAACCAAGCCGAACTACAGTACCATGTCCAACAACAAAATTAAGTTTATTAATTTCTAAATCATTTATAGGGATAAAGCAAAGCGTGATTAGTGTTGCTTTAAAAACATCTCTAAAAACAAGATTGTGAATCTGCATTTACAAAACTTGTCTTACACATCGGCCCGATGACTATATTGGTTTTACATCAAGCTTTCCCCCCACATTTTACAACAAAATTGCGGTCATGATGCCATGTAACATGTTTTTAGTTTCTTGCATTTACTGTAGCATTGGTAAAATCACATATTGTAGCGTAGGTTAAAGCATGCAAAAAGCGGTATAAACTGAACTAGTTGTACCTTCTTAAAATAGTTCTTTAACATTAAATAAGCAGCCTAGCACAACTGCATATGAACACTGAGAGTTTGCAACAAAGGTAATGTGCTAATTTCGTTTTGATAGCAGCCTCTGGATACTACTGAAGTATTTTGTTAAGTACCTTTACTTTTAAAAACTCACACTGGTTTTTCAGTGTAATGAAATTGGTTGTGAATGCGCTTAATGAACAAAATCACGTGCTTGCTGTCTATTTCTGCCAGAAAGCTTGTATATATTTACGCATATTAATTGAGAATGTATTTTATAGGAGCTATAAAAAGGAACATTCATACACCAACAGTAACCAAGAAACAAGTTGAAGAACAAACGAGCAAATGGCTGGTTGTTGCTTGTGACCAAGGAGGAAGAAGGATTATCAGAGCAGAGAAAGCAAAATAAAAAAGAATTCAGGACTTTTGACAGTTCATGCCATTGCTTGAAATTGTTCCATTAAATTCTACCGTATAATTGTATCTGTGTATGAGTTGAACATTTTAGGAAGATTGCTATGAGGCACTTTCAGAGCTTCTTTTTTCCATGCTTAGACAGTAGGCACATGGATCCAAAGTGCCCACGGTCAATTCCGTTAGGGGGCTCCATATAAGAAGCCCAAGTGGGTCCAGTGAAGGCAGTACATCAGCAGCCCACGTGGGTCCATAATGATGCCCGCAGTCAGTTTGTGTATGGGTCCCATATCGGATTCCCAAATGGGTCCGGTAAAGGCAGACAAGTAAAATACATGGGCAGCCCACATGGGTCCACTTTGATGCCCGCAGCCACTTTGTATATGGGTCCCACATTGGCAACCTAGTTGGGGCCCACGAAGCAGCCTATGTGGGACCTATAATGGGCGAACTCGGGCTTGCTAGTTGGCTTATTGCTTTAGCCTAATTCGAAAGTGCTGGTTGAATTACACTTCTTATTGAATAATTTTACAAAGCATATGCTATTTTGATGCAGATCTGTGACAGGAACGGTGGAAGGAAATTTCTAGAAAAATGTAAAAAAAGTGCTTCAAGTGCCCGTAGTCATAAAAAAGAATCAAACTTGTGACCCCGTTTTTTCATCCCTAATTTGATCTTGAAAATTTTTTTGGCCATAACCTTTCATTAAACAACATTTACTAAATCATTATGCAAAAATTAACGAAAAAATTTGGGCACTAATGGGTTCGCCCTATGATAAACAGTCTTTTAGTCACCTATTAAGGCAAGGGTTCTCTACCTTTTTTATCCCGTTTACTCCTTGCCAGCTTCCTAACATACAATTTACCCCCTGAGCAGCTTCCCTTTCCTATCAATAAAACACAAAACAATGGCTTACATATTGTGCAGCTGTCTGATTAACTGCTGCAACTAGTTGCTTTACTGCTTTAAAAGCCCAGCTGCAACTGCTGTGGCTGGACCTTACCAACGAACGATGCTGGAGCTTACTAGAGCAGACGCGTTTCGAGTAGATTAGATTCCCGAAACAGCGGCCATTGTTACGCAATAATATTGAGAGATAGGTAGCGACAAAGCGGCGGTAAGCGTAAGATGGCTGGAACCATAGCGCTAATAATATCGGCTGTGCTGATGAAACTTAGCTCATGAAAAAAAGCCTAAATTTTAAACAGTCTGAATGATTTTCTCACCCCTTCAATTATTATCTCTGCTTACAATAGGCGACTAGATTTTGCCGCCCCTGGCTATAGCCAGAGTAGCCAGTCAGAGTCGTCGCCAGTGGGGGGGCCAGTGGTGCCCGGCTCCCCCATTTAAAATCGGTGCCCCCCATTTCACGTTTGGCCCCCCGGTTGCTGCATACATCCAATACTGTATTTTAAAAATGTGACCCCTTCTGGTTTTTGGCACCCCTTGCAGCTAAATCCTGGCGACGGGCCTCTAGCCAGTGGGTTGCTACGCCACTGGCCTCACTGCATAACCACCACTAAAATACATTAAAACCTTGCTTTATGACAGTCTCGGTATTCAGATGAAATAGTTGCGGTCCCTAAAAATGTCTTAGCGGTTACCACGGTCAAACCTTACAAAAAACTGGCTGCTCTACAGCTTAACTCGGCAGGGCTAAAATGGTGAATGTCATGCAGATCACACTCTTTCCTGTTTACCAATACATTGGACGGGCTATATGTTTCTATTTCATCTATCAGACATGTGTATTATATAGTGCGTTTGATAAGTGTTTCTACATATGTGGCGTGGTAGTTGTAAAATCTGTGTACATTACATTTCTAGTTCATAAAGAACAGTTTGCATTCCCATTATGAATAACTCTAAAATTGGGCTTTTCGGTAACTTTGAGCGGATTGATCGGTTGCTCTCTTGGGAAGTCTGGTTCTTTTCATGTATTGCATCATAGAGCGGATAGTATCGTGCGCCAAGGCGTTACCCGATGCAAGAACGTGTCTGCGGTAGTGGTTACTGAAAGCGAGAAAAGCAATCAGTTCATGTTAGCAGTTTTATCTAAGTCGGTTTTTCTTTGAACGATCGTGCCGTTGTACAAGAGTAAAGTAATTGCATTGTAAGTTCAGTTCGCCTGTCAGTTCGGTTTGATTGACAAAGAGGCACAACCACCTCTTCATTTCGGGGGGGGGGATTTTCAGGAAATTTGTCATCGTGCTTATTCAACCGTGATACAACTTTTTCGCAAAAGGTCACACATAAAGTTCTCTTTGCAAGATTTCCAAAAATGAGAACTGTTTAGTTTTGATCAAGATGCAGACCGAACGATCAGGACAGACTAAAAATTAGTAGCCTAATACAAACACCTGGTTCCGTACTCAACTTATGCAGTCGTGGCTTTAGTGTGGCAGATGTATAGGTGTTGTGGCCTATTTCGAAATGCCAAGCTACGCACAACATATGTTTAGACCGCTTTTGGTAAACCCTACAATAACGCGTCTCACGTGTTTCCCCGCCAGCCGACTCGACAGTACGAACGTCTTTGATGTTTTCGATATCCTTAGTAGCTGCACCCGAAAAGGGAATGCTGGGTGGAAATCAAACGTGCTGAGGCTTACTCGCCCTGTGCCAAGTAATAACTTACTGCAAATATGTAACACCGAATCGTCATGCAATCGTTCTAAGTATGAAAAAGAGGACGATGAGTTTGTTAAAACGAAGTCATAACAGTCGTGCTGATAGTGCGATGAGTAGAAAAGGTGAACGCTAAATAGTACAAAGTGAACTGTACAAATGTAAGGAAACGGTGACGTGATAATATGTTAATAACCCGTTTTTGTTTTTCAGAGGCATTAGGCGACATGAATATCGTAGAAAAATTATATTTGTGCTATAAAGGAATGGCACGAACACGCAGTGTCTTCAGGCACCCGAGATATTACAAACCTGATCACATGGTGGTCACAGATTTATCTAACACAGAAGCAAACAAAGCTCTCATGAATATCTTGGTTCGTGTCAAAAGCAAAACCTTCTTTTGCGTACAATTACGGATAGATGACAACGAAAATAAAAAAAGATATTACGTGGGCGTAAATCGAAGATACGAGAACATTTGTGTACCATATATCCACTCTGTTCCTATGCCTCAACCTCTTGTCGCATACATATGGCCTGCAAACCTGCAAGTGAAGGATCTCAACTTGGAAGCAATACGTCAGGCGTTACTGCGGGCTGACGACGTAAATCTTCGGAGTTTAGGACCGCCGCACCGAATCACTGTATGCTATGAAGATTTGACTGCAGCGGATGATGGAAATCAAGATAAGGCAGCCCTAAGCGACGCCAGCGATTTACCGTGGGATCTGAGCCGTTGTGTGCCGGATGCGGTCGAAACCTCTCATGAAAACAAGCTTCTCAATGAAGAAAGGCGACCCCCTAGGAAGGCAATCTCGCCGCGCAAACGGAGCAGGAATGGATACATACCAGCGAATGATAAAGAAGAAAAAGGCATCGCATGGGTCGACGAAGAACTGACGGAATCTAGACCGATAAAGAACGAACTAACTTTCGACCGGAAGAGTTTATCTGCTAAAAACCGCAATGCCGCTGAAAACTTGTTCTCACCACAATATCGTCAACGCCAACTTCGCCACCTTGTGTGCATGCAGACGCGTTATCACTCCGTATCGACATGCTTGTATCGCCTCTAGTGACAAAAACAAACTAAAACTTAATAGCTCCATGCATAACAATAATGCGGAGAACAAGTAAGCTAAATGTAATCGTACATTCAAGGTCCTGCACAACTCGTACGTGTTTTCGCCTTTTTCGTTTCGCCTTTAAATAGCGCTGTATTTGCAACGATTAGGCATTCACAATTGAATCACTGCTACTGAACGGATGTCATGGTTCCGATATTATAGCAAAATTGCTATTGAAGTGCTGCAAAATATGGCTTGGCTGTTTATCCGTGCTGATCGATGTTTCTCTCGTTTTGGGAATAAACCAATGCTCAACCAAATTAAATTCAATGCTTGACTCCAACATCTGGCCACGGGGTTGAGATGTTGTAA
>Ga0210059_1014425_pt1 | contig 11680 bp, 6 predicted proteins | sample Ectturendosymbi2_FD_188042 | JGI IMG/M metagenome (GOLD analysis project Ga0210059, IMG submission 188042) | Ecteinascidia turbinata endosymbiont from Florida, USA - Sample 2 (SPAdes) (version 2) | ecosystem: Host-associated > Tunicates > Ascidians > Unclassified | place: Key West, Florida... | reverse complement strand
GAGCTGCATTAGATAAAAAGCTACGCTTAGAGCGGCGTTAGATAAAAAGCTATGCTTAGAGCGGCGTTAGATAAAAAGCTATGCTTGGATCGGTAGAACCACAGGGTTGTATAAAGATATGATTGTTTTAACCTTTCAACACTACAATGAACAAGCAACTAAGAACTTCAACTCACCTGATCTTTCCGCAGAAGCGTTTGCAGTTTTGTGGCGTTCGAACCTCTTTGATGGGGACTCATCTACATACACAACATTGACCATTTAAAACATATAGTTCTACTTTGAAATGCTAACCTGCAGCAAATTTTCCACCAGAACGTCTTACCTTCAGATGAAGATTGTCTTCATAATGATCTTGTGATGGTGTTTGTGTCACGGCACTGATGTGAGAACGGAGTGTACCCGGGTGGAGATAGCAGAACAGACACTACACCTTGGAACACAACATGCCGTGAAAGCATTTAATATCTTATGATAGGCAAAATAGAACCAAGTTAAACGATTTTTTGCACATTTTCAAATGCCATGATACAACGCAGAGACTGGTGTATAGCTCATTTGCAACTTTCAGATATACCTATCAAGTGCGCAGGTGGAGAATTTGTAGAACATTCGCATTTTCAATGGACGCCATGCTTTCTGATGGTGCATAAATGAGATGTTGTACTTAAAAATTGTCGTGCGACATAATACTGAAATATCACAAATTTCAACACGACACTAAACGAGAAATTAAGAATTTTTATCTTTCTGATCTGATCTTTCTGCAAAAGCGTTGGCAGTTTGATGACGTTTGAGCCTTTTTGTTGGGGACTCATCTGCATTCACAACATCGACCAGTTAAAACAGGGGTGGGGAACCTATTTACTATCACGTAACATATGAATTGTGCACTATCGCTGGCGGGCGGCAAAATCAATTAATTTTATCCTAAAATTTTACCTTTATCTCACTGTGAGGAAGAGTGACTTCTCTTGACGTACTGTCCAAGTACCTCCTTATCGTGGAGCTTCGTTTTGACGCGATGTTGTACTATAACTGGTGTACCGAGTACTTTGATGCGGGCCGTATGTTTACTTAGGCCGCATTTGGCCCGCAGCGTTCCCCACCCCTAATCCTTGCACACATTGTTTTGCTTGAACATGCTTTCCTATCCTACAACCAGGGTTTTTTTGAGGAAAATGTTAGGAACCCGGTATGGATCTGTAGGGACCCGATTTCTCTGATTCTAGGGACCCGATTTTCTCTGATTTTAGGGACCCGAGTCGGGTCCCAAAAACGCCTTAAAAAAAACTGCTACAACAAATATTCCACCAGAGTTTTACCTTCAGATAAAGCTTCTCTGTATGATGAACGTGGTTTTGTATGATGAGAGAACAGAGGGCACCCAGGTGGAGATGGCAGAACAGACACTACACCTTGGAACACAACCTGCAATAGAAATATTTAATATGTTGTGATGTGCAAAATAGAACCAAGTTAAACGATTTTTTGCACATACTCAAATGCCATCATACAATACAGAGACTGGTGTACAGCTCATTTGCAAGTTTCGGACATATCTATCAAGTGCGCAGGTGCTGAATTCAAAGAACATTCACATTAAATAGATGTATTGCTTTCCGATGGTGCATAAATGCTACAGTAGTTGTACTTAAAAATTGCTACATCAAAATGAAACATAATAAATTTAAACAATGCAACAAACACATAAACGCACATAAGATATTTAAATCACCTGATCTTTCAGCAGAAATGTTGGCAGTTTGTTGGCGTTTGCCCCTTTGCAAAGGGTACTCATCTGTATAAAAACATTCACCACTTCAAACATAGTATATTACACCTAGGTCATAACAAAACACTATATAGCTTTAGTAAATATCGAGCATGTGTTGATTTGCGTGCAGCTTGACACTCCTCATGCGAATCAATACTCGAAGTATCTTCGGCTCGGTTACATTTTGTGACAGCTTGTTCATGTTGGTCTGTGTAAAATGCATTGCTTTACAAAAGTGACTGGCAGCCATCTGCACAAGATGTTCCTCTCTATGGTTATTGCACTTTTTCCAAATGCTGCACAGAAAACAACCGCTGATGGATACTGACCACTGACCAGCCCAACGCAACAAGTGAAAAAAATAGAAAATTTCAAAAAACAAACCCTTTACTGCCACCTATGGGTAGCTGCCTGCACTCATCAAAACAGTGTTGGTACAAAATGTCGAATAAACAAATCATTAGCACAAGCTGTTTTTTGCAGTAATACACCAAAACGTTTTGAAATAACTGAAAGAAATTAAGTCATTTTGGTCAGAATGTTTGAAAATATAGGCTAAAAACACTGTTATGGCAAGTTTTACTGCAACTGTGAGACAAATGACTGAAATGTTTCAGTGACCAAAATGTTTTAGTGAAAAAAAAAACAGACAGCAAAGTACAGTTCTTAGTCAAGTAACTCTCAATACCTGCATAACTTAAAATTCTGACTTTCATGCTGTGAACAAGTATTTGTTCATTCATTGGTTTCTGTTTGGGATTGCTTTTTGGCCAATAACACATGGTTTTCTGCAAAAATAGTCTTAGTTATGAAACTGTGGAAACTACAAAGTTTATGGGCAATGCTGGGTACATGCTAGTTATTATCAAAACTGTAGTACTTGGCCATGTAGGGAAAACCTGCACACCTCAAACTAATTCACAGTGATGTGGTCAAGATCGCAACCTCTGAAACAAACAGGAGCCAGACAGGAGCCTGGCTCAAACTTATAGGAGACATATGAGCAACCTATAACTTCCTGAATAGTATTAAAACTCAACATAACAGTATGCAGTTTTGGATACATTCTATTACTGGGTAAGCCAGCTGTCTGAAATCTTCCTACAATCCCAATTTGGGTGTTGCAGGCACAGGAAATCTTGTAATTTCGTAATTACAGGAAAACAAACTTGCACATGTAGGGTATGGCTAGCATAGAGATTGCTTGTGATGAAGGTCCTGGTTGCATGTGGAATTCCTAGTATCCCCTAACGTCACTAACAACATACACACATTGCAAATTTAAATAACAATATTCCAATTCTTACACTTGAGGATAGGTGGATATCCAACACTTCATGCCTCAAGAATCCTAGATCTGGGAACAACTTCAACACTTTCCTCCTCAACAACGACAATCACGAACTTTTTCTGTTCAGTATAAACAGCAGATATAACACTCAATGATTGCTGCTAGCCATTATGTGACTACTAATAGTGAATTTTCAGTTGCAAATATAGCTTTTTTTAAACAAAACATTAGAAAAATAGTACTAAGTTGTGTTGCAGTAGTATTCCAAGCAAAATAGAAAATGCTGATTTGTAGTTTAAAAATCATCACGTAAAAAGAAAGCACATGTTTGATCTACAAAATTTAGTTTTTAATGAGATACACAATTGGGATGTAAAGGAAAACTTCAAATGGCAAGAAGACTCTAAGTACACTACCCAATGGCTAGTGAATAGGTGCCAATTCCAGGGCTGCCAATGAGATTTTTTAAAATAACAACAGGAGAGATTCACCACAATGAAAACAGATTTGAACACAAAATCTCAGGTTGTTTTGTTGATAAGCATTTAAATTCCTCTAGAGCCACATTTGAACAACAACTTTCATGTGTAGACAAAAACCAATTTACCATTAAATGACTTAAAACAATTTAAACTGTGGCATTGGCTTTGACATGGAAGCCAATTCCCAGACAAAATAAAAAATTAACTCTGATAAATGAAGTTACAAATATTGTTAATCTGGCACTGCTTATTGTGATTACAATGACGCAAAAATATTCATGTGTTTACACACAGGGCTGATGCAATTGAGCCCAACCCAAAAAACGAGGCCTTTAGGCACTGTTGCAAGCATAAAGATAAAACATATGACAAAGACATTCAGAGACAACTGCGATATAAATATTGTGCATCACATGTTAGCGAATACTTTTCGAAGTAGACCTTTATAGTATTTGCAGATATCTACACATATTACTTGAAAAACGTGTGTTTCTTCAAAAATAAACACCTGTCTTTAAGTACAAAAATTATGCTCATTCTTATAACCAAAACCACAAATACACAAACATGTTACATCATCGTTGGAAAGGGGACTTTCAGAGCTTTCAAATGATACCTTACTTGAAAAATTTGACAATTGAAATAGCTTTTTCGAATTTAAGCCCCAAAGTTAGATTAAAGTTGATAAAGTGTTTTCGGTTTTCACTGATATTTGAAACCTTGAGGTTCCATTTTATTGTTTTGTTGTAGCAAAAATATAACATGAGTTGTGATAGTTGCAACATAAAGCATCATTCAAATTGCAATCCTCTTGTGCTGAGATAAACGTGATTTTATGCAAGAAATAGTAAATTATGTGCAATGTTCTTTCTTTGCAACTTTTTGCTAGATTTTCATTTTCTACTTATGTTCATGGTTTACTTTAGAGAACTCTTTCTGAAAAAATCTAATTAACCCAAAATCGTCTAGAGCAGAACTAAAAGCAGTACTTCCTGATTTACTTTTGTGGCCATCTGATTATCTATGTTGCTTCACAACAACACCCATGTATCCAATTTCAAAGAAAGGACAGTCTAGGTATGGGCTACACCAGTGGTCCCCAACTTTTTTAGGTTCGTGGCACTCTACAAAAGAGAAATAAATTTTGCAGCACCCAGTGCCGACCCCATAGCTATTCAGTTTGAGGTTTGGTGACATTTTGAAAATGTGTTTTCAATGATATATTGAAAAATATATTAGCTCGTGCCACTCCTGGGTATTGTAAATGGCACCCCGGTTGGAAAACACTGGGCTAGACCAGTGGTTCTCAAACTGGGGGTAAATTACCCCCTTGGGTAATGGCAATCCTTCAGGGGGTAATGCCAAACCAATGCAACAATGTTGTTCTATATTATGAGCGATCACAGCCAAATATTGAGGGTAATAAGACATAATCACTACCTTGATTTGGGTAATGGCTTGAACAAGTTTGGGAAACACTGGACTAGACAAACCACTAGGTATTTCACAGGGTTAACATAATTTATGGATAATTTAAAAAAATTAAGGTCATACTATTGTCCTTTATCAATTGAAAAAAGAAAAAACAAAAATTAAAGGATTGCCTTCTGACAAAGACGTTTGGCAACCCTATCTGGTAAACAAGCATTTGATACAGATATGTCACAATACCAAATTTACGACAAAGTGCAGTCAAAGAGAACCTAATCTACAGAAAAAAGTATTGTGTTGTTTTTTAACAGTGCCCAGGGTTCCCACACATGAAAACTGTGGTTCTTAACCATTACGAACACTTATGATGTAGTTTTGCAAGCTTTTTATCGAACCCATCTTTTCCCAATATAACAGAAAATAAAAGTGGGTTACTGAAATGAAATCAATCAACAGTTTATATTTAATAATACAGTGGTCCCTGCTTATTAAGCCCACCCACAATTGTCCAATCAGGAATAACTCCATTTATGACCATGGTTAGCTTGCTGTAATATAACCACGCTTTCAGTCATGTTTCAGATAACCTTATCAAACACCTGATAGGGCTCCATCCAACCCTGGGGATTAGATCGATCCCAGGTTAAGAACCACTGCATTAAAAAAAATTTTCCATGCTTTTTAATATCTTTTCAATACTAAAAATGAAATAACTTTGATACCATCAATTACTATATTTATTTTTACACAATTGTAATCATGGACTACAATACAAAAACTGTAAGCAGAACTGTCATCAGCAGTAAAAACAAAATTTGAATAAAAAATGCCTGAATTTGGAATTTTTCACACTCAATACTTTATCTCATGCACATTTTGGCCAAATTCATAACTTTTTCAAGATATCAAAAACTAATTTCACAATTTAATACCTTTAATGCCTCGTGGGTACCCTGAGAGTGCCTGACTGACCCCGCATCATAGTCAAATATTCATTTTAAGATGACAAGTTTGAATGCAAAACAACATGAACATCAAACATGAGCCAAATATTTGGTAAGTCTTAGATAAAGCATGATATTTTCGCAGTACACTTAATTTTCTTTCGAGGCACATTGATGTGGGCGGCAAACACTTTGAAAAAACCTGTTTCAGGCTAAGGATTCTGCTGTTACGGTAGATCACTAGTTGAAAACTAAATTTGTAATCGAAAAAAACAGCACATGGCCTGGTGGAAACAACCACACGCTACAGTGGACTCACTTACGATTAGAGTCTTCATCAGATGGCGCAGAAAAAACGCTAAACTATAACGGCAAACCTAACTGCAGACAACATCCACTCAAGCTCATCGGCAAAACTTCGGAGCGCAGCCGCATGCATCAAAGCTGTATTGTTCGTTACGTGCCGATTCGTCATATCACGTGATTTAACAGTCTCATTCCGAATCAGCAGTTTGAGCTGCCGCGCCTCAGCTTAAAAAAATGGCTGTCTGCTCGGATGGTGCTTCTTATAAAGTGACGGTGCATCGCGTGGTTGTATCTATGCAGTCAAGACAGAAGCATTCGGGCAACTTACGAGTTGTAAAAAACGTCATATGAAGGCTTTGGCAAAGCAAGCAAAATAACACAAACTCGGACATTTCGTTACGGGACGCATTCCAAAAATTGTAATGTCACACGTATCTGTTTAGTATGCTGCAGTACATTTTGTTGTTTCTCAACAGTGCCTGAGCATCATAGCAAAACAATTATGTTACGAGGTAAAGTGTACATGCAAAACCATGTAACATGGGCCAAACATTGCACAAGCTTTTAACTACCAAATTTGTGGGCCAAAGATTGCATAAGTTTTTTTAACAAACCACATGCACGGTACACATTAAATCTCCTTCGAGGCACACTGCTGTACCACTGCACACAGTTTGGGAAAACCCGGACATTGAGGAAACAACCATCCAATTCACTCACGATCAGAAGTTTTCTCCACATGGCGCAGTCAGAAACGTTGAACTATAACAGCAAACCTTCCTCTGGACATACTGTAGGCCGAAAACAGTTTCACTCCAGGTGATCAGCAACTCCTGTGCGTGTACGTACTGTACGTACGTTTCTTTGGCGCGCAAACATCTAAAAACCTGGATTGTTGCGTTGCAATTCGTCATGTCACGTGATTCAGCAGTCTTCTTCAGTTTGAGTTTTCGTGCCCGAGACAAAATGGCTGCAGATAGTGTCGATTCGGCTAGTGCTTCGTTAAATTAGAAATAAGTGTCAATGCATGGTTGTGGGTTCTCACGACAGCAGCTTTCGGCCAGCGTTCATGAACAAGAACTTTTCTTAATTCCCATAATGCATAATCACCAACACATGAGGTAAACGTGGAAAATATTTGCTTTTCATCTGAATATCCATGAGCTGGTTCTATTTTTTAATTAAACATTACGGAAATGAAGCAGAGTCTGGAAAACGTTACATTTCAAATTGGTGTTCAGGTAAATAGCTGTCAATAACCATTACAAAAAATAGTAGCTGTCAGCATCCATTACGCAAAATAGGACGTTGTGCTGACCTCAGATGCAGGTTTTACAACCTCAAAAACAACGTCCAAGAAAACACCAACTTCAGACATCTTAGAAAAAAAAACGAAGTAAACACTGATCAAAACGTTTTTAAAACGTTTCCTGTTAGCTGGGATGTACTTGCATAAACATATGGATTTAAATCCTGCAGCATTCTAGCATTTTTATATATTTGAATGTTATCATTTTTGCTTAACCAGATTTTGATTGGTTTTTGTGATATTCTTTTGAACTTCTTCGCAATTTTTGATTCATATTGGGGAGTGTAGGTTAAGTTACTGCATTGATAAGAATATCTCAAATTCGTTGCAATTGTTTATTGTGTTTTTTGAATGTTGAGCCCTGACAATGACCAGCAAAAAAGTCAACTCTGTTGTGCATCCTCATCATGTCATCAGAGTTACAGAATTGCTTGAACAGTCATTGATCCAATCCCCATTATTGACTCATCATTGTTATAGCCTACCATCTGTATACATTTGAACATTTACCACGGTTATCACGTCGCAACATGGGCTTAGGCTAATAACAGTGACAGGAATTTGGATATGCATTATATTGAGCTGTATATTTTTGCATGGATTTGTATTCAAATAGTTTAAATCACTTCATCTGGAAAAGACTCAAAGTAACAGTGTGTGCCCGACTGCCATTATCACGATATGCAAATACCTGATTGGATCATGATGATGTGTGAATAGGTCTATATTGTGCCCTTCTGGCCCCTCAGTGAAAAGCAAATATCAGGTCTACCTCTGCGCAAGTTATGAATACTTGACCCTAGGATATAGTATAACACGACTTGGAAGTCAAAACCGAAAATTTGTGCCAATTGTGATTATTACTGGACCAAAAAATGATCATTTCTTTGTATGCAAACAAACTGGGTTTATCGATCGGAGGCTCTGAGATTTTGCAAAAATGACTCTGACTCGAGTCTAGAGTTATCGATTGTGACTCGAGTCGAGTCATTCTGTGAAAAGCGTGACTCGAGTCGAGTCGAGTCACCATCTTTCTCAACGTGACTCGAGTCGAGTCACATTCACCAAAATCGTGACTTGAGTCACGCTATCACTGGGAATTGCTCATATGACAAGGACTATATCCTTGGATTAGCGGATCTTCTTTGCCATATAACCAAAAACCCTTACCCAAATTGTAAACCTGTGTTTGGTTTTCAAAACTTATTAAACGACGATAAGGTATCAATATAATGTGCCCTGCTGGCCCCTCAGTGAAAGCAAAGTCTTGGGTCTACCTCTGTGCAAGTTGGGGAATCTTGATCCTTAAAAAGCAGCATAGCATGACAGGCAAAACAGAAAACTTCCGCCAATCTTGATCATCACTGAAGCAAAAAATGCTTATTTCTTTGTGTGCAAACGAACTGGGTTTGTCCATCAGGATTTCAGAGATTTAGTAAAAATGACTCTGACTCAAGTTGAGTCATTCTATGTGAAACGTGACTCGAGTTGAGTCCGAATCACCAAATATCTTGACTCGAGTCGCTTCCGAATAACCAAATATCGTGACTCGAATCGAGTTGAGTCATTGACTCGAGTCACGCTATCATTGGCCAGTGGGGTGGTTGAAGTCAGACAAAATGTAATGCGTAGGATTAATAAATGAATGTGAAAATATGGATTGTGTTAAAATGGAACCATTGTTGCAAAGCAAAAACTATAAAAAGCTTGATGCGGCAAAACTTCAGCTTGCTCTTTGATGCAACTGACTCTGAAAAGTAGCCTACGTAGATTAGGTGATATATGAAGCTTGCGAGCTATGTCAAGCTTGCTGTTTATAGGCATGACAGGGCTCAAATTGGCATAATGCATTAAGATACAGTAGTGTCTATTGTGCGTCATGAGGCAAAGACTGTGCTGAGACTGTTTTGCCTTCAGTTGAACACAATTAGTTGAAGTGGTCATGAGACAAGTAGGTTATGCAAGGAGACTATTGGTTGGGGTTTAAGAGTTTATGGTTAGGGTTTACTGTCAACACATAGTCAAGCTTTTGGCTCAAGTTTTAGGTTTAGGGGTTCAGGGTTTAGCATGCAGTTCATATAATGCAAACCAGAAGCTGCTATAACTGCTTGCCAGCCCTGAAACCATTAGGCTACAACACTTGTCCATGCAGGTGGGACTGAGCTGTTACAGATGTCACCATCAACCAAGCAGGACATGCATTCCATACTTTTCATGTGACTGCTGCAGCCAATCGTGTTCAGCTAAAGGCAAAAAACTCCAGCAGTTATTTTGCCTCAGGAGGCAAAATAAACAAAGCACAAAAATGTATGTTGTGCATCAGTGACCATATACTTTTGGATAGTATTCGGCTACGGATAGCATGATTTCAACCAAAACAGTATTCGGATTGGATACGGATTTAATTTTTCAAAAACAGGATAGGATCAGATACCAATCAACCACTATCCAATCATCTATTGTAGCTACAATCCCAGAGTGGCGGAGTCGAATTCCAAAGAATTCCTAGTTTTTCCTTTGGACCCGGATCCGTAGCCGGAGTCAAAAATGTGTGAAAATCAAGACCGGATCAGGAGTCATTTGTTCATTTTGGCAGTATAAGGAGTCTGAGATGTCCTTATCAGAGGTGAACGGATATTGATTTTTTGACTCCTGATCCATATCCGAAAAATTTTTTGAATATCCATATCCAAACCTTATACGAAAATTTCTGGAATTTAGTATCCGATATCCATCCGTATCCAAATGCGACACCGGTCACATACGAAACAAACACAGTGGTTATAAGTCCACCAGGGGACCTCCATTTTTGAAAACTTATTCATCCATCGCCTGTAACATGACACAAATCCATGACAGGTGTGCAGTTGGCTGGACTACGCTTGGTAGAAACTTAGTAACCCCAAACCTAACACTTATTAAACCTAAACCACACATCTGACCACAAAAGTTTGGAAACTTTTGAAAAAAGTAAATAAAAACCGGTATCATGAAAAGTGCAACCACTACAACCAAAACAAATGTTGTACGATTATGTCAAGAGTCAACACGAAAACCATTCACAAAGTAAGACACGTCTACCTGACTACCATGACAGCGCTGCTAATGTGACAAACTCAGCGCTTTGTTCTAACTGTGTCGCTGCCAGCAGACCTATAGCCACTTTCAAACAAAAACACCCTGTCATTTTGTGACCCAATCCATAAAAATAACATCACATGTTGTGCACTTTCACATGTAAAAACAGAATATTAGTGTATATTTTGCTGCCAGAGGTATAGCACTGGTATGGTTATTTTTCCATTTGAACTGTAGTGTATCTGGCTTTGTCCACTTATAACACTGAGTTCGTGGCACTAGCAGTTAGTATGATGAACCTGGACCAAAGGGAATACTGCTGTGCGAGTGGTCGTCTTTTGGGCTCTCAGCATTGTTGTTTAGGCTGCGCTGATGGACATAGAGACGACTCTTTTCATGGGAAAATTTTGATGTAAGCTATAGCACCTTTTTAATCCTTTCAGTCCTGCGTGCGCCACTTTTTTTGCAATTTTTGAAAATATTTCAGCGCCATTATTCGCCAGCCGATTGAGCTAGAGAGCTGTTCAAACCCGATTCAGCAAGTCTTCAAATGCAGGTTAAAAAAATTTTTTTCATTTTGGGTTTTGGGTTTTCTGAAGGTGACGTCACAATGAGGGCATGTTTTTGCATTTTTGGCGAATTTAGCTGGCCCTTGGCACTCAGTCCCTACAGCACCAAACCCAAACCTCAGTCCCTGCAGCACCAACCCAATGAGCCATATTTTTGGCTAAAGTCTTGTGGAAAATAGGCCAAAATTCGCATCTTTAGAGCCCTTCATTGACTTTCTAGCATATCTGGAGCCAGAATTATGGCTCAAAAACCCTGTTTTTGACAAAAATCAAAAAGTTTCACAAAAGGTATAATTTGCCATTTCAGGCCAAATTTTGTCCAGCTATAACTCGGTAGCAGATCGAGCTAGAGAGTTATTCAAACCCTGCAAAGACTCATGAAGACTTGTATTTTAGAATGAAAAAAGAAATTTAAAGATTTGGACTCGGGTTTTTGGTTGATGACGTCACATGTGGGATATGTTTTGCCTTTATTTTTATGACGTCATTGACG
>Ga0210059_1014424_pt1 | contig 11680 bp, 6 predicted proteins | sample Ectturendosymbi2_FD_188042 | JGI IMG/M metagenome (GOLD analysis project Ga0210059, IMG submission 188042) | Ecteinascidia turbinata endosymbiont from Florida, USA - Sample 2 (SPAdes) (version 2) | ecosystem: Host-associated > Tunicates > Ascidians > Unclassified | place: Key West, Florida... | reverse complement strand
AAATTGACCACTGGCTGAGAGCCAACAAGCTTTCTCTTAACTACAATAAGACCAATTTTATGCTATTAACTTCTCGAAAACACAATCCTGCTTCATTTAAAGTTATCATAAATAACCACAACATTTTCCCTGAAGATAACCTAAAATACTTAGGTGTCCTTCTTGACAATAAGTTAAGCTGGAAACCTCATGTACAAAGAGTAAAAACTCAACTATCAAGAGCTTGTGGAATTCTATCCAAGCTTAAACATTATACAACACCACCTGTACTGAAAGTTGTCTATAACTCAGTAATCCATCCCTACCTTAATTACTCAATCCTCAATTGGGGACGTACTTCAAATGCAACTATTCAGCCTCTCATTAAGCTCCAAACTAAAGCTATAAAAATAATAAATCTAACCCACATGGGATCACCAGAGGAACATTTACAGCACTTAAACATCTTATGCCTTCCCAAACTATAAAGCTCTTCAGTAGACAAATTCATGCACTCTTGTCATAACAAACTGCTTCCAAATCATTTTGATGAATATTTCATTCCACTCAGCTCAATTCATCATCACTCCACAAGACTAGCAACCTCAAGAAACCTGTTTTTACCTAGAGTTAACTCTTCCTCAGGAAAATGTTCTCTTAAATTTATTGGCCCAAAAGTATGGTCTTCAATACCAGACGATATTAGATTTTCAACCACCTTTACCTTTAAATGGAAACTTAAGAAACACCTCGTACATGAAAAAAATTCCCAATTATGAACTTCAGCAACATTTCCCTTGCCCAGAACAAAATACTGTGTATTCCAGTATTCTGTAACTCTGTTTTATTTTTTGAGTGTATTTACTTTTTCGCATTTTCTGTGTGCATACTCTATGCTTTCCGGCATGAAGTACACTTTTTGTTTTTGCTGTTTTGCTTTGTTTTCTTTTGTACCTCATTAATTAGTTTTTGTAACTTTTTTACTTTTTTTATTACTAATCCTAATCTCTTTGTATTGCCGAAAATACTCTAACCACACCAAATTGAAATTCCTTCTCTTAAATTCGATCCACTCATCTATGTACATAGGCATGAGCTTTCAACTGTACATTTCTTCACCAATTTTCTGCGTTCATTCGTTTTTTTGTTTTTATTTTCATTATGCCTATTCGATCTCCAACTGTTGTTTCTCAACACTTGTCAAAAAGTGATAAACGGGGTTGGTTTACTAGATGACCGCTACGGTCTTTCGCCAATGCTATATGACACAGCGCCCGTCTTTGTTTACACTGATCAGCTAATGTGCCATTGTGTTTTCATTTGCTCTAATTTTCGCTAATGGTTAATTTACTGCATGCGATGGCTTTTATGGTGCTTCTGCTTGTTGGCTGAGTCATATGAAACAATAAACCATTACCATTACCATTTAACAAACACAGATCAACAAACGCACTGGTCAACTGACGCAGTTCTACACTTTTTGTTGATTGGTCTCTCTTGTCAACAAGTTTGTTTTAGACGAAAACAAAATGTGGTAAAAACAAAAACAGCAAAATCATCGTCTCATCCACATTCAACCTAAAAACATGAAGTACACCCTTTATCAAACAAAGTATGTATTTTTGCTAGACGTAGCTATTCTGAACCAGCAACTCCACCACTCCACCACAACGTCCACAGTTTTCAGACTGTAAAGAGCACTGCAGAGCTGCGACAAATAAATTGGCCTACAATCACGTGAGCATTTATTCAGATTGTGAGATTGGTTGGCAATAGTTTTTGACAGCTCATATAACAAAGCATTGAATGTATTTCTCACTCATTTCGCTATACTTGGTGTTGGATGGGTTGTCCAAATTAGGCTTTGCCAATGGAGCTAAATATTTGTAATAATATAACTTTGAGCGGTTGTAACCCAACACAAATATTTTCGTTGAAAGTGGACTTAAAAGTAATTTGAAAATGTTGTTGCGTTTTCACTGTTTATTGAACTACTGTACAAAATGCGAGTAAGTAATTTATAACCTTGTCAAAGTGGGAGTGACTGCTTAGAAAAAAAGCAAAACAAATTAAAGCATTTTAAGGCGGTATAGGAAAAAATGAAAAATAGGGTTTGGTAATACAACAAACAGCTTACTTTTAAATCTCCATGTATTGCCCTTTGGTCGGTTCTGATATTATGCAAATATTGAATGCCGCTGATGATTTCGTATATCATTCTAAAAAGAAAGAGTTGGTACAAATTTAAGAACTAAACAAATAATTTGGCTTAATTGATTAACGTAACTGCATCTGATTTGAGTAACATTAAAAAGAGTGCTTTTCATGTTTGCCGAACTATTGTGCAAAATATACAAATTAAACCATTTTTGTTGAATTTTATGAAATCTGCCAATCCAGTTCCAGTAATGAACATGTGACCCGGTTTTCATGGAAGCAACGGCTCTTATGGTGAGAAGGTCAATTGATGAAGAATATGCCATATAGTTCCTTCTCATTTGTTCGCTTGGATGCAGCACTTCTCAGCAGACAAAAACAAAATTGTTTGGAAAACGGAGTTAAGTAGGTTTACGTAATTTGTAAACAAGTTGCTACGTAGATGTAATGTATGTTTTTAATATTTCAGTAATTTGTTTTTCGTTATCAGCATTAAAAAGAATGAGCCTGGTCAAGTATTACTTAAAACTGCTAACAACATTTAACCTGGTCTTCGCCAATGTTTTCGTGTATTTTTAATCAAATCACTACTGTATTTTGAAAAGATTGGGAATTTATTTACTGCTTGATCGTAAACAAGCTTATAACAAATTACCGATTTCTTAGGCTGGTTCCAATAGCAACTCTATTCCGGTGCCCTGGTTCATAGGTGTTATGAAGAAATTCATGCAAGTTTCCACACGGTGCATACTCCATGACGATGCCAGCAAATCGATCGTGTAAATAAAAACCAAAGTATTGAATGAGAAAAGGGCAGCTTCCGAGACTGGAATGAACATCCATTTCTTGAAACAAGCAGTATCAAAATCACAAAAAGTCGTTGTTTCAATGTAAAGCCTTATTTAAATTGTGGAATGTTTGCTTTTCAGGTATCTTTTTCGCAAACATTTTTCTTTCCATTCATCTATTGGGTTAGGTCAGGCTCAAATCTACATTCAAAAATACATATAAGTAGCGAGAAACTCTTTCACACTTCACGACGCAGAAGGAAGGTTTATAAAGGCAAGCATACCGGAAAACAACAAACACTGGAGGAAACGCACCAGCAAATACACCAACGTCTTATCATCGCGAAGAAACTCACGGAGTTATTTTTTTAGTTTTTTCTCCTTTTTCATCTTTGTAAACACCTATCTAGCGAGATCTGGAACTTTTTTATGAATAGTTGAAAAAGATAAGGCCATAAATACCTGAAAATAAACGTCGGCAGCAACGCAAAAAACGCTTGTAAGCGCAATGAAACACTTTTCAAAATTATGTGTGCAGCAATTTCCAATAGAACTGGTGCTCAACTGTACTCATACTTAGAGTTTAAAAGTTCATCCCTTTCACTGATGACTCTCACGTTAACCAAACAATTAGATATATTCTAACCCCGCTCTTTCTGAAATCCTTCTAACATCTCTCGTGCGCTGATGAAATAAAATCAAACCTGATAATCATGTTTGGTCAATGATCCCCAACAGGTAGGCCATAGACCCAAGGGATCCACAGAAAGAATTTTGGGGTTCCATGACGACCTTTATATGTATGAGATAAGCAAAATATCGAAATGCCAAACACCGAGCCGTGTTGTTCTAGCATGCAAAAGACAATTTTAACGCAACTCTAGAACCCAGATTGCCAGGTCAAGATGAACCAAAAATGCCAAATCGCTTCAAAACATCCTGAACAAGCCAAAACAGGGTGATGACTGTCAGTTTCAAAATACCCTGATGAGCAATGACAGGAATGCATAGTTACTATGGAACTAAGCCTAGAATTACTGCATTTAAATCAAAAAAATATTTTATTCTCCAAAGTACCATTTTCTCATAGAAAATGCTTCTAAAACGTACTTATAAATGTTTGAAACAATAAAATACAAGCTATGAAAATACAAACATACACAGTGCCATAGTTTTAACTACTTTGAATCTGGTACACAAGCGTCTGATCTGTTAGATATGTCATAATTCCACAAAATATCTATTGCAAAATGCAGTTACAGAAAACGCAGAGAAAAAATATATATAAGCTTTCCAGGAACAAAAGGGCAAAGCATGCTACAGTAAATCGCTAGTAAAATGTGGAAAACGCTTCAATAAACAACAACAGGCTGAAAAGAATCTAAACGTTTGAGCTCAAAGCACACAGATTAAAAAAATTACCAAACAACGTTTTTTCAGTCAACACCACTATAAAGGCCAAATGCATGTTAAACTATGACGTACATGCCAAACAGCATTTTCTCATTTCAAACCACTTTTAATGCCAGACGTCTGGAATTTGGCAATAAAATGCCAACCTAGCAATCCTGGTCGAATTGAGGCTAGAGGGCGACACAATCCTGTCTATAAGAGCGAACATGTTCATGCACTTTAAGAAAGGTATGCAAGTTGTCAATCAATCAAATTCAATGGGAAGTTTTTTACTGTTTGTTTTTGAGTAGCTTATCTACAGGAAGATAATTTCTGACAGAGCACATCTTACATCATCCTGTAGCCCAAACATGCGGTCATCATTCTTGTTACAGTTTGTGGGGCGTATTTGTTCTTACTAATTGATCTCATTGCTATAATATCACGCTACATCTTTCCTTCAACCACCTGCTAATTTTATCAGAGGGCGAAAAGGTCAAATACGAAAGCAATGGTTACCTTCTGAAGACCTACCAATTCAACAAATGCTAACAACTACAAGCAACTTGCTTAGAACTAAAAAAGCAAATGGAAGATGTGAAGGCCTTACTTGCAAGTACTGTACACTTTGTGGTTACCGTGGCAAACGCAACAAATCTATGGTCCCATGTGTTTCACAAATAAAAACAAAAAATAAATATTTCCTTCTGAACCGAAATGGTGTTTATGTAGCGACTTGTTTGACATGCTATCAGTAATATAATGGCCAAACTGTAAACATATTTTCCACGGGATGGTCATCGCATCCAAATAGTTGGAACCAACCCGATATCAGGGATGACAGTGACCAGATGGTTGTATTGCGGCACTCTTCAGTGTTTCATGACATCATAAATAATCTACCTATCTATGAAACGTTCATGGTTACTTTCATAAAACAACCCAGCTTTCACTCTGTGTATACTTGAGAAGTAAAATGTTTTGACAATCGTAACGCATACATGAATATTCAAATCATGATTCTTCCTCTTGTGAAATAACTACTGTAATATTTGCGATGTTCAATGACTTTCCTAGTCAGGTTTGACGACTTGTTTTGAATTTTTCTGCCACCCATGTAGCAACCAATATTGACACTTCCCTTTAAAGTTTTTAGCATTTAACTTTGAAGACACTTGAAACTTGCGGTTCTACATGCTACAGAAGTAAATTAATGTGAGACATAGGCGTAGCCAGGGGAGCCAGGGGATCATTTCCCAATTTTTAGCTAACCCAGTCATTTTGCGCTTTGAGAAGGGGTGTCCCAAACAACATACTGTTGCTCGCCAAAAGACAAATATTTTGGCTCTCCAAATAAAAATATGTTAATTGCAATAATATTTTTGCACTTTTCGGCCACATAAGGTTCTTGAAGCAAAAATTTCCGCATGATTTGGTTCACGAATATGTTAAAACGTTGCGGAATGCTGTTGATACTACGCGCAATTGTCACACCATGCCGAAATTGCTCATAGACATCCTTTTGTTACTGGACAGGTAAACATAGACCAAGAAAGGCATATATATTCTTTTTGTTTCACGGAAGTTACCCAAGGCCAAATTAGGCAAATCCTTTTGATACATGTCAAGAAAGCAAGGTCAAATTGGCCATTTACTCCCCTGTAACTCAAAAAATACGAAACCTATGCAGTTTTTGAGCAGACTGCTCGACAGAGAGTATAAAAATGCAGCGACTGAAAGAATCAGCTTCAAACGTTAATTCTAAGTATTTCTGCAAATAAGCTGAAAACACCGTTTGGCCGATTAAGTCACGTTCCCGCGGGGTTTTAACTGGTTTTATTAAGGGGTCCACAGCTTTCAGCCAAATTATCAAAAGGGTCCAGGACATTGAAAAGGTTGGGAATTACTGTGTTTGGTGCTCAAGGAGACAACAACCTGAGTAGAAAAGTGAAATGCAGCCTTTTGATATATTCCCAAGTACCCTTTCGTGAATGTGTTTTTTTTGTTTTTTATTTACTTTTTGTTTTCGTTGCTTCGAAAGTGGTTTGAATTGAGGGAAGAACAATATTGGCGAAACTTTCACGCCAAAAACTGTCAAAATAAACATTTTTCACATGACCCTAAACTATACACCGTGCGCAGACAAACTTGAGTTTGTCCATGACAACAAAGAAATTCCTTTCTGGTGTTCTGTATATTTTGCGGACTTCAGCTCAATTGTAGTCATTCCTTTCTTAGTTAAAGAAAGTCAAGGACTGCCCACAAAGTCTATCCTGATTTATGTCCCAATTAAACGTTTAGCAGGCTGCCCAGTCTATGGGTTTCAACATGCCACAGACTTTATAAAAACGATCTGGAGCGGTCGTGTTTTGTCTTCAGGTGTTGTCGATGTGTTTCCGGTTTCACATAATTTCAAAGCTGGTTTCACTGTTTCCACAACGTTATTTAAAAAACCTCTGTTTTCCATTTCAATGCGTACGTGAGGCTTATTACAAACACGTTCTACTTGTTCGAATCCAACTCTGAAAATCTGTGGCTAACCTGATCGAAATTCCTCTTGAGCTTTCTGAATATTTCCATCCAAGCGGATTATTTTTATTGCAACTGGTTGCTTCAAGTTGTTGAAACCAAGATAGATGTCGCCGTATCCTCCGCTGGCAAAGTAACTGCCACTCCCATCCACCACAAAATCATTGCCCCCCTCAAGCGGAGACGCATTTTGTGGGAAAAAGTTTGAATCTGCCATGGTTGTGCCAACCACAGAGGATCTCCTACTCATTTAAATCAATCAGTTTGGGCCATTTGTTCACATATCTAAAACTGCATTTTTTAAAGAGAAACACATTAGTAGATGACGGAATTAGTTTTATCAAACACACAGCGATAACACAATACCTTAAAGCCTTTCAAATTGAATAGCAAAGCTATGTAAGACTCATTTTGAGAGAAAGCCCAAGAAAATGCGTCTGGCTAATCGTAAAGTACATACGGAAAACGACACTGAACTTATTACCTCAAAACATAAAAGAACGTGCAAAATGTTTACCTACACCAGAGCACAAAATATGGAAGCGTTTTGTTTCCCTCATGCAACTTCACTGCTCTAAATCAGGGGTTCTAAACCTATTTACGATCTTGCACCACTTGGGCAGCCCGTATTGTCAACGCGTACCACTCCGTCCACAACAACTAATATGACCAAATCCTGGTTTATTCAAATGAATAATACACAATAAAATGATAGTAAAGAACCACAACTAAATTTAATGAGTTTTTGTTTTTGTTTACCGTCCACCATTTGGTCGATTCGAGGCGTAAATTTGCTAACAACGCATCAAAATTCATAATGTTACGAAACAATCGGAATAGCGGCTACAGTAAAAGTTTTTTATTTAGAAACAAAGCCCGACATGAGCGTCCGCAGAAATTTTTCAAGGGGAGGGGGGCAAAGTCGACATTTTGATTATCTTTTTCACTTTGTTGGCGATGCAACGCAAATGGACGTACACAAAAAATGTCCAATGATACGGCAACAGTTACATACAGCGTTTTCCCTTTAAGAAAATTTTACACTGAGAAAATGTTTGTTTTAGTGAGAATGGATATTTTATGACTGAGTTGGCAGAGTTCTAAATGAATTACAAACTTTGTGAATGATTAGAATAAGCACAAAATCTTATCGAAATACGAACAAATCACATATTTAATTCAAGGCCACAAAGATGGCGGCAAGTAAATCAGTCACAGTTTATTGACGGGGAAACTAGTTTCACGTTTTCCAACGCATCATCAGTCCTGTAAATGTAAGACAAATCTTACAGGCGAAATGTTGGCACTTGAAAACAAGTAAAGAAAAACACACGGACTGTGTGTTTTTCTTTGCTTGTTTTTTTACTTGTTTTGCCGCCATCTTTATGGCCTTTAACTATGAAAAATAGATACGCTTGCAAGTTTTAATCGTCGCAGAAAAATGAAAGCAGAAAGCAGGCAAATTCCTCAGAAGCTTGCCGCAAGGCTAAAGTTTGCTTACTGTATATTTAATTCAAATAGCTTCCCCTTGTTTTCGTGTTTTTCCAATGTTTTGGAAGGTTGCAAGTGCTCGAGAATGAGATTTCACTGTGCAGTGGTCTGTTGGTACTGCGCAGTTTTGCACGTTAGAGGCAGGGGCTGGTCCAGCTAATAACCTTAGGGTGGGATATTTCGGGGGTAGTCAGTTTCACAACGGCTTCGCTGCTGTAAGAATTTTATTTTACTTCGCCTCAAGCCAAAGGAAGCTTCCGATAGTGATTTCACTAATCCGGGTATGCGCTTCTTGCGCTCTCAATGTAAGCGCTGCTCTGCAGGGCGCTTACAAGAAGAGATGATGCATACTTCACTACACTGCTGTGACAAAACAATGGACGAAAGAATGGCCGTATATCGCGAACAATAAGACAATTCGAACATGACGAAAGTCTTATTCGGAATTGGTTTTGATGTGTTATTTTCCGAATTGTACAAAAACATGGTGAATAAAGTTACTTTCTTCGATTTTAGGGTGGGCGATCGCCCCCCTGAAACCGCAACTGTTAAGCGGGAGCATTGGTTCTAAAAATGCGCTTTTTTTGGCAGCAATGCTTCTTTTTCACACATGCTTCTTTCATGCACGTAACAAGCTTGGGACACCAAGGGGAGCGATGATTTTTCTGAGAGGGGTCAAAAATGTTTGAACTATGTCCAATAGTTTTAAATTTTGTCCAACACGTTTTTCCACAGGAGACGAAAAATTTTCCAAGTGTGGCACCTCTCCCCCTGCGCCCCTTGCAACGGTCCTGGCTTCTTTACACATAGTACAAACCAGGGGCGAGCAAACTTGTTCAATGGAAGAGTCATTTGAAGAAAACCAAAAACACCGGCGAGCCGCAAAACCAGTTTGTAGTGTCAATACAAATACTGTAAAGAATGCAAGTTTTACATTAAAATGATATATAGTGATTGTCAATATGAAGTTTTTGTGTGATTTTCTAGTCCCCGAAAATCTGGACAATACGTTGTTAGATGTGCGAATTAATTCTCCCAAGTGTTCATTTTTCAGGGTTGCACAATGGTTCGATTGTACGAACTTCATTACAGAGAAACAAAATTCGTAGCAATATGTTGTGCTGTTCACAGAAATGAGTTGTGCACTGGTCTTTTATATTCTGGGTATTTACTTTATGGAACCTGTTGCCAGAAATTAACTGCAGAGTGGCATTGACTTAAGTTTTTCTAGAGCCAGATGCTTTGCATTTCGGCCAGTTTAATTACTGCAGCAGTCACGTGTGTGATAAACAGCTGGTGAACTGGACAGCCATCACCGTCTACATTACATTGAATGGATTTACAGGTACGCAAAACATGGTTTTAACTCTTGGAAATGCTCAAATCTGGCTTGGAACTCCTCCAGTAGTCCTAATTTTTATTTTGGTATTCTTCCACTTTGTGGTCTGCAATTGCCTCTTTCACGAAAAGCATTCGTTCTCATTAAGAAATAGTCCAAATTACTCCGAACACAAATAGAATGAATCAGATTCGTCACTGCACAAAGAACAAATGAACGAAAAAATAAAATGCTTTGCAATTTTAGATTAAATTCAGTCCGGGAAACTGTGCACAATTTCCAACATGTGTGATGGAAGTCAGTTTTCTTATACAAGCTTAATCTTGCATAACGACATTTACTTACGTGAGGGTACCATTCCATTTTTGCCAGTGTTTTGCACTTGCAACAAGCATGTACTACACGTCCTTGGAAACACCAAAAATCTTCCATCTCAGTACCAAGTAATCACTACTTCACGTCACATCATCGAGAAACACTCAAACTTGTGCTTCACTCAAATGTTCAGATATTCATGCCAAAACATTTCGTTTTCCTTATTCTGGTTTCTTTCCTGTTCCATTTCTTTTCATTTGGTCAAAATTTTGACTACTCCTGGCTGCTGTACTAAACCTTATTTTCGAGAGAATATATTCTTTATTGTATATCTTGTTTTATTTCTCTGCTCCTGCTTTACCTTTTTACCTTTTCACCCCTAAGCGTTTCTTGCAGATTTTAGGACTGAGAGTGCGCAGTATTAAGTGATATCAATTTCCTACTGAAAAAAAAAGGGAATAGATGCAACTCAATCGCCTTTGTGAAGACGAGTTATTTGTACTGTATCTGTATCGTGTAGAATAAATGTCTTCTTCGTAATTAAAAAAATTACTGCAGAAACGATTACCAATTCGTACTACTGCTTTACCCCTACGAGGGTTTTTGCCTATTGATAGGTTTCCCATGGAATTTCCCAATCGGTGCACGTCGCTTCGTCGCTACATTGTGGCGCAACGAACCTATACACGCTCCAGTACTTTTACGGATTTTGAGCTTTCCGTTTAACTCGTGCTCTGATCGGGGTACGGTGACACCTGATGCTTGCCAAGCCAGACAGCCAAAACATGGGTAAAAAGCACTGCATTGGGAAGGTTTAGGATGCATCGCTGCGTAGAATTAAGACGCTAAACATTCTTCAATAGTTGCAATTATGTTTCACCAGCTATTGGTTTCCGCAAGGATTTTCAAATTGTTTTCAGATGTAAATCGTTTACTCCTTAGCTGTATGACACAACTGCTGATTTCAAATTCGTAAATTAAAAATACAACTCTGCTCATGATCAAGCGTTGCCAACTGAAAATTGAACGACACGCCATGACGAAAAGTTAATGGTTAGCTCAAAAAAGTCGGCATACTCAGCCAGTAGTCTCGCCAAGATTTTTGATTAACGGTCCAAAGTTGGGTGCGCACATATATTCCTTATTTCTTCTAGAAAAAAGTGAAGAGCAAGAAAAAAGGTGAACTACGGTCTTAAAAACCAACAACTTGCATATTTGCCAGCACTTGAAATCCAAAAAATCCGACATTGCTTGAAACCTTTTGAGTGAGCAAGGGGCTGAATTGATTTAAGAAAATTAATCTCCTGGAAGTGCCCTCAAGGTTTAGGAACTTGACTTTCTTCGGCCAAATTGTGGAAACTTGGCCTTTTTTCAGAAGTGGTTTGGCCGTAGATATTTTGTATGGCCTTTGGTCTTATTTGGGTATTTCTGAAAATACAGGGTGACCCAAAAAGATGCGTACCCATATTTTGTTCGATGAAAAACCCATTTTTCAACGAATGTTTTTTCTGTTGCAGGACGTGATAGGTGAATCTATGGATGATCGTTTGCAGCTATAGTTGTCCCAAAAATGTCTTGGACAAATCAGCAGAAGATATTCTCCCTGGAGACCTATTTTGCAACAAAATCATACCAGAGTGTACAGATTCAGTTTCGAAAACGTTTCCATTGTCGCAACTTTCCACCAAAA